>ENA-OOJM01000039-OOJM01000039.1-human-skin-metagenome-genome-assembly--contig:-NODE-39-length-50504-cov-7.948958_pt1 | contig 50504 bp, 36 predicted proteins | sample MGYA00248875_ERZ500988 | MGnify/ENA primary metagenome ERZ500988 (study PRJEB25958, sample SAMN03398507) | human skin metagenome | study: EMG produced TPA metagenomics assembly of the Human Skin... | reverse complement strand
TGTATGGGCCAGCGCACCGTGGCTTTTCGTACATTATCGGCGCCAAGGCCCTGCGCGACTCGCTCGAGGGCTTCAAGGACACACCGCGGTTCCAGCGCCTCGTGCCCGAGTTTCGCGATGGGGAAGATCCTGACGACGCGTTCTCGTCGATTCCGTACGACAAAGGCGCGAACTTTTTGTTGTACCTTGAGCGCGTCGTGGGCGGCCTCGATGTGTTTGCACCGTACATCCAAGCCTACTTCTCGACATTCCAGGGCCGCTCCATCTCGACGGAGGAATGGAAAGCCCATCTGCTCGCGTACTTTGCGACGCATCCTACCGCGAGTCAGGCGCTCCAGACTGTTGATTGGGATGCGTGGCTGCATGGCGAAGGCCTGGAGCTGCCTGTGCGTATGGAGTACGACCAAACGCTTGCTGCCGAGGCCTTCGCGCTTGCTGCGCGCTGGATCAAGGCGATCGGCGACGGTGTCGACGGCGCGTTCGCTGCGTCAGACATGCAAGGCTGGAACGCCAACCAAGTCGTTGTATTTCTGGAGCGGCTGCACGCTGGGCCTCCTGTCCCGCTGTCCTACGCCACGCGTCTTGACGAGACATACTCGCTAAGCACAGCACAGAACCCCGAAGTGCGCTTGCGGTTCTATGAGGTCGCCCTCGAGGAGCAGGGCGGACGCTATGCCGAAGAAGCCGCCGCGTGGGTCGCATCGCAAGGCCGCATGAAGTACTGCCGCACGATCTTCAAGGCTCTGTACAGGGTTGAGCCGGCGCTCGCTCAGCGCACGTTTCTGGAGAACGAGTCCTTTTACCACCCCATTGCCGCGGCCATGATCAGAAAGGTACGTATCCGGTCCACACCAACGACCACAGGACCTCGGCTTGTAGTCTGACCATAGGACATGCGCCGCCACCGCGACGTGGTCGCCGTGATTGGGAGCACGGGCACGGGCAAGTCGCAGCTGGCCGTTGACCTGGCGCGGCACGCAGCGCAGCACTTGGGCTTGCATGCCGAGGCCATTTCGGCGGACAGCATGCAGACGTATGTCGGCCTCGATGTGATTACGAACAAGGCCGACGCCAGCGAGATGGCTGGGGTCCCGCACCACCTTCTCAGCTTCCTGTCGCCCGGCCAAGAGTATGACATTACGCAGTTTGTCGCAGACGCTGGTGGTTTGTGCGCACATCTACAACAAGAAGGCGCTCTGCCGATCGTCGTCGGAGGCACGACGTACTACGTACAGCACCTACTCTTTCCTGGGCGCCTCGTCTCGCAAGTCCCTTCCACGGCCTACGAGAGCGACGTGCACGCCCGAATCGCCTCGTTGCCTCCCGACTTGAGAGCCCTGTGGGACGCCCTCGGCGACAACCCCAAAGCCCCTCCACCGCCAGGGGATTTGTGGCCTCTGTTGGCGCACCTGGACCGGGCCAGTGCTCAGCGTTGGCACCATCGTGACCACCGCAAAGTGTACCGGAGCCTGCGAATCCTGCGCGACACAGGTGTTCCGCAGTCGGCCTGGCTCAGTGCTCAGGACGAGGAAGATCGGCAGCAGGGGCGTCGTGAGCCGTCCCGTCGGCTGGTGCTGTGGGTGTGGAGTGAGCGAGAGGCTTTGCATGCGCGTCTGAATGCACGCATCCAAACCATGATAGAGCGTGGCCTGCTGGACGAGATCCGCGACTTGCGGCGCATCGCGGGCGACGCGCCTACCGACTACACACGCGGCATTTTCCAGGCGATTGGGTACAAGGAGTTTGATGCGTACCTGACGCATGGCGGCGACGACCGCTTCGCCGCGGCCATCACTGATATGCAGACGGCGACGCGGCGGTACGCCAAGCGCCAGACATCGTGGATCCGCAATCAGCTCCTTCCTGAGATCCGCAAGGCGCAGGAGCGCGGGGAGGACGTGTGGCTGTACTTACTTGATGCCACAGATCCAGCGTACTGGAAAGAACGCGTATCGGATCCAGCGCACCGCATCCTCGAGGCATTCATCGCACACGATCCCATGCCTGATCCTCGTGCACAGAGCGCTGCGGCCGCCGAGCAGCTTGCCGTGTCGGAGCAGACGGGCAGCCGTCTCGAACGCAACAGGCTCGTTGCCTGCGACACGTGCACGAGCGACGAGGCGCAGCCGTTTCTGTACCGTGAGAATGAGCGCGACAAGCACATGCAATCGCGCACACATCGCATGGCCCTCAAGCGGCGCTCACGAGCCGCCTACATCGCCGAAGGACGCGCACGAATGCGGTCCTAGGCGTGTCCTGCGCGCATGCAGCCCCAAGGTCGGCAGCATCCTTGCCATACCCTGTAGGAATAATACGAGTCCGCGTCGCTGGCATCCCCTTGCTCGTCGCGTGCGGGCACCACGGTTGGATCCTAGCAGCTAGGACAGCGCGTGCCTCGTGCGGATCAAAGCCTCCTTTGGCGATCATCGAAGCGTGAGAAGACGCCCGCTTTGGAAGATCGGCACAGGACGTGGCGGGATCTTGGTCGTAGCCCAGCACTCACCGGCGCGGACCACGCATGGCACGTCACGGATCAGCACAGACTGCTTCTCGTGTCGCAAGTGCGACGGCCGCAGAAAGAGATCTTCCCGCCACCTAAGCTGGTGCACAGTCCAGCGTCGTGACTCAACTGCGTGTGGCAAAAAGTTACAAGCGCTGTTGCACCCACGACTCCATGCCGCCGGCTACGTACATGTCCTGAATGGAGCGCCCAATACCAGCTGGCCGCGTCGTGTACCGCTTCTCGCTGCCGTCGCTGTGCAGCAGGGTAACGGTGCCGGTACTGTTGTCCAGCGACACGGTCGCATCGCGCAACCACACACTCAACTCACCCGGCTGCCGGCCACCTGCGCCGCGCTTACCATCCTTGGCGTACGCCGACGTAAGGTCGTCGACCAGCTCAGGGCACTGCAGGCAGATGAGGCCATTGTTGATCGCATTTCGCTTGAACACGTCGCTGAACGAGCCGGCGAGCACGACCGGCACACCGGCATACTTGAGGGCTGTCGCGGCCTGCTCACGGGACGAGCCGGTACCGAAATTGTAGCCACTCACCAGCACGATCGAGGACGCGGCCTGCTTCGATGCGCGCTCGGCGCGTTCTTGGGCGATCGACGCCGCCAAGGACGGATCATAGTTCTCCATCACGACCTCGGCCTGGCGCGCAGGCGTAATGTCATCTTGGTACGTATACTTGCCGGGGTACAGCGCATCCGTGTTCAGGTTGTCCTGCGGCACGAACACAAGAGCGCCGGAAAAGGTAGGCGGGAAGGCTGGGTGCAGAGTCGTAGGCGACGACGCCACAGGCGCAGCTGTCTCCTCAGCCACGATCGACAGGCTCGGCTTGGTGCTGGCGGTACTCGGTGTCGGTCCGCAAATCTTGCCAGCTGCCGCGCTGGCCGCCACGACAGCGGGCGATGCGAGGTAGGCTAGAGCCTTTGGGCTGCCCATACGGCCCTTGTAGTTGCGATTCGTCGCCGAAATACCGATCTCTCCATCCTCCAGCAGGCCGGTGCCCAGGCCGATGCATGGACCACAGCCAGCAGGCAGGGGCTTGGCTCCCGCAGCGAGCAAGGCACCCCAATCGCCTGACTCTTCTGCTGCACGCTGCGCGAGGCTACTTGCCGCTGCAAGATAGAATTCAACGCCAGGCGCCACTTTGCGGCCGCGCAGCACGTCAGCAGCTGCTTTGATATCGGAGGCACGCGAATTGACGCACGAAACGAGGTATGCCTTGTGGATCGGAATGTCTTGCTGCTCGAGCTCATGCAGTGGCGTCGCGATCTTGACGCTGTTAGGACCGGACACGTGGGGCGTGAGTGTCGACAAGTCGAGGCGCAGATGCTTGGCGTACGATGCGCCGGCATCAGCCTCGAAGCGCTCTTTCGCCAGCTTTTCGAGATGCTGCCAGGTCAGACGCGGATGCGTCTCAGACGGCCGGGGCGAGGAACCAAAGTGGAACTGCAGGCGGTCCATCTGGCGGAGCAAGTCCTCGTACCACTGCAGCGTGGTATCGTCGACGGGAAACACACCCGCCAGAGCGCCCCATTCGGTCGTCATATTGCTAATCGAGAGGCGCTCATCGATCGACAGGGCCCGGACGCCATCGCCCGTAAACTCGATCGCGGCATTCAGCACCTCGTCGTTCTTAAAGTAGCCACAAAGCGCCACAATCACGTCCTTGCCTGTGACGCCCGGTGGCAGTGTCCCAGTCAGCTCGACCTTGACCATCGGGGGGAGCTGCCACCACGTCTTGCCCGTGGCCCAAATCGCTGCGGCATCCGTGCGTACGATCGGCGTGCCCACCGCACCCACGCCGCCGTACATGTTGGAGTGACTGTCGGACGCGACACAAAGCGTCTGCGGAAATGCATATCCCTCTTCTACGAGCACCTGGTGCCCAATACCGCGGCCCGCGGGGTAAAAGTCGACGTGCTGCTCCCGCGCAAACGCTTCGATGCGCGCGTACTTGTCGAGGTTTTTAGCGCTCTTGTTCTGTACGTCGTGGTCCAGGGCGAACACGACCTGAGCAGGATCGTGAATCCGCTTAGCTCCGATCGCATGGAACTTGGAGATCACAGGACCCGTGTTGTCATGCGTCATGACCGTGGCTGGGCGAATCGACACATAGTCGCCGGAGCGCACTGGCACCGCCGGGTCCCAGTCGACCGCATACTTCTGCACGACCTTTTCAATATACGTCTGGTTGGTTGATGCATAGCGCACCTGCGATGACGCCAAGCGCGACGCGCCGCGTCCGCCCCGCAGCGCCCGCCAGAGCATGGTGTGAAAGCCGTGTGCTTCGCTTACGACAGGGGGCGAGCGCTTTTGGTGTCAGGGCGCGAGCCAATCAGGATGCGCGCATGAGACGAGTCACTCGTCGCTCCGCTGTCGTCTCGGCCGGGGCCCACCTCCGCTTTCGCCCTCCGCACGGCCGTGACTCGGTTGTGTCCATACCATGAGTGCTCCCCTGACCCGTACTGCGCTGCGCACTGTTTCCAAGGCCCCCCGCCGTGTGTCGGCCCGCATGATGTCTCTCGCGACGCGTGCTGCACCACGTGTGTCGCCTTCGACGGCCGTGCCGCGCGTGGCGATGCAGGTGCGTGGCATGAAGACGCTCGACTTTGCTGGTACGCCTGAGAAGGTGTACGAGCGTGAGGACTGGCCGCTCGAGAAGCTGCAGGACTACTTTAAGGATGAAACGTTTGCACTGCTGGGCTATGGCTCGCAGGGCCACGGCCAGGGTCTGAACTTGCGTGACAATGGCCTGAACGTGATTGTCGGTGTGCGCAAGGACGGCGAGTCGTGGCGCCAGGCCGAGGCGGACGGCTGGGTGCCGGGCAAGAACCTGTTTTCGATTGAGGAGGCTGCGACGAAGGGCACGATTCTCATGAACCTGCTGTCGGATGCCGCGCAGACGTCGACGTGGCCGCACCTGAAGGAGTACGTCACCCCCGGCAAGACGCTGTACTTTTCGCACGGTTTCTCGATCGTGTACAAGGACCAGACGAATGTTGTGCCGCCTGAGAATGTTGACGTGATTCTGTGTGCGCCGAAGGGCTCGGGCCGCACGGTGCGCACGCTGTTCAAGGAGGGCCGTGGCATCAATTCGTCGGTGGCCGTGTTCCAGGACGTGACGGGCCGGGCCCTCGAGAAGGCTGTGGCGATTGGCATTGCCGTCGGTTCGGGCTACATCTACGAGACGACGTTCCAGAAGGAGGTGTTCTCGGACCTGTACGGTGAGCGTGGCTGCCTGATGGGTGGTATCCAGGGCATGTTCAAGGCGCAGTACGATGTGCTCCGTGCGCATGGCCACTCGCCCTCAGAGGCGTTCAACGAGACGTGTGAGGAGGCGCTCGAGTCGCTGTACCCGCTCGTTGCCCAGAACGGCATGGACTACATGTACAAGGCATGCTCCACGACGGCGCGCCGTGGTGCGCTGGACTGGGCGCCCGAGTTCGAGGCTGCGTGCAAGCCCGTGTTTGAGCGCCTGTACCAGAGCGTGAAGGACGGATCGGAGACGCGCCGTGCGCTCGAGTTTGGCTCGCGCAAGACGTACCGCGAGGACTACGACCGCGAGACGGACGCCATTGCCGACCAGGAGATGTGGCGCGTCGGTCATGTGGTTCGCAGCCTGCGTCCCAACCGCAAGTAGGGGCACTGCCATGCGTGATGCAGCGTGTGGTATGCGCCAGATAGGTCCACAGCGGAAAATGTCGACACCACACAGGGCCCCCAGCGACGCGACGACACGTCCAGGGCACTAGGGCGGCCGCCGTACGCCCGGCTGAGGCCGGTGTCAATAAGGTAGACGCGGCCATCGCAGCGAGTGCGGATGCCAGAGAACTGGGGCGTATGTCCCATGATGAGGGCATACACGCCGAGGGACGAGCGCGCCTGGTCGGCCATCGTGCATGCCACCTTCGCTGGGTCTTGGGCGTAGCCGCGGAACCAGAATGGGCCGTCACTCGACCACAGCGCGTGCTCGGCCTTGGACAGGTGGCCGCGGCGGGCGAGCGACTTTTCGAGGAGCGTGTGGCCGACGTCGTTCATCGCGTCGACACCCATGTCGGCAAACGCGGGCGTGACGCCACCGTGGACGAACGACGCGCGGTGCGTGGGATAGAGCGGCATGTCCGCGGCGGGCAGCAGGTCGACATGCGTGGTGACTTGGTAGTGCTGCATCCACTCGGTCCCGAGCCAGCCGTGCAGAGACATGGCATCGCGCCGTTCGTGCGCGCCTCCGAACGATGCGACGTCGCCTGGCGTCACGTAGCGCCAGTCCATCATGGCGTTCATCATCTCGTGATTCCCCAGCACATGCACCACGTCGCCACCGTGTGTGCGGCTCTCGTTCCGCAGCCGCTGGAACAGTTGATAGAGGCGGATCGTGTCGTCGCCACGGTCGACCGTGTCGCCGGTGCTCACAAACACCGTCTTGCCACCGGCCCACGCATCATGGTGCGCGTGCAAGAGGCCCGCGGCGCGAAGGACGGCCGTCGCGTGCGCATAGTCGCCATGGATATCGCCGAGTGCCACGATGCGGCGCGTCTCGCCCACGACACGAGGCCACGGCAGGCACAGGGCGGCCATGCCCAGCGCCCACGCCACCAGCCACGCGGCCTGCATTCTGGCGGGGACGTAAGCAGCGTGTCACGCGGCGGCGCTGGTCGTCTCCCTCCACCACGATGTCGGCGACGATTCTGCCACTGGAGCTCGTGGATCGGTGTATTGGCAGCAGCATCTGGGTCGTCATGAAGGGGCAGCGCGAGTTTGTCGGCAAGCTCCTGGGCTTTGACGACTACGTGAGTACGTATGGCGCACTAACGACGAGACATGGTGCTGGAAGATGTGACGGAATAGTACGTCGCCACGACTGACGCAGCGAAAACACGCCCGACGGCTACAAAAAGGTGCATCTGTCCAAGACGCTCTTGAATGGCAACAACATCTGTGCGGTACGTGCGTCTCTACTCACAGCAGCTCGTGCCTGGTGGCGAAGGCCCCGAGCACTAAGTACGTGCGGTGTTGCGCCACTGCATATACGGCATGCGCAGCTGCGTCGCCTGCTCGGACCGCATGCGCGTCGAGCGGCGCGTCTCGACGACCGGCTCACGCACACCGAGAGCAATGTCGTCGATGCGCCGCCGCATCCCGCCCTCTATAGCGTCGCGGTACTTGAGCAGCTGCGCCTTGAGGGCCTGTTCTCGTACGCCGCGTGGCCGTAGCCAGGCAATCAGCTCCTCAATCTGCTCCGGCTGTGTGTACACGCCCCAGGCGCCCCAGGCCCAAGGCTCGTCGAGCTGGAGCTCGGAGCGCCGTCGCCGGTCGAGCGCGGCGGAGCCGCCCGCATAGTCCGTGCACAGCGCGTCCCATTCGCGGCGGTGCGGTGCCTGGACAAACAGGCGGCCAGCCTGGTAGGCCGATGCCGCGGCCGACCCGATGCCGTCGAGCCAGTAGTAGCGGTCGAGGAACCGGTCGCAGCCGAGCGGCTGGAGCCGCGGGATCTGTGCATACTGCCGGAACTCGCGCTCAATCGCCTCTTCGCGGCGGAGGCACCACTGCAGCGACTCGGCGAGGCGGCGGCGCTCGTCGCGCAGCTGCTTCGTTTCCCGTACCTGCTCCTTGGACCGCTCCTGCTCTAAAGCGAGGCGCTTTTCCTCCTCCTCGCGCTGCAGTGCCTTTTCGCGCAGGGCCTCTTGCCGCGTGCCGGCGAGCCGCTTGTATCGATCCGCCTCATCGACCTCGTCCATCACGTCGTCGGACGCCAATTCGTCGCGCTCCGAGTCCGAGTCGGAGGCGGGCTCTTCCGGCGCGGCTTCCTCATGCTCCTCTTCCTCCTCCTTGCCCGCCGGCGCGTGCAGCGTCTGCATCTGCTCGCGCGTCTTTTTGCGCAGGCGCGCCAACTCGACGCGCTCCTTGCGCAGCTCCGTCAGATGCGACTCACACTCGTCGTAGTACGCCTTGACATCGCGGGTCAACACAGCCAGCTCGCACAGAAACAGCAGGATGTGGATCTTGTCGCTCAGCGGCAAGTGGGCGTACCGCTCACTGACCGTGTGGTGGGCGTTGGGCGTCGATCCATCGTCGTCGTACTCGACGCCCGTCAGGTGCGACAAAATGCCGAGGTATCGCGGCACGGTGTCGGGCGTCGCACGATCCACGAGGCATCCCATGACCGCACGCTCCCAGCCCCGGCGGTGCTCGTCACTCAGCTGACGCCGCGACCATCCCTCGCTCAGTTCCCGCGCGGCGTCCAGCACATGGCGCTCGGGCGAGTCACTCAGCTCGCTCACATCAGACGCCGCGTCCTGCGGCTCGTCGCCCGGCTCCTCCTCGGGCATCTCCACGTCCTGTAGCGCTCGACGCTGGGCGACGGCCGCCGGCGCCAAGTCGCGACTATGTGCGCCGTCACGCACGATCGCGTTCAGGAGCACCGCATGCACCTCGGCGAGGAGCGGGCATGGCGGATCGCTCACGGGGTGGCGTAGTGCGCCGTCCAAGTCATCGAGGGCCATGTGCGAGATGCCCAGTGGCTCGCCCAGCGAGAGGAAAAAGTAGTACACGGCCAAGAAGGACTCGAAGAGCTCTGGCGGCACATTCAGATGGTCGTCGCTATCGAGGCGCGGCCGATGCGCCTGCCGCGGCAATTCGCCGGTGACCTGGACCTGCAGTTCATCGGGCGTGATGGGATCCAGTAGCGTGTCTTCACACGGAAACTTGGGCGCCGGCTTGGGCGCCTCTTCCTTTTTGGTATCGCGGCGCTTGGCATGCGGAGCGTCGTCGTTCGACCTGCGGCGCTTGGCGGCCTGAGCCTCGTCGATTTTCTGCTGGATCGGAGCAGGCACCTCGGTAGGCAGGCCGAATCGTCGGGCGGTCGGCTCACGGACGAGCCACATCAGACCGGCTGCATCACGGCACAGCGCATCGCGAAGGAAGCGCCGAAGGATCGTCTTGGTAAATGCCAAGCGCCCGCGGCTCAGCTGCTCAGCACGCACGTTCTCGAGGCGCGTATGCGAGGCCGGCAGCTCGATGGTATAGGTATACATGTGCGGCGCATCGTCCCGCGGCTCGTCGCCTGCCTGCAAGTCGGCATGCAGGGGCCGATCCGGATGCGCAGGGCACGAGCCACCACGGACGATGCCGAGCTTGCGAGCGCCATCATCCACCGACACCTCTTCGCCCACGAAAAAGCGCTGGCGCATGCATTCATACACGCGCTCGACCAGCTCAGACAGGCGCCCACACGTCTGGAACTGCGCAGCTCGGAGCACCGGCACCTTGAGGGCGTCGGGGAACTGCGACTGGATCGCGCGCGTGTGCTGCGCCTCGCTCTCAGCGGCCTCAAAGTACGTCAGGTTGGACTTGCCGGACAACTCGCACTGGAAGATGCGCTGATGATAGTAGCTCAGCCGCGCGGCATACGGCTCGTATTCCTCAAACACCTCGCCCGTCGCTGCGAGAAAAAACACGGCACGGTCCTCTTTCCGCTCCATGTACGCTGACAGCAGCGATGCAGGCACCCCCTGCGGCTGCACCGGCTTGCGCTTGACGATGGGCATCCGGACGGGTAGGTGGGCACAAGACACGCCCCGGCGCCGGCCATTTTGCTCTCTACGTTGCTCTACGACGCGTCGCGTGTTTAATTCCCATATCTTTCTCCACCTACATCCGCGCCGTGGCCGGCCGGTCGAGGAAGTGGACGAGCGGCGGGAGCCAAGCCGTGTCGACGTCAAAGTAGTCGAACCACAGGTGGCCGTAGGCCTCGCGATCGCCATCGACGTGCGGGAAAAGGCGGCGGGCTTGCGGTAGGAAGCGCTCGATCTCGCGTGCCTCGTCATAGGCGACCATGTGGTCGTAGCGGCCGTGCAGGATCGCAATGGGCATGTGCCGTGGAACGTATCGCAGCCTGTCGCGGCCCTGGTATATCGCGATGGCGACCGCCTGCAGAGCCATCGTGTTCTGCGGCCTGCGTGCCTCGAGGCCACGGCGCATGCGCGCGTCCAGCTTGGACTGCATGGGCCGGCCCTCGCCCAGGACCGCCGGATGGTACTGCATCGCGAGCATGTACTGCAGCTGTGCCATAGCCCGCTCGGCTCGTGTAGCGTCATCAGGTATGGCCGCGCCGTCGAGGCGGAAATCTGTGCGAGGCGACTTGGTGAAAGTAGCTGCGAGAATCACGCGGCGCACCTCGATGCCGTGAATCACCATGCCGGCCTTGTCCTGCGTCGGCTGTGCGTCCGGGTGCGACAGGATCGCTTGCGCCACAAGTCCCCCCATACTAAAACCAAGTAAGTGCACGAGTCGAAGATGCAGCGCCTGGCACAACCTCAGCACGTCTTGTGCCATGAGCTCAATCGTGATGTCCTCGTCTCCTGTGCCATGCGACTCGCCCAGACCCCGGTGGTCGAAGAGCACCACTTGCCGCGTGCGCGCCAGGGGCACGGCCAGCTCCATCCAGTCATCCATCACGGCACTCATACCATTCACCATCACCAGCGTCGGCCCCTGCGCATGCTCGGCGCCCAGCACTCGGTATCCGATCCGCGCACCATCGGGCATCCGACACAGGTGGGGGGCCATAAGCAAGAGGGTCGGAGGTTGGGTGGAGGTTGAGCGTTCTCCCTCCGCCCATGGCATCCGAGTACGTGGCCCGTGACTGACGCCAGACTCCGCACGTACGAGTGTACGTTGGTCTAACTCACCGCAGTCCAGCTATCGCAGGTGGAACATGCTATTGAGGCAGATCCTGGGAATACCGAGCTTACGTCACTGCGTGATGAGCTGGCGAATCTGATCCATCTCACGAAAGAGTATCACAGCGCCACGGACGCGAAGCCCAAGCCGGTGCAGGAGACGCACAGGTACCAGGCTGGCGACGAATGCATGGCACGACACCACGCGGATGACCGTTGGTACCCGGCGAAAATCACGACGGTCACGGGCTCGGCAGAGAATCCCGTGTACTCGATTCTCTTTACCAAGCTCAAGACGACCGATGTGGTCAGCTCGGCGGATCTTCGTCCACGCTCTGCGTCGCAGCCGACGTCCACCAAAGGCAGTAGCAGCAGCGCATCGCGGCCCATGACGAGGGACGAGCTGGCCGAGGAGCGCGAACGCAAACGCGCCCGCTCGGAGAAAAAGAGGGAGCGCGAAGCGGCCAAGAACCGCGAGCACGACATGCGACAGTCGGCATGGCAAAAGTTCCAGGCCAAGGCTGTCAAGAAAAAGTACGGCGTCGCAGGCGATCGCAGCATGTTCAAAACACCCGACGATCCTTACGCCAAGAGTACGTACGATCTACTCACACACAGTCGGCTCGTCAGGCGGACGCGGCATGACCAAGCAGGCACCACGGCTCAAGCACACATACGAGTCGTAGACACACACACATGTATATAGGGCATGATGGCGACAAACGCGTATTTATTTTGGGTTCGCAGAAACTAGGTTATAGGCCCGGGGGCATTTACTCGTCCTGCTCAATCACAGTCGTCTGGAGACCGTGGAAGTTCGTGATGCCAAGCACAGGCGTGGCGTACGTGTACAGCTTCTCCTTAGCATCCTCATCGTCGTTACGCTTGCGCTCGAGACGCACGCGGATACGGCGAGGCACGTCCTTGACACCCAGCTTCCAGATCTCCTGGTTGAGCTTGGGGTCAAGACGCACGTCGTTCGTGCCCATCGTCTTCTGCGCAAACTTGACGACTTCCTTCACACCCCTGGGAGCGCGCTTCTTGAACTGCCTTTGGTGCACACGCTTGTGCAGGTGGATGGTGTACTCACGCTGTTCGGTTAGTGGGCATGCCTAGCTGGCGATACATACAGTCACCACATCGTCTGTACTGTTAGTATGATCGCATGTACGTACTCAGAGCTGAGCGGGTCTTCCTGCCCTTTTGCGTCTTGTCCTGAGGAGCCATGATGACGACAAGTCGTGGTTAGCACGCACAAAGGCTGGGCCAGCGCTGGGAAGATGGCGGCGCGCTGCCCCACGACATGTTTTCCCACCCGGTAGGTGCCAGCCCTGAGAAGATCACGTGTGCTATATAGTTTTTACGTGGACCACGCGACGCTCGCGGCCATCCCCACGTGGCTTGCCTGCTGATGGGACACGTGCCCTTCCTGGCTACCTAAGTGCTACTTAGCCTAGGATCTTGGTCACGATACCGGTGCCGACCGTCTTGCCGCCCTCACGGAGCGTGAAGCGCGAGCCCTCCTCGAGAGCAATGTCATGCACCAGGTCGCACACCAGCTCGACATTGTCACCTGGCATCACCATAGCCTCGTCAGCGTTCTCCGTGCCCGGCGGGTGGGTCAGCGACACCGTCACATCCGACGTGCGGATAAAGAGCTGTGGGCGGTAGTTGTTCATAAACGGCGTGTAGCGACCACCCTCTTCCTTCGTCAGAATGTAGATCTGCGCCGAGAACTTCTTCACGGGCTTGACCGTACCGGGGGCAATCACGACCTGACCACGGCGCACCTGCTCACGCTTGATACCACGCAGCAGAGCACCCATGTTGTCACCAGCCTCACCACGGTCGAGCTCCTTGTGGAACATCTCGATACCCGTCAGCGTCGTCTTGAGGTGACCACCGAGACCAATGATCTCAATTTCCGAACCCTTGGTGATCGTGCCACGCTCGACACGACCCGTCACGACCGTACCACGACCCGAAATCGAGAATACATCTTCCACGGGCATCAGGAACGGCTTGTCGAGGTCACGCGGCGGCAGGTCAAGCCAAGCGTCCGTCTCCTCCATCAGCTTCAGAATCGCACTGCGGCCAATCTCCTCGTCACGGCCCTCGAGCGCAGCGAGTGCCGAACCCGTCACGATCGGCGTGTTGTCACCGTCAAATCCGTACGTCGAAAGAAGCTCACGCATTTCCATGTCCACAAGCTCAAGCATTTCCTTGTCATCCACCTGGTCGACCTTGTTCACAAACACGACCAGCTTCTTGATACCGACCTGGCGAGCCAGCAGCAGGTGCTCACGCGTCTGAGGCATCTGACCGTCCGTTGCGGACACCACGATAATCGCACCGTCCATCTGGGCAGCACCCGTAATCATGTTACGGATGTAATCGGCGTGTCCAGGGCAGTCGACGTGCGCGTAGTGGCGGTTGGGCGTCTCGTACTCGACGTGCGCAGTCGAGATCGTGATACCGCGCTCCTTCTCTTCCGGCGCCTTGTCAATCGAGGCATAGTCCACAAACTTGCCCTCACCTGAGTTCTCGTGGAGCACCTTGGTAATGGCAGCGGTTAGCGTCGTCTTACCGTGGTCAACGTGACCAATGGTACCGATGTTCATGTGTGGCTTGGCACGAACGTACTTGCCACTGGACTCGGCGGCGTACGTGCGCACAGCACCCAGCGAAAGGGGAAGCGCCGCGCCGCGCGTCGAGGGACGACGGGCGGCGTTCGCCACCGTGCCCGTGTGCTTGCTGCGCACCAAAGAAGGTGCAGCACAGGCTGCCAGCGATGCCGCCGACGACACAGCGCCGCGGACGGGGCAGAGAGACACAGCACGAGCAAGGCTCATACGGAATAAGAGACAGGAAAAGAGGCAAGTGCCAGCGCTCTCGTCGCCGAACGTCGGGTTATGCTGACTAAGCTACACACATCCACCGCCCATCGTGGCTCCTCCCTGCCTTTGTACACGACGTGCCGATGGACGCGAGTGAGCACGACGTGCCGCGTACGACGCGGCCTGATGACCCCGTCAAGCAAGAAGACGGGGAAGATGCGCGTCCTGCTGTTGAAGAAGGCCGTGACATAGAGAAGGAAGATGACCATCAGGACGGTCATGACCATGAAACCCACGAGGACGAGGAAGGCGAAGGGCAGGAGGGAGAAGATGAAGACGACGACGACGAAGAAGAAGAAGAAGAAGAAGAGGAAGAGGAGGAAGACGAAGAAGACGACGACGAGGAAGAGGACGATGATCGTCGACGAAAAAAACCGCGTCGGAATCGCTTCCTTGATGTCGAAGCGGAAGTCGATAATGATGATGAGGAGTTTGAGGACGAGGAAGCAGAAGAGCTACTTCGAGAGGATGGATTTATTGCAGATGACGGCCTGGATGAGTCACGGGAGGCTCAGCTCAAGACGGCTGCCGATAACCAGCGTCTGGATCACATGCGTCGTAAGGAAGAGGAGATGAGCGCGGAGGCTTTGGCCGAGGAGCTGCGTCAGCGCCACGCACGCAGCTCGCGTTATGCGTCGCAGTCCGACTATGCCGAAGTGCCACAGCGCCTACTGATGCCTAGTGTGAATGATCCTGGCCTATGGCGTATTCGATGTAAGCGTGGACGTGAACGAACCTTGGTAGCGACGGTGCTGCGTCGTGCGCTGACGCGAGAGGCCAGTGGGCGTCCTCTGCGTATCTACTCGGCCTTTTGCCGTGACTCCCTGGACGGCCAGATCTTTGTCGAAGCACGTCGCGCGGACGATGTGCTGGATGCGTTTGATGGACTGGCTGGTGCCTATACGACGAACACGAAGCCGTTCCTGGTGCCGATTCTGGAGATGGCCGACTTGCTCAAGCTGGAGAAAAAAAATACCGAGGTGCCTGTGGGCGGATGGGTGCGCATGAAGCGCGGCAAGTATGCGGGTGATCTAGCGCAGGTGCTCGATGTGGCGGAGAATGGCGAGGAAGTGGGCGTGAAACTGGTGCCGCGAATTGATATGGCGCCGCAGGAGCATGATACATATACAGACCGAGCTGGCCGCAAGCGCAAGAAGAAAGTGAATTCCGCGCTCACGGCGCTGGGCTTCCGCCCGCCGCCGCGTCTCTTTAATGCGGAAGAGGTTCAGAAGGCGTATCCCTACGATCTGCCCACGAAGCGCGGTGGTGTCTGGGTGTTTGGTGGCGAGACGTTCCGGGATGGATACTTGGAGCGAGATGTGAAGATCAGTGCGGTCCAGGTGCAGGATGTGCATCCGAGTTTGGATGAAGTGCTCAAGTTCACGGGCGAGACGCCGGACGACCAAGCCGGTGGTATTGACCTGAACCTGCTGGCGGATGCGTCCAAGCAGACATGGGAGGCGACGCTGCAGCCTGGCGACCACGTCGAGGTATTTGAGGGCGAGCAGGCTGGTGTGTCTGGCACGGTCGATGCGATGAGTGGCGATGTTGTGACGCTCGAGCTGCCTGACGATGCGCTCGATGGCCAAAAGATCGAGGTGCCTGCGAAGTGCGTGCGGAAGCAGTTCCGTGCGGGTGATCACATCAAGGTGCTGAATGGCAAGCATGCCAATGAGACAGGTCTCGTGGTCAAGGTGGAAGAGGGTATTACGACGTTCCTCTCGGACCTGTCTCTGAAGGAAGTGTCCGTCTTCTCGAAAGACATCCGCGAGGCTGCTGAGGTCGGCTCGGGTGTGAATGTCATTGGTGGATACGAGCTGCATGATCTTGTGCTGCTCGATGCCCAGACGGCGGGTGTGATTTTCAAGATTGAGCCCGAGACATTCAAGGTGCTGGACCAGAATGGACACGTCGTGACCGTCAAGCCCCATCAGATCAGCATGCGGCGTGACACGGCGCGCTCGGTTGCCCTCGACTACAATGGCCACGAAGTGCATGCGGGCGACATGGTCAAGGAGGTCGAGTGGCCCCTATCTCAGTTCCGCCAGGGCCAAGTGGTCCACATATACCAGTCGTCGCTGGTCTTTGTGCACAACCGCGAGTACAAGGAGAATGGTGGCCTGTTTATTGTGCGTGCGAACCACGTTGAGCCGCTCGCGCCCACGAATGTGAAGCCACGCACGGACCCATCGCAAATGAACCCGGCGCTCAAGGCCATGGATGCCGACGCTGGTGCGAATGCATCTGGACCCCGACGAGGTGGCCGCGATATCTATGCGGGAAAGACGGTGGCGATTGTGCGTGGTCCGTACAAGACGTACCGTGGCATCATCAAGGAGACGACGGGGGGCATGGCTCGTGTGGAGCTGCACACCATGTCCAAGATCATCACGGTGCCGCTGGACCACATGGTCGAGAAGAACCCTGTGACGGGCGAGAGCCGTCGCCTGGTGGGCCCGGGGCCGGCCATGCAGAACCCGTATGCGGCGCCGATGGGCGGCGGTATGACGCCTGCGTATGCGGGCGCTCTTTCTGGCGGCAAGACGCCGGCTTACAATCCGTACGATGGCGGTCGGACGCCGGCCTATGGTGCTATGGCTACGCCGAATCCATACGGAGGGCGTACGCCGGCCTATGGCGCCATGGCCACGCCGAATCCGTACGCAGCAGCGACGCCCAACCCGTACGCTGCCGGCACGACGCCGAATCCGTACGCAGCAGGCACGACGCCGAATCCGTACGCAGCGGGCACGACGCCGAATCCGTACGGTGGCCGTACGCCTGCCTACGGTGGTATGGCAGCCGCCTTTACGCCGAATCCGTACGCGTCCACGACGCCCAATCCGTATACTTCGGCCACACCAAATCCCTACTCGTCAACCACGCCCAATCCGTACGCCTCGGCCACGCCCAATCCATACGCGTCAACGACGCCGAATCCGTACGCCTCAACGACACCCAACCCGTACGCTTCAACGACACCCAACCCGTACGCGTCCACGACACCCAACCCGTATGCTGCAGCCACACCCAACCCATGGGCCCCTCAGCCGACGCCCATGGCCCCCCTTCTCCCAGGTATCCGCGTGCGCATTGTGCGCGATGGCAGCGGTATGCAGTACCAGCGCGGCGCGTACGACGGCGCGCTGGGCAAGCTCACCTCCCACAACCCCGCTGGCGGCAATGTGGAGCTGGAGTCAGGGGCCCAGCTCGCCGATGTGCCCACCTCGTGTATCGAGGCACTGCGTCCCTCGGCGGCAGGTGATGCCTGCATCGTCATCAACGGCGCATGGCGCGGCTCTCATGTCACCATCGAGACGTTTGACCCGAGCCGGTGTCAAGTGCGCATGAGCGATGGTCACTTGTACCCCTTGCCCGCGGCGCTGCTAGCTTTGGCCGCGTGATCCATAGGAAAAAAGTGGAGGTGTCCCTAGTTGTTTTCCACCGTCATGGTGCGTCGTGAAAAGGACGCTCGCTTTGCGCGCGTGCACACGGATCCACGCTTTCATCGACCGCGGAAGGACGAAACCAAGGTTGTTCTGGATGAGCGATTCAAGGACGTGCTGACCAAGGGGCCAAAGCAACTCGATCGGTTCGGACGCAAGCGGCATGACACGCGGGAGGCACAGGATCTCGAGCGACTGTACCGCCTCGACTCGGATGCCGACTATGCGCGTGGCGAAGTCGAGCTGGAGAGCAGCAGTGAAGAAGACGACGACGACGAAGAGGAGGAAGAGGACGACGACGACGAGAGTGGAGACGTGGTGGTGGGTGGCGCGGACGCCGTGCGCAAGGCGCAAAGGCACGACGACGACTCGGATGCCTCGATCGATTTGGACGAGGATTTCGACGAAGAGGCCGTCGCAGAGCTGGATGCGCAGGTGCACATGGAGCGCGACGAGGACGACGAGCGCGGCGATGATACGTGCCGTCTGGCGGTCGTCAATATGGACTGGGACCACGTCCGAGCGGTGGACCTCTTCAAGGTCTTTGCCAGCATTGTGTCGCCGCAAGCGACACGGGCGCCGCTTGCACAAACTCGTGATGACAACATGGCCCTCGAGACCGTGCATGGCCAAGTTCGCTCGGTGCGTATCTACATGTCTGATTTCGGTCGGGAGCGACTCGAGCGCGAAGATATCCACGGCCCGCCACGCGCCATTTTCCGGAAAGAGGCAAAGCGTCCCGCGACCCAAGTCACCGAGGAGGGCACCGAGTTTGATGAGGACGCGCTGCGCAAGTACCAACTGGAGCGTCTGCGATACTACTACGCCATTGCGACGTTTGACAGCCCGCAAAGCGCACGGCACGTATACAACGAGATCGACGGCACGGAAATGGAGCGCTCAGCTAACATGTTTGACTTGCGCTTCGTGCCAGAGGAGATGGACTTGCCCGATGGCGAAGACGGGCGGCCCGCCGAGTACTGCGACGAGGCCACCGAAGACGTAGCGCACTATGAGGGCCTGGACTACAAGACGGATGCGCTGCGCCATTCGCGCGTCAAGTTGACGTGGGACCAGGACGACCCACGCCGAACGAAGCTCACACGCACGAGCCAGAAGGGCCAGCTTCATGAAGACGATCTCAAGACGTACCTGGCCTCGAGTGATGAGGACGAAGAGGAAGCGACGTCGAGTCGCGACCGCCTGCGCTCCCTGCTTCACCAAATGCCCACCAAGAGTGCCTTTGACGACGCAGACGACCAAGATACCATGTTTACGAAGCCCGAGGGCGATATGGAAATCTCGTTCGTGCCGGCACTCTCCACGAAGAAAGACGAGGAGCACGAGGAAACGACGATTGAAAAGTACATGCGCAAGCAAAAGGAACGTCGCGAACGTCGCAGGATGGCCAAGAGGGAGTCGGAGCCGGAGGCGCCTGAGCCTGCGCCCGAGGAGCCCGCCGCGTCGGAAGAGCCGACCGCAGGCGACTCGGACGACGAGCACCACTTCCAACTGCAGGACATTGTACGTGCCGAGAAGCTTGGGTCCAAGAAACTGTCGCGGCAGCAGCGCAAGCGCGAGGCCAAGCGGCAGGCCAAGCGCACGGCTCTGACGCAGCCATCGTTCGTGATGGATACGAAAGATCCTCGCTTTGCGGCTGTGTTGGATGACCATCGCTTTGCGATCGATCCGAGCCACCCTGGCTTTATCAAAACGTCCGGTATGCAGCAGCTCATTCAAGAGGGCAACCGCCGACGCCACGAGCAGGCCGAGCAGGCACAGCCTGCCGCGCCCAATGTGGCCGACCTCGTGACGCGTCTCAAGAACAAATCGGCGCGGCCCCCGAAAAAAGCCCGTAGATCATAGACAGAGACTGCGTCGATGGCGGTAAATATCGGTATTCAGTCGGCGGTCGCGGCGCTGTAGAGCCGTGCGGTCTTCGCCACGGATCGAGCCCCAGCCACGCAGAGGAATGCATAGGATCGTGGCATTGTCGTCGGCTCCCAAATCTTCCGCGTATTTCATGATGCGCTCTGCGGCCTGTTGCGGATGGGAGGCATGGCGACACTCATCCACGAGCTCCTGGTCTGACATGACATCACCAATACCATCACTAAAGCCCGCGATAAACGCAAAGCGCGAGCCTTGCAAGATATGCGTCTGGACTTCGGGCTCCGCTGTCATGCCGTACCGCTTGGCCTGCGTATCGCCAAACGACCGCGTATTGGCCAGTGTGCCAAGGAAGCGCGCCTCGCCAAAGCTGTCCGTCAGAACGCCCGCGCCCTGCCGGCTCAGCCGATCCGACTCGATAGGATCGTCCGGGTGGTGCAGTCGAGTGAGTGGTATAGCATCGCCCGTTTCAGCATCGCAGAGCACGAGCCGTGTATCGCCCAGCTGCACCGTCGTGACGGCGAGGTATTCACTTGCGTACCACGGGGCCGTGGGCACATCGAGGCTGTGCAGAAGAAGAACAGAGGCGGTCGATCCAGCCCCGCTGTACGCCTCATTTTGCTGTATTTCGCGATCCATCATGAGCCACGCCAAGGTGGCCCGCTCTTGCATCGACATTTGTGCGGTAGAGAGAACAGGATGTCGCTGAGTATGCATGGCGCCTTGATCCGCATCAAGCGCAACGTAGTGCTCGAGATCTGATGCGTGCGCCGCGTCAGCCAGAGCTTCGAGGGACGCTGGCGCCGTAGAGGGTCGGCGTAGTTGACTTGGATCGACTAAGCGCTCGAGTGCTCCGCCTTGGAAGCGACCAAAATAGCCGCCAATAGAGCACGTATATTGCACGGTATCTAGCACCATACTTGGATCCGCCTCTTCAAACACATGGTGCAATTTGTTCTGTAGCAGCTGTGACACTTGCGGCCCACCGTGGCCGTCAAAGCAGCCGAACCACACGACTTGTGCCGCGAGCTCCTCACCACCTGCCTCTTCACATGTCCAGCCATACCACGGATCACGCTTCGCACGTCTCGATACATTCTGCAGTAAATTCTGTCGCAGCTGCTCACACGGAAGCATGACACACGCGGTCGACATGGCATCCTCCTGCTGGGCCCGATCGCCGCGGCTCATGGCCGCACCGAACGATACGCCCGCGCGAAGGGGGATGCGTGCGTGCAGGCCTTGTCTAGAACGCACACGCACATAGTCGTGCACGCCCCTCGCCCACACGCGTACGGACCGCATGGTCGTGGTGAGGATACGGAAGCACTAACGAGGTCGAGGCACGTGGAAGACCTCCACTGCATGCTACGGTGTATCGGTACGAACGCGGCGGTCCATGACGGGGGTAGCCGAGCGTGAGCGGTCTTCTGGCCCGCGTGAGGCATCCCTTGAGCCGCTGTGGGTATCTTTTTCGCCAGCGTCATCACGATTCTGATCCGCATCATGCTCGTGATCATCTCGGTGTCGGTGGTGTCGGTGGTGCCGGTGGCGTCGGTGGCGGTGTCTTTCGTCACGGCGCTTTTCATGGCGGCGCCGCTTGTCAGACAGGTACGCCGCCATCGGGTCTTCGAGCTCGTCGTCCTCGCCCCCTTCGTCATCCACGACCGTTTCGGGGGGCGCACAATTGAAGACCTGTTCATCCGGCTCGACGAGATGGCCCTGAGCATCCCGAACGCGCTCTGGCTGAAAGTGAGCTACGTGGTCGACACGGAGTGTGCGTCCCAGCACTTGCGTCCCATTGAGGTTGTCGACGGCGAGCACGGTCGAGCGTTGGTCCTCGTACATGAGAAAGCCAAAGCCGCGGTTGTGCCCTTTGGGCTGTTGGGTATCTGGCTCCGAGCGCGGCTTGGGCAAGTGAATGTGGACGATTTCGCCATACTGCGAAAAAATTGTGAGCACGTCGCCTTCCGTCATGTCATAGTGCAGTCCACCGACATAAATATACGCCGAGTCCTTGTATTGATCGTGCCACGACCCAGAGCCGTGTAGCCCGAGTTCCAGCTCACGTTCATTGATGCGCTGGATTTCTCGCACCGAGCTGCTGTGAGTGTCGCCGTACGTACTTCATCGTGGCGTGGGTGTCGGTATGCAAGTGCCACGTGCGCACCCGTTGGGCCTCGTGCGTGCCACCACCGAGGCATATCGCACGGCCACATTGTACGATGCCGTCCGAGACGAGCAACTGGATCGTGAGTGTGCCCGTGCAGGAGGAAAAGGGCCACGAACAGATGTTTCAGGACCTCGTTTCGCAGCTTGTGCGAGACGGGGCCTGTGAGCAGACAGACGTGGCCCCGATCCGAATGCCGCCGCTCAAGACAGGGACGCTCGAGTCGCTCATTGTGATGGCAGAGGACCTGCCCAAGATTGACACGATCTTTGCGGCTATTTTAGCGCGCATTGTCGATGCGTTGCGTGCGCTGCTCAACGACGACGAAGATGCCATGAACGAGAATATGAACATTGACGGCATGAGCGTCGAGGACTATATCATGTCGTGGAAGTGGAATAGCGGCAAGTATCGCGTGGAAAAGTCGCTCAATGATCTGATCGAGCTCTTCACCAAAGAGATGCAGTCGATCGACCATATCATGAGGCAGAAGCTCACGGCATACAACACCGCCAAGGGCCAACTCCAGCAGCTGGAGCGCAAGAAGCACGGCAACCTCACCGTGTGCTCTTTGGCCGATATTGTGCACAAGGACGACATGGTCGATGCCAACTCTGAGTTTCTCACGACGCTGCTCGTCGTCGTGCCCAAAACCCAGGTCAAGGACTGGCTCGCCAAATACGAGCGCCTCACGCCGATGGTGGTGCCGCGCTCGTCAGCGCAACTGGCGCAGGACGAAGACTATGTCCTGTACAACGTGACGCTCTTCAAGAAGGTGCAGGAGGAGTTTATGCAGAAAGCGCGTGAGAACAAATTTCATATCCGCGAATTTGTGTGGGACGAGGGACTCCTTGCACGGGAACGCGCCGAGTTGGAGCAAGCAGGTGCCTCGGAAAAGGAGCTGTGGTCGGAGCTGCTGCGCCTGAGCTGCGTCAACTTTGCCGAAGCATTCCAGTCGCTCTTTCATTTCAAGATCGTGCGTACGTTTGTCGAGAGCGTCCTGCGCTTTGGCCTGCCAGCCACCTACTTTGTGGCTGTCGTAGAGCCGACGCCCCGTAAGGCCAAGGCGATCATCAAGTCGCTTGTGCGCCAGTTTGACTACCTGAACGAGTATATATCCAGCCAGGAAACCAAGCCAGCCGAAGCATCCACACAACAGAACGAGACGCCCGGCGAATTTGTGAATTTGCTGGAGCAAGAAGTCTTCCCCTTCGTGTTGACGGAGCAGCCCATGATCACCGTATAATGCTCTCATAGTCATGCAGGCCAGATGGTGTGTCCGTGCCGGTCGGTGACCCGTAGCACGTAGGTCAGAGGCAGTGCGCCAGTATCGCCAGCGCCGCTGGACAGAACGACGCCATTCGACGCCATGGCAAATGGGATGCCGTCCCGCAGCGCCGCCGACACGTTGATATACAAGAGGTGCGTCGACGAGTTCCGCATGCCGCTGATGACGCCCGAGTCACCCGGCAGCCCCTGCGCCATGTGAATGTGGTTGCGCCCCATACGCCGCAGCTCGTGAGAGGCGCGAATGTGGTCCCATGCTTCAGCCTGTGTCCCGTGAATCGCCATGTAATCGCCGGTGGACTCGTCCCGTAGCGGCAGATGCAAGGCCACATTGTCGAGCGTAAGTGCATCAGTCGACACGTCCTTGACATCTTCGAGCGAGTGGCCCTGGACGGCGCGAATCCACAGGACGGGCCCACGGCCGTCGCCTGGACCTTCGTCTGTGCCGCTGGAAAGTTCAAAGCGCTTTTTGGCGTTGGACGACACGACATGCTCGATATCTGCCAAATCAGGCGCGTGGTCCCCAGGCATGGTGATTTTTTGGATTTTAGGGCGCGCTAGGATGTCGCTGACACGGACGTATCCATCTGATCGGATGTGAATGTGCTCCTTTTGGGCGCCATGCCGCAAGATGTACGCCAGCGCTTTCGAGAGCTGGACCTCTGGCGCATCCTGCTTGGGACGCGCAGCAGGTGTCGGAGGCTTGGCAGCAGCTTTCTGCTGAGCTTGCAGCTTGCGTTCCTGCTTGGCCTTTTTCGCGTCTTCGCGTGTCCTGGTGGACATGGGCCAAAATAAGGCTCTCCACTATGTACGCTGCCAGTATTGAAACTGAAAGAGCATGCCCTGCTCTTCCAAGCCGGGCGCGACATCCCCCGGCGCAATGCATGGAAAGCGCGCTACGTGCGTATCTGGCGAAGCGAGCGTCCATGTGCCTGGTGTGGGACAGGGTCCCTGGAATAGCCGCTGCTCCCACTCGATTTGCGGCGGTGTGCGAAACTCGGTGAAAAAGACGTCGCACTTTTCGTGCAGATCGGCCGGCTCCTGAATTCGAGTCACTAGTAGTCCGTCCAAGTACCAGTGGTCACTGGTGGATGTAAGGGCATGGTGGTACAAGGCAGCACCGCCAATGACAAATGCATGAGCAAGCGCTGAGCCCGCACACACAGGTCGCTGGGTATATCGCCACGATCTTCGCTCCTCCAGAAGAGTGACAGCATCTTCGAGAGATCTCGCAATGAGCGTGTCGTGGTCAGGCTCAGCCAGGCCCAGATCATGCTGCGTCATGGTTGTGCTGACCACGACGTTGATGCGATCACGCAGAGGTCGAAACCGCGGCGGAATACTATCCCACGTATGTCGCCCCATGATGACAGCATTTTTGAGTGGGACGGACTGGCGCGCATAGCCCGCACGGCGCATCACGTCGTCGTCATGCTCCGGCTCGACGACATGGCGGGTAATGGCTCGAAAGTATGCCATGTCTTTGGAGAGACGCCATGGGAGCGTGCCACGGGCACCGATGCCATTGCGTGCGCTTGCCGCGACGATGGCTGTCAGCGGCAGGGCGCCCAGGGGCGCCGCTGGACGCGTCATGAAGAAACGCCGCTGGACGCGCGTCGCGCCGCATGTGGATCTGATACACACCTACATAGCACTACATCAGCGGGCGCATTCGGTACATGGTCGTACTGACAGGCACGTCGGTGGGTGTTTGGACGAGGGGCGCGGCGTACATGTGAATGTTCTTCGTGCCCTCCTCAATCAGCTTCTGCACAGGGTCAGCAGCGGGCGCCTTACCGCTCTTTTGCTTCTTTTTTTCCTCCTTTTGCGCGGCCTTTTGGGCACGGGCAGCGGCAGCAGCGGCCTTCTTCTGCTCCGGGTTCTCATCCGGGGCCGCCTTGCTGGCACTCGAAGCGGCACGGCCATCCGGGATCTTGATAAACTCGCGGCGACCATCGACACCCTGCACCTTGTCGAGGATGTAGTAGCCGTTGCGCTCAAACTGAATTTGGTCACCCTCCTTGAGCTCAGCGACATTCGCATCGGCCAGCGCGGGCGTCTCGAAACGCGTCTGTGGCGTGAGGAAGTCGGTAAAGTTGTCGTCTTCCTCGAGCTTCTTCTTCGTAATCAGATAGTCAAAGTCAAGGAGCATGACAGGAGTGAGGTGACGCGACTCGGTCGGCTGAGCGAGCCAAGTGACCTTTTTCTTGGTCACCTTAAAGTCTCCGTCGAGATGAGCCTCGAGCTCAAGAGCCGTGACGACGCCATCCTGCACGCTCTTGTTGCGCACAATAACATTGCCCCAGTCCATGAGCGTAATTTCCTCATTGTCGCCAAAGCTGGCCGCATCCGCCTGCTCCAGGAAAATATGACTGTCATACACGGTGGTCTTCACACCCAGCTCGGCATTCTTCTTGTGGCGAGGCACCTGCTTTTCATGCGCAGGTGGGGCACCCTGAATGGTCGCCTTGACGAGCTGGTTCTCTGACAATGCAACGAAACGCGGCACGACGGGGTCCAAGAGACGCTTGTTGAGCGCCCAGATATTGTCCCACTCCATGTTGATAATCTGCTGCGACGGACCCTGCGACAGGATAAACTGCTGAATACAGTCGATGGTCATGCCGCGGCGACGGATACCACGCACCGTCGGGAAGCGCGGGTCGGACCAATCGGACACCACGCCATGATCGACAAACCACTGCAATTTGCGCTTGCTCAGAAGCGTGTACACAAAGTTGAGGCGGCCATAGTCCCAAATCTCGACATTGCGCAAACCAAGGGCCTGCAAGAACCATGCATACTGTGGGTTGCGGTCGTGGTACTCGTTCGTACGCAGCGCATGCGTCACACCCTCCAGGCTGTCGACCACGGGACAAGCAAAGTCGTACGTCGGGTACGCCTTCCACTTTGTGCCGGTGCGCTGGTGCGGCACTTCAGCATTGCAGCGGTACATGACAGGATCACGCATGGCCTTGTTCGGATTATCGACACTCATCTTGGCACGCAGGCACCACGAGCGGCCTTCCTCGGTGCCCTGAAGCATGGCCTCAAAGTGCCGCAGGTTCTCCTCGACGGACGCATCGCGGCGTCGGGATGGAATGCCGTCCATACGCTCCGCACGCATCTGCTCCTGCTGCGTATCGTCCGCATATGCATGACCGTCTTTGATCATGCGCACAGCCAATTCTTGCAGCTTGTCAAAGTAGTCGGACGTGTGCGTGACCACATCGGCCTTGATGCCAAGGAGCGCCAAATCTTCTACAATCGCATCCTCGAATTCCTGCTTTTCCTTACTTGGATTTGTATCGTCGAATCGCACGATGAGACGGCCCTTGTAGGCCTTGGCAAAGTATTGGTTGAGGATCGCAGCCTTCGCATGGCCCACGTGCAGGTAGCCACTCGCCTCCGGCGGGAACCGCGTCACGACCTCGCCCTCCTTCGCACCCTGCAGGAAAAGGTCAAAGCCTGCCGCCGTTTTCTTGTTTTTGAACATGTTACTCTTTGCCTCGTTCATAGCTGCCACGGCCCCAGAAAAGGCTGGTAGGGCATCGACATGGGCAAACCAGCGCGCAAGGTGTGCATGCGCATGCTTCTTAATAATACCCAGTAGCGGTGATGATGAGCGAATAGCGCCCCAGATGGCTGCATCAGCCGCAGACACACAGGCGCCGACCAAGTAGGTACGAAGCGCGAGATGCTGATCAAGATCATCTGCGCTATGCATGGCCTGTTGGAACGGAGCTGAAGCCATCGATTCAGACTGCGTCAAAAATGACTCGACTGCCTGCTTCTCTGCATCGTTTGTGCCCATCATATCAGCCATCGAGGCCAGGGCCCGCAGCACTGGCAGAGCGCCCTCGACGGACTCGCTCGACCGGAGGGCGGTCGGAGCATTGACTTCGAACGACAGATCGACACTGTCTTGCTTTTTCTCGCGCGCTACATTCGCGAGGACAAGCGGCGCCACAAAAGGCAGCCGCGCACTCGGATCCAACACGAGTCGAGGTGACGTCATGACCAAGGAACAAGCGTCTGGCGAGCCGCCAGCGTCTTCCCCTATGTATCACGTGATCTACTCGTCGAAAAGTTGGCCGCTCACGTTGGGCCCAACCTCCCTTGCGATATGAGCCAGTACGTCAACGTGCCCAAGTCCGACCTGGACGAAGGCCAGATCCGTGAGCTAGAGCAATATGAGATTGCGCAAGGTCCTCTCTCCGTCTTGCAGCAATCTGTGCGTAATCATTCGCAAGTGCTTATCTCGCTGCGGAATAATAAAAAGTTGCTGGCGCGTGTCAAAGCTTTTGACCGGCACTCGAATATGGTGCTCGAGAATGTCAAGGAAATGTGGACCGAGGTCCCGAAAAGTAAGAACAAAAAGCCCGTGCATGTACGTTTAGCCTCCTCTCACCTTTCAGAAAGACCGCTTCATCTCGAAAATGTTCCTGCGCGGCGACTCGGTCGTCCTCGTGCTTCGCAACATTGCCTAGATATCATGCCCCTCTTGTAATGTAGAAACACGCGAACATGCTATTTGTCTATTTAAACGAGGGTGGCAGCAGCAGCGCCCAGAGCCATCGTGCCACGCTCTACCACCTTGGTCACAAAGATGACCTTGTTGCCTTCCTTCCACATGGAGGTCTCGAGCGTCTCACCAGGGAACACATGGCCCGTGAAACGCACCTTGATGTCAGAGAACGCACCAAAGGCACGGAACACGTGCTTTCCAGCGATACCAAACGAGCATAGACCATGCAGGATCGGCTTGTCAAAGCCACCCACAGCAGCGAAGCTCGGGTCGATGTGCAGAGGGTTCAGGTCGCCGCTCAGGCGGTACAGAGCAGCCTGCGACTCGCTAGTCTTCTCAGTCATAACCTTGTCGGCAGGACGCGACGGCGGCTTGTTGGCAGCCGAGGCGTTGCCGCGGTCACGGCCTGTCTTCTTGCCACCAAAGCCACCCGAGCCACGGATGAACGTCGTCATCTGGTTCTCAAACACAGTCTCACCCGTGGCCTTGTTCACCGTCGTCGTGAGCGTCGTTACAGCAGCAGCCTTGCCCTTGTCAAGCACCTCAATGACACGAGGCTTGTTCACCAGGACACCTGACGTGGGGATCGGACCGTTGATGGCCAGGTACTGCTCGCCGTGCAGAAGCATCATCGGCGAAAAGTTGGGCAAGAACGAGTCAAATGAAATGCTGCTGCCCGCCGAGAAAGGCGGGATCACACCGAACGTCGGAAGTGCCTTGAATTCATCATCCTGCTCAAATACGAGGTCGAGGTCCTTCTCCGTGGCACCGACACCCAAATTGTACAGGATCACATCACGGTCCTCGTACGCAAACTCGGTCGACTCGTAGTCGGTCTGCTTGGCCTGCTTGATGTCAGGCGTGTCCTCGGGGTCCACAAAGTCTTCGACATCGTCATCGGGCTCTTCGTTGCCAAAGTTCGAGATCATGTCGCCAAGCGACTCGCTAGGCGCCGCGGGCCACGAGGCACGCTCAGGGTCAAAGTCGGTGATCTTGGCCCACTTCTTCTGGATCATCTCAGGCGTGACGGGGCGCGCCGTCGAGAAGGCACAGCCACCGGAGCGCTCCCAGCGCACAGCGGCGATCCAGCCACCGGACACCTCAAACAGACTCTTGGTGCATTCACACTCGTTGCTACCGAGGTAAGCGACCAAAGGAGCCACAAAGTCGGGCTTGAACGCATCGACCATCTCCTGTGGCCAGATCGTAGCCGTCATCGCTGTGCCGGCGTTGGGAGCGATCGTGTTGGCAAGAATGTTGTTCCGCTCACCCTCCACGGCCAGCGTTTGCGTCAGACCAAGGATACCAGACTTGGCGGTGGAGTAGTTCGCTTGACCAAAGTTACCATAGAGGCCAACAGCAGACGTGGTGTTGATGATACGACCGTACTTCTGCTTCGAGAAGATGGGCCAGGCAGCTTTGCACACCTTGTACGTACCACGCAGGTGTACGTTCATCACGAGGTTCCAGTCCTTCTCATTCGCACCGGCGAACGACTTGTCACGCAGAATACCGGCGTTGTTTACAATAACGTGGAGACCACCAAAGGCATCTACTGCATCCTGGACACGCTTCTCACCGTCTTCGACGCTGCCGACGCTGGGAGCCGCACGGCCACCGGCGCTCTTGATCTCGTCCACCACAGCCAAAGCTGCCTTCTCGCTCATATCGTTCACGACCACATTAGCGCCGAGTCGAGCAAAGAGTTGAGCGTATGCACGACCAAGACCGGCGCCGGCACCCGTCACCAGCACAGTCTGATTCTTGTAGTCAATCTTCTTGTCGCCCTGGGCGTTGGCAGGGGCCTCCTTGGCACGCTCGAGCAGGTCGAGGTAGTTGGCATCCGTGATGCGCTTAGGATATTCAGGGCGTTCGTCAAAGTCAAGGATGGTATTGAGCTGCTCACGCACAGCCTCAGGTGTGAAGGTCTTGTCCGTGCGGAATACATGGCCGTGCGAGCGCTGGCGGCGGAGCATAGCGTAAAAGCCAGCACCCATTTCAAACACCTCACCATTCACGTCCTTGTTCTCAGCGGACGTAAGGTATGCTACAATCGGGACCACAAATTCGGGGCGGAGGTTCTCGAGCATCTCTGGCGGCATTACCGTTTCAGTCATCTTAGAAGCGGCGACAGGCGCAATCGAGTTGGCAAGAATGTTGTACTTCTCGCCCTCAATGCCAAGCGTTTTGCTGAAAGCTACTAGTGCAAGCTTGGCGGCCGAGTAGTTCGCCTGGCCAAAGTTGCCATACAGACCTGCAGCCGACGATGTGTTGATGATACGACCGAATTTCTGCTTACGCATGTGTGGCCAAGCAGCGTGCGCGCAGGCAAACGAGCCGTGGACGTGCACGGCCATCACCTGGTCCCACTCCTTGTCGCTCATAGATTTGAAAGACTTGTCACGAAGAATACCTGCGTTGTTAATGAGAATATCCACACGGCCCCACTTGTCAATGGCCTGTTGGATGATCTTGGCGCCTTGCGTGTTGGAGTCATAGTTAGCGATGGCCTCGCCACCAGCCTGGGTGATTTGCTCAACGGCAAGATCGGCGGCCTTCTTGCCATCCGGCGTAGTGCCCAGGTCGTTTACGAGCACTTTGGCGCCACGCGACGCATAGAAGAGAGCATACGTCTTGCCGAGGCCACCACCGGCACCGGTAACGACGACGACACGGTTCTTAAAAGAGATTTGTCCGTTCTCTACAGCAGGAAAGTCAGCCATAGTGTCGGTTCGGAGGAAAGCCGTTGGATGCCCAATTCGCACGCCCCCACTTGGATGGTGCAGAGAGGCTTTTTGTTCGCCGGATGCTTGCCGGCATACAGGCCAATCATACTCAGGGCAGCATGTGATATGATGCGCTGTCCACATGGCCCCTCCCCCGCACACAAAGCCACGCGACTGGGTCGTCCAGTCTTTGGTCACGTGGTTCGGATTGGTCAGCGAGGGCTCTGGGCGGCAGAACGGCAGGCGCTAAGGGTCTCGTCACCAACCGGTGGTTTCTAGGGTTGAACGTCGACATGTCGTTAGCACGTACCATCAACCACATCAGAAATGGCGGCTTTGCCAAGTACTGGCGTGACATGCAATATATCGGCGATGCCAAGTGGGGTCGTATGGTAGGCCTTGACAGGTATGTGGATGCTCACGGGAACGAGACTGACGCCGCGTAGCAATGGCAACGCATACTGGGAAAATTATGAGGAGCAGCCCGGTCGTCAGCGCTGGGTCGACTTTAAGCAGCCCGACTATGACAGCACTCAGATCGAACCGATCTGGCACGCTTGGCTCTCGCACACACGTGCAGAGCCACCCAGCACGGATCCGATGGTGTCCAAGTTTGAAAAGCCCTGGCAGATCCCCGCCTATGAAAACTTTACGGGTACCCGTGGAGCATACCGTCCATACAACACGACAAAGCCCAAGCTGTACGCATGGGAACCCAAGATCGCTGCTCGGCACGGATAAGAACGCCTGCATGATATATATAGTCCTGTCTAGAACCGAATGGATGCTACCTCTGCATTACTTGGCGGCGTTCTCACTCTTTTCTTTGCGAGCTTGCTGAAATACCCAGTCGTTCATGCCGCGGCGGCAACGGGCAATCTCAAAGACATAAAATTGAAAACGCGTCACTTTTCCGTAAGTATACACGGTAACGTACAAAAGATGGTATTGTCTTGTGTGTATTCATCCGATGCATCCGTACGAATGAGCGTGCCAAAGTTGAAATCAGCCACCGTCTTTTCGTACTTCATAATAAAGTTCCGCCATTTTTCCTTGCCAGCAGGACTTTTCATCGCGTCCTCGTCAATCTTACGAATGGCATCATCCGACGAGGCCAGTTCAGGGAACGTCTGCTCAAAGTCGGAGTAGATGTCGTTATCGAGTCTGACGTCAGAAAAAGTATACATACTTGGTCAGACGAAGAGCCGAGCCACGGACTTTTTGCAAGAGGCTCCAGTACGTCTGAGCATGCTCCACGCAGCGTACGGCGATCTGCTTTTCGATTTCTGGCAGATTTTGGGCCTGGTTCGGGTCGAATGTACTCAACGACATGCTGCTCGTTCGTCCTGCCGACAAAGCGCCACTGAGAGGCGCAGAGGCGCAGGCCGTCGCCTTCTTGTGCGCACGTGATTGGAGCAAGAGGGACGCGTCCTCCCACGACGCCGGATGTGTGGCATTGCGTTGGGTGTGTGGCACCACGAGGATACGCAGCCACACGATGCATGGGCCTCCGTGATCAACCAAATACAAAGGCGTGGTCGTGATGCCTGCGATTCCGTGGCAGGCACTCAGAACGGTGCTCGATGGGAGCTCCACGCCTCTGTTCTGTGCCTGCGTGGCAAAGAACTCACGCCGCAGCCTATTACGTCGCAAGATGGGCATTTGCACCTCGCATGGAACGGTCAAATTTTTTCGTCCGAACATGAAGATGATCCCCTGCTTGATATGGAGAAAAATGATGGTGCGATCATCATGACGCGTCTCGAAGAGCACGCCGATCAAATCCCTGACGTGCTGGTATCCACTCTATCAGCAGTCGACGGACCATATGCTTTTGTGCTGGTGGATACACGGAACACATGTGTATACTATGGACGTGATCCATTGGGCCGCAGGTCGCTTCTACATACCACCACGCATGGAGCTTGGCACCTAGCATCGGTCTCAGGGGCCGCGTGGGAAACGCATTGGAAAGAAGTCGACTGTGATGCGCTTTGGCAAGTGACATTGGGACAGGCACCTGTACGTATCCCGCGCCACATATCCCGATTCTTCTTGCGTGCGCCGTGCGACGACGTTCCCGATCATGCGGCGCTGGTCCCCGATTTGCATGCGGTCTTATCTGAGAGCGTGCGACAGCGTGTGCAGGAAACGCGGCGTGCGCGGATAGGCCTTTTATTCTCGGGGGGCTTGGACTGCACCGTATTAGCGGCCCTGGCCGCTCAGCACTACGCAGGCCCCATTGATTTGATCAATGTGTCGTTTGAGAATCCACGTGCCATTGCAGCAGCTTGGGCCGTGGCTGAAGCACCTGTGGAGCATGATACCTTTCCCGCTGATCCGTACGCTGTGCCTGATCGCGTCACAGCCCGTGAGAGTTACGCGCAGCTGGCTCAGCTATACCCCATGCACGCATTTCGACTGGTACAAGTGAATGTGCCGTACGCGGAGTACGTGTCGTACCTCGACACGGTGCAGGTGCTCATGACCCCGCAGGCGAGCGTCATGGACTTGTCGATTGCCGCTGCCCTCTTTTTCGCCTCGCGTGGTGAGGGCTATGTGGATGGTGTGCCGTACAAGACGGATGCACGCATCTTGCTCTCTGGCCTTGGAGCTGACGAACTGCTCGCAGGTTATGCACGACATCGACAGGCATGGCGTCGGGGCGGCTATGACGCGCTCACAAAGGAGTTGCAAATGGATCTCGACCGGATCCCCACGCGCAATTTAGGGCGCGATGATCGCGTGCTGAGTTCTCACAACCGTGAGGTCCGATACCCCTACTTGGCGCGCAAGGTGGTGGCCTACCTTGCCTCTCTCCCCGTCCAAGCCAAAGCGTACTTCGAGCTCGACGAGCTGGGCGATAAATATCTCTTACGCTGCCTAGCTACGCATCTAGGACTTACCTATGCCGCTCAGCTTCCCAAGCGCGCGATTCAGTTCGGGACGCGGAGTGCCAAAATGGACGCGGCCGGCGCCCATGCCAAGGGCACAGCACAGGCCTTTGCTCCGTAGCTGCACGGCGCCTACTTCACGTGACTCGATGGCGGCCCCACGACCGAGGGGCTGGAAGCTTGTTGCTTTGGAATCGCGATGCTCTTTGCGTGTGTGCGTGCGGGTGCGGTGCGTGCGGTGCCGAGATGTATGCCGATCCGTCCTGTTGCAAGAATGCTGCACACGACGCCGTTGAGGATGGAAAAGTCGCATTCGGCCGTGGCACAGTATGTGGGTCCGATGAGGATGGCCTACTATCGCCTCAAGCTGTTTTCGCTTTCTTCCCTGAGTGTGGCTGCCCTCTTTGCCCCTGTCTTCTTGCTATGGCCACACAAGATGGAACTGGCCGCGCGTGTGGGTATTGTGGCCACAACGCTCGGCGCGAGTTCCGTGAGCACCGCGCTGATTTCGTGGATTGGATCGCCGTACGTGGGGCACATGACCCTGCGGCGCGCAGATCCACATGCCGAGCCACTGCACTACATATCTGACTCGATCAAAGATACAGTGTTGGATGATACACCCAGTGATCCGATGCGCCACGCAAGCGAGAAGTACTACATGGAGATTGCCACGTTGAGCTGGCACATGCGCTCCTTGAAAACGACTGTGTACGCACCATCGCTCCTGCGTGCAGCATCGCGTCCTCTTGCTACGTGGGAGCTTCCGGAGACTCCACCCCCTATCACGATTGATGCGCCCGCCTCAGTAGGTGACCATACCATTTCGAGTCTCGTGGCAGAGACAGTCGATGTCTCGAGTGGCAGAGTCGTGGGCCGCTGGTGGGCTCGGTGGCGCATTTCGGGTGTGGATAGCTCGGAACCTGTGGCGTTCGAAGGCTCCTGTGAGAGTGAAGGCAAGCCGGTGCGCTACTTTTACGTTGACGAGACCCAGCTCGGGGAAGCGTGGCGTGTCTTGGACTAGTTCGTAGTCAGGTGGAGGTGATGAAACGAGGGGTCTCCCGGCTGGATGCTACGTTGGCCATGCCACGGCAGGAGGAGGGGCCAGAGAGCGCGCGCTATTCGTGGAAAGACCTTGCTACCTCGCAAGTGTTTACAGATGCATTGCGTCGCGATGTACATATTCTTGTCGACGCCTTTGCTCTGACATGGTTATGGCTTGATAGCCAGTCTCAACCTGATACGCCGTCGTCGTCGTTCCTGCGCTGGGAGTACGGTCCCTTTACGGTATTTGAGCGCGTGTGGATTCGCAATCACTGGCACCATGCGAGTAGTACACTCGGTACACACAAGGCGATTCGCCGTGATTTTAGTGATATGGTGATTCGCGCCTTTCTCGATGAGTTGGCGCCTGTCTGTGCGCCACAAGACACCACGTCGTTGCGCTTGCTACACGCAGTGGGGGCGGCATTTGGTTTGGCTTGCTGGTGGTATGCACAGCCGCCAGGTACGTACGAAGCTCTACCATTGGACACAGAGGCCTATCGCGCCCTCATCGAATTGCCTGAGCGCGCTCGAACGGTATTGGACGGCGAGGCCCAAGTGCACCGCATTCCCCCTTCGTCAGATATGGCTTACGTGGTGCAGCAGCTCTTATCTGGTCCATATCATGTGTACGTGGTGCCCCTTACCTCGCCTCGTCTCTCTGCCTCGACGACCCTGCATGCCAAGGCACATGCGTGGCCCCAGGCCACCGCCGCCATGGACGCGCTGGGCATTCCGGGCGCTACGTCGCAGGCAGGTGCCAGTGCCAACACGGCCCAGGCTTTAGAGAACTTGTCCTTGGCCCAGACGAACTATGCCGTGCGACACGTGGACGTATCATGGCAAGACTGATTATTTTCCTATACAAAAGCGGGCAAAAATCTCACCCAGCACAGTTTCTGAGGTGATGGCGCGCCCCGTGACTTGTGCCAAGGCACCTGCAGCACGTCGGAGCTCCTCAGCTATCATGACAAGGTCAGGTTGGTCGTCGAGCTGGTCGTATCGCAAAATGGCATCGAGGCTCGCGACTACCTCCATTAAGAGATGTCGATGCCGGGCCTGCGTGACAAGAGGCACACTCCCCTCGTCTTTCTCGTAAAGACGGGACACGTGCGACGCAAGGTCATGTAGCAGCGTATCGATACCCACATTGTGCCGTACGCTCGTGTGCCAAATGACGCAGGGTACACCGTCCTCCGCGTCCATGTCAGTGGGCGCGGGGGTATACGTATCCATCTTGTTCACCAGCACCAAGACGGGCTCGTCCATGCGAGCTCCCCAGCGCTCGAGCACGTCCTTCGGGATGCGCCTGTGGCCCGCCGCCGGCACGGAGCCCCCCAGGTCGTCTGGTGTGCATACCAAGACACGCAGATCCGCCTCTTGTACGTAGGTCTGTGTGCGCTCCATACCCATCTTTTCGATCACGTCATGCGCGTCACGAAGACCGGCCGTATCTGCGAGCGAAACGCGGTAGCCAGCTAATTCCATACTCACTTCGATGATGTCACGCGTTGTACCAGCGTAGGGTGTGACAATGGCCGCATCACGACGGACCAGGCGATTCAAGAGGGACGATTTGCCAGCATTGGGCCGACCATACAGGGCAATGCGCAGACCATGCATGACTGCGTCGGCATAGGTGCGTTGGTGCGTGGGTGTGTCTAGCTGCAGCTCGCTCGCGAGGTAGGTTCGCATGCGCTGCACCGTGTCGCGAACATGATGCCACAGCTGCGTATCAATTTGGTCCTCGTCATCAAAGTCCAGCATGGCTTCCGTATGAGCACAGGCATCGAGCAGCTGCATATGTAATTGGTCGTACATGCGTGCTTGGTATCCACTGGCCGCTCGTTGAGCGAATCGCCGCTGCTGTGTTGTTTCGGCGTGTAGTAACGCATCGAGCGCCTCGCACGCCGTCAAATCCATGCGTCCATGCTCAAAGGCGCGGCGCGTGAATTCACCGGGCAGAGCAGGCCGGATATCCCGCGTGTCAAGAACACGCTGCATGTCGCTCAGCGCCTCGAGCACATCTCGCACGACAGCAGCACTTCCATGCAAGTGCAGCTCTAATGTCGCTTGCCCTGTGAATGATCTTCCGTGTGGAAAGTAGGTCACGAGCGCATCGTCTAGCTTTTCTCGCGTGCGTGGATGCACAATCGCTCGGCGCATCATGCGGAACGGCCGTGCCTCTTTGTCTGAAGCACACATGTGTTCGTACACAGACGGCGCGTGTGCCCTCGCTGTCAGTCATGTTCACGTACCCAGACACGCGCACGATCGCTACACCACAGGGTGGCCGCCCACTTGCCAACGCATAAATGGTGGGAGCGGCCGTCGTCAGCCCTCGAACGGGGCGCATGGTCTAAAACGTGGAGGTCGTCGTGTCTCTGTCGTGCATGTCGGTGGGGGACGGCGTGGCACGCCTAGAAGAGGTGCTCCGAGAGGTGCCCATGGCGGAAGAGCTGCAGTCCATGCAGCGCACTCTTCTTCCTATCAAACGGTCCCTGGATGCGGGAAAGAGGGTCGCGCGTGGCCTGCCCTTGTGGGTCGCGATCAAAGTGATCAAAGCCTCCTGGCACGCAGATGGATCATGGCCGTTGATTGGGTATGACGAAGCAGCGCGGCACCATATTTGTGATCCTCAGCTATGCATCGTTCCGTCCATGCACGTATCACAGCACAAGCATGCTGACATTATACCCAATGAAGCGTATGAACTCGGCAAGCGGCAACGCAAGATTTTGCCATGCACGCAAGCGCCGCCTGCGCCGTACATGGTGGAGCCGGATGCAGACACGATTGCTCGAGCCTATGCCGCGCGCCATGCAGCTTCCCTATCTTGACTATATACCCACATGCACTACTTGGCGCTTGGCGTAAGCGGTCGCCGAAGGCCATTGCGCTTGTCCTGCTTGGCGCGCGCCGCGACCTTGTGTGACGCACCGACGACTAGGTCGCGGATGATGCCATGAAACATTTCGCTATCCGACGTAAATGCCTCGCGCATCACCAGGTGGTATTGCAGTGCGTCACCCATGCGTTTCGAAAGAGATTCCGCCTCCCGCACCAATTCACGGAGCTCAGGTAGCGTAAGCAGTTTGATGTCATCTTCTGACATGTGAAGAATCGTTTCAATACGACCAGTGGGAAGCGATGGCTCTTGCAGACCCATTTCCCGGCGCCGCCGATCACCCAGACTCTCATGGGCGGCGTCCCGGGCGTTGTCGGACGGGCTATTCACATGCAGCTCGAGTGGCGGTAGCACTTCTTTTGTGGGGCCCTGCATTTCGTCCAGATTGATGGGCACGCCTAATGATATGAGATACTGGCGACGTGTGTGTGAGCGACGCCAATCGAGTGTCGCGTTGGTCACGTCATGCGTACTGAGCTCCCGGAACAGGGCTCGACTGCGCTCCGACACAAGGATTTGGGATAGTCCTTCCACTTGACGCATACTTTCTTCCACCACATTGCCTTGTACACCCTCTACATGCGTAAAGTCGTACGGAAGCAAGTCGCGAATCGCGTCACGCATGCGGGGATCCTGAGCATCTGTACATAGCGGCAGGGAAGGCATCTCTACAGGCGCGGGCGTTGGTGCGCTCGTCTCTGCCGGCACATCTCCCTCTTCAAAATCACCAAAGTCGTCGTCGCCTTCGTCTTCAGGCGCAGGCTCGGCGGTCCATGCTGACGGGGCATCCTCCTCAGCCTCCGTCGACGACATGAGCCAACCACCACCTCCACTGCAGAAAGAGGGCAAGGCGGTTTCTGAATGAAGGTGTGTATTCGATAGCACTAGGTCGTACCTACAGGACGGAGCCCGGGTGGGAGTCGGTCGTTTCGGCGCCAGAAATGGACCAGCGTACGAGCCGTCGCATACGGCGCGTCCTCCTGGACACAGTGACCTGCATGAGGACTGATGGACAGTTGATATTTGCCCTGCATTTGACCAATCATCAGAGTCTGATCGAGTCGATCTGTCTCGGCCAGCACAAGGAGTCGTGCGGCGCGGCACGTCAGGAACTTGGACGACAGCCCTTGAAACCATCCTGACCAGTACGGCTCAGTGGCAATCAAGTCCGCATTCCAGCGCCAAGGCAGCATAGCATGTCCTCGGGACAGGTGCACGAGCGATGGCACACTTCGGCGCGCACTCTCCGCATTGCGAATCGTGCGTGTTTTTACATGCCACTGAATGGCCGATGCCACACTAACGAATCCTTCGGGCCTTTGACGAACGATGCGACTCATGCTCGGCAGAAGCTCGAGCGAAGTTTCTTCCACGATATCAATCATGACTACGCCCGTGACGCGAAATTGGTTTTGGCGCTCCAAAGCGTGTGCCGTTTCTACCGCCACCGCACCACCCATAGAATGACCCAACAGAATGATAGAGGGACGCGCGTCCGAAGCTGGAAAAAGAGTCTGTAGCACAGCAATCATGTCAGACGTCAGAGATCCTAGAGACATGTCCGTCACGACGTGGGATGGGAATGTCGACCTTCCATGCCCACGGCAGTCGTACGCTAGGACGCCAAGTTCACCCTGGCTCAAGGCCGATACATCGCGGGCCATGAGTGCATAGGACAAGGCACCAAAGCCTGCGCCATGATGGCACACCACGACAGTGTTTGACTCACCTCGAGGGGGCGTATAGTACGCACGTATTGTCGCATGTGTGTTGGGTGCACATAGAATGTCGATTTCCAATGCTGTGGCGAAGCAATCGTCAGAGGAGAGGGGCGAAAACGAGGCTGGAGCACGGGCCGGCGACGTAGACCCTGCGCCGAACGAGGGAAGGTCACCGAGCTCATCATGCTCGTCTTCATACTCCTTGTCCTCGTGATGTGATAGGGGCGGGTGTCGCTGTTTCAACAACGCGACACGCAAATCTCGAGACATGTGGCATGGTGAGAAGGAAGCCCGAGGTAGGCGTCACCGCCTCCAAGACACGGCAAAAAAAAATAATCATGGCACTAGAACGTCTATGGTAATCTATAGAGACACAGCCATAATGACCAGCATCACAGAGATCGTCATAAGCATGGAGGAGAGGCGTGGAGAGACGGCACCATTGTCTCTGGAAGAAGTAGAGCTACTGCCGCCGTCAGAGGGGTTCCGGCTCGAGGCACCCGGGGCACTCTCGCCATACGTATGCAGTGTGCCCATGGCGCCATTGTATGATTGATTGGGGTTGGTCGGCTTAGCCGTAGGAGATTGGCAGGAGACGCCCTTGCAGACGCCAGACTGAACGGCAGCGCCACCATGAGACACGCCCGACGCAGCCGTCGAGGCGGCGCCGCCGATCGCCGATGTGGCATCGCCAAATACAGAGGCGGCACCGCTTGCAATATCAACTGCGCATACGGTGTGCACCAGCAATATCACGAGCAAGGCGGCGAAGTACTTCATCGTGTCAGGTGGCCAACAAGTTAATGTAACATTCTACCTCACACAGCCCGGCGGCACATGACCGAGCGCAGGGGCCTCTTAGTACCCACACACGGATTTCGGGACATAAGGCGCCTCGAGATAGTGCGTCTCTTCCTCGGACAGCTTGACTTGCAGGGCGTCAATAGCTTCATTGATACGCTCCTTCTTGCTCAGTCCGAGAATGGGGCACACACCTTTAGACAAAGTCCAAGCGATAGCCACTTGTGCCATAGACACGCCTTTCTTCGAAGCAAGTTCTTGAACACGATCGACAATGGCCTTGTCAGCCTCAGTTTCTCGCGAACGAAGAAGCCTGTGTAGAAAACCATCTGTGTGCTCGCGCTTCGTGGATCTCTCAGTCCATGGACGTGCAAGAATGCCCCGAGCAATGGGAGACCACGGCACGAGTCCCACACCCGTATCATGGCAGTAGGGGATCATCTCGCGTTCTTCCTCACGATACAAGAGGTTATAGAAGTTCTGCATCGAAATAAACTTGTGCCATCCGTGCTTCTCGGCCAGATTTTGAAGCTGCTGGAACTCCCAACCTGCCATCGAACTCGCGCCAATGTAGCGCACCCAGCCACGTTCAATCACATCGTTGAGGGCACGCATAATCTCCTCCTTGGGAGTATCACGATCCAAGCGATGAATCTGAAGTACATCGATATACGTTCCCAAGCGCCGGACACTAGCCTCAACGGCATCAAAGATGTGTTTGCGCGAGAGTCCTACACGATTCACCATAGCACCATCATTGGAAGTCATCGCAAGAATGGGCGGCATACTACCATCGTCTGCCACACCAAAGAAGCACTTAGACATGATGACGACGCGCTCGCGGGGAATGTTGTACACCTTTAGGGCCTTGCCGACAAGTTCTTCCGACTTGCCCATGCTGTACACATCGGCAGTATCCCACGTATTGATCCCCATCTGGTACGCATGGTGTAGCAGCGGCAGAGATTCTTCTTCATTCAGCACCCATTCGAACCAGTCCGGCGTGCCATATGACATGCATCCCAGAATCACACGCGAGACCTTCAGGCCCGATTCACCCAGTCGAACATATTCCATGGTTGTGGCAAATAACTAACCTCACTTATTACAATCGGTCAACTACAAAAAATAAAAAATCGTCATCTAAAACGTCACACTGTAAATGCTGAAGGTCGTGGGGTTCGAGTCAACCCAGTCAACCTTGCCGTCCTGGTTCTGCGTCAAGTACTTCTTGTCGTAGGACAGGACGTGACCCATACCATTACCCTTGTCAGTGAAGTGCACCTCGACGGCATCGTCCTCCTTGGACGAGAAGGTCAGGTCCTTCGTGAGGAACTTCTTCTTGTCGGCCTGCGTAGAGATGCGGAAGCCACGGCCATCCTTGGGCTCCTTGCCCTGCCAGTGAAGCACAAACATCTGCTTCTTGTCGTCCTTCTTCGAGCAAGCCTTGCCAGACTGCAGCTTACCGTCCTTGACGGTGAGAGCCATGTTGTAGGTCTCAAACACGAGGTGACGACCCTCAGTAAGCGAGCCACGAACACGCTTGTAACCCTTCTCAACTTCGAAGCCCTTCTTCAGCTCCGTCTGGTTACCGTAAGGCACAGGAGGCTGGTTGTCGTTGTTGTAACGGGCCTGGCAGATAGGCACGCCATTCCACTTCCAGGTCACGGGGTCCTTGGAAGCCTTGGGAACGTGGGGCAGATGGGGCACGCTCATATCACGCTTCGAGAAGTCGAAGACGGACATGAGGTCACTCATATGCTTGCGGCGCCATGGGTTCAGCTCCTTGCTCGTCCAGTTCTTGCCGTGCGCGGCCGACCACTTCTCAAGGAACAAGATGCAGCTGTCGTGCGAGGCAATCTCAGTGAATACACCACCCTTACGAGTCCATGGCGACACGACGTAGAAAGGCACACGGTAGCCTGGGCCAACGGGCTGCTGACCAAGCTTGTGGTCGAAGGGGTCTTCCATCCACTCACCATCGGTACCCTTGGGCGAGAGTGGGGACATGACGTGGTCAGCGAAACCACCCGTCTCATCGTAGTTCATAATCAAGACTGTGCGGTTCCAGTACTGGCTCTTCATCAGCGAGTTGATAACGTGGCTCTGGATCCAAGCTCCATCGTCCGGCGTGTTAGGGGGATGCTCCGACAGCTCAATAGGCGTAACGATGTACGATACCTGGGGGAGACTGCCGTTTTTGAGGTCGAACATGAACTTGTTCAGACCAGGGCGGTAGATACCCTTCTTGGCCAGAGGACCTTGCTTGATAATGTCGTGCTCGTACTGCTCGAACTGTTCAAGCATGTTATGATAGCCATTGTCGGTATCCTCGTACACGAGCCAAGAAATGTTTTGCTCCTCCAGGTACTCAGGGATCGTCTTCCACTTCAACGGAAGGCAAGCAACGGGGTTTCCGCGCGAGTCCTTCTCACAGCCAGCGGCACGGTGGTCATCCACCACAGGACCACCCTGCTTAGTGGGTTCACCACCGGGAGTCGAGCCAGGCGAGTTGATCGTACCAGACAGCCAAACAGCACGGTTCGTGTCCGAGGCAGAGGTGACACTCTCATGGTAAGAGTCACCCACGATGAACTCTTCAGCCAAGGCAAAGTGCACAGGAAGCTCCTTGCGCTTAAAGTAACCAAGCGAGTATGGGGTGTTGTGCAGCGCCCAGCCATCATTCTTACCATTGTTCCAAGCAGCGTGGTTTTCTTCCCAACCGTTCGAACCACCCACCATGCACTGAGTAGAGTTCGAGTAGTGGCCACCAGCCTGACCGACGTAGAAGTACATCAGCTCCTTCACGTCCTTAGGCGGGGCAGGTTTGACGGACGAGTTCACCGGCTGCGTGAAGATTGACTTGTTGTTCGAGTGCATCTGCACGTTCGGGTCCTGGAAACCACGGACACCGGCCATCGTGCCGAAGTAGTGGTCGAAGGCACGGTTTTCTTGCATAAAGAACACGACGTGCTCGATGTCCTTCAGCGAGTCCGCAGCCTTAACGCCAGCCAGAGCGACGGCGACGGACACCGCGCCGAAAAGGCTCTTGAAACCAACCATCGCAATGAAGACGAGAGCGCGAAGGCAGACGGGGAAGTTGTTACGTTTTGACCGTGTTGTTATACACACTAATTCACAATATTTAGCTCCTTGGCCACAATCACAGATGTATGGCTTACTCAATTGCAGAATTCGTAATCTATGATTGGTGCAGGCGTTCAATTTACTCCCTCATCGTGCATTAGGCTAAGAAACGTGACAAATCGATTGGCTATTAATTCATTGTGAAAGTGCGCAGCAGACCTTGGGCGTTGCTTCGCACGTGCATTTGTGCACGTGTGCACGTTGCAGGGTCTCACATCTCGTACGTGGTCAGCTGCTAGGCTTGGCATACTATGGTGATGCAGTGAGACAATGAAACACAAGCCTCTCACACAGCGCTCACTCTCATTTATGAAAGAATGTAGAAATGTAGAAAGCACGACTCGACTCAGTTTTGCCAACGCATGCGTTCTTTTAAAAGTAGATCCACCAAACCAATAGGCAGATACTCCTTATCGCCAATGTTAAGGTCACCAAATCGATCAAAAGCATCCGAGCCAAACATTTCCAGAGCCCATGTCTCGAGCTTGGATGGGGAAGCGCCAGCATGAATGCTTATACACCTGTTCGATAAGGCCCGTGCATTGAGAGACAATTGGGGCAGACTTTCTTCAAACTCGCTCGTCATAGTCCTGTAGAGCCAAGCCAGATGTCTGCCCCGAGCCTCGAACGCCTTTGCGTATTCGTCGTATGACATAAAGGGTTCGTCGGAATCCAGGTCTTGAGGTCCCAAGCCTGCCTCGAACTTTTCTTTGGCTTTATCGTAACTCTTTCTTTCCAGCTCGATAGTGCCTTCAACGCGCTCATCGATATTGGGCCATAGTAACGAAATTCTACCCAGGAACTTGGCAAATGGATTGTGCACATTGAGTCCGCCCATAGTAGTAGGGAAATAGAAAAATTCACTGGGTAGCTCAACAGAAGAGTCACACAAGTGTGTTTCGTTCTTGATGCGATCACGGAGGTAGGGTACAATATCGTGGTGTTTTCCATTCGATAGATCAGAAAATACAGACTTTTGAACAAAAGAAATGTACTCCATTGCTAGTCGGGCATGTTTCTGCCCCATTGACCAACCAATATGGCCCAGGTTGTTGGCAAAGAATTTGATGTATGTGTTGTAAGCATGGACAAAGGCGAAAATAGTCTGACAAGATTGGAGTTGGAACTTCATTTCGTCAATATTCTTTTTGAGAATATCTTCGTCGACCATCCATTCTCCCGAAGAAAGATGCAAGAAGCCCCACCGGACAATCCCAGCAGGTAGCTTTTCCGAAGGTGGGCAAACGAATCCTGGTCGAGTACATGTGATAGAGGCACTTTTTTCGTCATTCAGAGTCAGTCCCATAACATTCACGAATTTGCATAGAGTCTCCCATGCAACAATGCAGCTCTTCTGTCGACCAATGAAGTGTATGTCATCATGGAAGCGATACAGGTTCAAGCCGTTAGTTGCCTGGTTGATGGCAAAGTCGAGAACGAACAGAAGAATTTCGCCAAAGGTTGTGCTAAGTGCGTGACTCATTGGAATGCCTCGTGCTCGTTTCCTTCGCTTCGTGTCACAAGTGTCGTCGGCAAAGACAATTTCGGGTTCGAGAAAACGCTCGAAGAATCGCAACCATTTCTCAGGAAAATGGAAAAATCTAAGCACGGCCCATAGTGTATCATGGGGAATAGACGGTCCAAACCATTTGAAGTCTGTTTGGAAATATGTACATTCGCCATGCAAGTGTTTTTGGATAAACAGCTCTGTTGATATTAGACGGAGTGTTAGATGTTTGATGGAGCCGGTGTAATTCGGTTTTTTTTCATCATCTCGACCATCGCTTTCGTCGTCGTCCGTATTGTCGTCGTCGTAGGAAGGATACATGCTTGAATCTGGCAATTGAGCCAGGAAATAAAATTGGTTATACATGAGATGACGAAGCTTTTGGATATTCTCGTTTTTCTCTTCCTTAACTGTCGAAGTCCCTAGGAAGTGCTTCCGGCGACGAATATCTTTTTTTGTCAAATGTATGTCAGTCGATGAGTTCCAGGCATCTGAATTTACAACAATCTGAAAACAATAACGGATCTCCTTGGCCCAAGCCATACCAATAAGCTGTATAAGAATGGCTTCGATGATTTCCACGTCCATGTAGAAACGATATTTACCGTTAATATGGCGGCGTATATGTAAAGCAAGAGGCTGATTTTCCCAATCCCAATCTTCAATCCTTTCCAGTTCAGACCGAATGACATCCGCCAACTCATTAAGAATAATATTATTTTCCCTAAGCGATTCCAGACTTTTGCGCTTGTCGCCAGTGAAAAGATCTTCGGTTAGAATGCATTTGATCGCCTCTTTAATTGAATGGCGGTGTACGTGTAACAAATTTTCCGTCGCATAAGAGCTGATTCTCTCTCGAACCACATCTAAAGGCTCCTTGTCTAGAGCATTTTTTGACATGATGGGACTAAACAGATCCACCAAATAATGGGTAATTTGTTGTTCATTGACAGTCGCTTTATTGAACGCATAGTGCTCCCATACTTCTTTCTGTTCGAAAAGTTCTTGTCTTTGAGGCTCTTCACTCTTCTGAGAGTCAGATGCACCGGATTCGAATGAGTGTTGGATCCATTCTAGAACAATTTTGCAAAATATCTCAGACAGCCTATATCGGTTGTCCTGAACCTGTAGCTTTTTCGATAAAAGAGCTCCCCATTCTTTGATTTTTTCTTTCGATATACTTTGATCCCATGCAGCTTGAGTCAAGAATGCTTTTAACGCATTAGCCTCATTCTCATCTGTAAACTTGTAACCCCACTCAGACATCTGATGCAACAAGCTCAGTACTTTGTCCGCTTCTCCAGAATCTGCCGCAGCCTTATCATTCACGGTTTTTCTAAATTCATCTAGCTCTCGTTGTCGTTGATGCAGCTGTCTAAGCTTGATATTGGTTGTATGCCTTAATGTGGCAAACATGCGGGAAATGGGTAAGTCTTTCACACAGGGGATCGCACTGACTATGAATCGGAATCACGTGGCTCAGCAATGCAAGCGCAACACATGTCAGGGACCTGTCTGAAAGGCCTAAAACTCTTGCAATAAATTGGCCATGAATCATGGTGGTTTGGGTGTATTCATTTGATTAAAAAATAAGCTTTGTGAACGAATTTGCCACTCGGAGGGATGTAGGTATTCACAGCATATAAATCCACGTTCAAGGATCAAAGGACAGGCCATACTCTGGCAAGCATGCACAGGTCAAGTATAGGAAGTACTGATTGTGGTGCTAAATTGCTTTGCCCAGGAATATTGACGCGCTTGCTTATTTGATACAATTCGAGCGATGGCCCAGTGAGTATGTGTTTCTGCATCAGAACTTTTCCGGTGTCTCGATTTTGTGGGGCCGTGGAAAAATGGCTACTAATGTCGAATCAAATATCACACGGGTTACGTTTCCGAGCTTTTCAAAACCTCGAAGCCGCGACATTCCCGCATAGGTGACAACGAGCTTAATGGACCATATTTGTATCTTTTTGGTACTTTCGATGTATCTTTGACGCGTGTGAGATGTCTCAAATATTCATGAAATCGTTTGGATACCTTTCAGCTATTCCATGTACCCTGCATCTGATGTTGAATTTGTTGTTCTCGCCGCTCTTCTCATCAAATGTTGGTCGAAAAAATGCAAGACCGAAGCCAGCAAGGTTCTTCAAGTTCATTTACAGTGATTTTATTACAAGCACGCTAAGAGTATTGGGCAGAACATGCCAGCACTAAGAATAGATCATGAACATTAAGACCAAACTCAGCCATGTTGCGCACCTTTTGAGTGTAGAACATTGCACGAGCAGTAAGTAAAAGAGATAGGAGGGAATAATTTATACTGTTGAGGTGAATTACGATGCTTCAATGTGACTAAATTGCCGACTAACAACACAGGGCTTCTGTGTAGCTCAAAACCTCAAACAGCGTTAGATATAATGTAAACTACAGTGTGTGGTCTGCATACATTGTCTACAATTCTTACGGTATAGCCGTTACGGCAATTCGTTGCGAGTCTGATGCTCAAATGAAACTCTTTGAGCACTGTCATGAGCGAACGTGGGTATTCGAAAAGTCCAGTATGATATGTACTCTAAGTTCTCGTGCACACTGGCTATCTCTTTTCTCGAGCAGGTATTTCCTTTTCGAATTTTTTTCGCGGCGCTCATTCAAAGCCCTTGACATTGCATCCTGACAATCATCGGCCACATATCGTCGAGAGCAGGCGTCTCAACCTAGGCATCTCATCACATAAGGTTTTGCCTGATTATCTTATCTGATCAACAAAATTAAATTCAAGGTCAGAAATCATATACTAATTAATGAAAACTAGGTTCGAAATTAGAACTTGAGGACGCGAATAAGGGACATGCACGATTCTGACTAGGCCAAACGACTGTTGTAAACTCATAGTTATAGCCTTCTCATATGTTGCCGAGACATTGTCCACTTTATTGGTCTAGATTCGTTTGAGGATTGATTAGTTCGACGCCGACGACTTCGAGGATGACTTGGACGATTTAGACGACGACTCGGACGACTTCGACGACGACTTAGATGATGACTCGGACGACTTCGACGACGATTTAGACGACGATTTAGACGACGACTTAGACGACTTAGACGATGACTCGGACGACCTCGACGACTTAGATGACTTAGTCGGCAGTTGTGACGACGACTTAGACGACGATTCAGACGACTTCGACGACCTCGACGACGACTTGGACGACCTCGAAGACGACTTCACTGATTTAGTCGACGATTTCGACGAATTGGAAGATGACTTAGACGATTTCGATGACTTAGACGACTTCGACTCTGGTGATGCCGATGACTTCGAAGACTTCTTCGATATCTTCGACGACTTCGATGACTTAGATGAACTAGACGACTTCACTGCCGAGTTGGAGGACTTGTTCTTCTTTGCCGACTTGGAATTCGACGATAATTGCTTTCCTCCTTGAGTGTTGGAGTTGCTCTTCTTGCGGCTGTTCCTTGACACTGATCCAGACTCCCCCGGCACCCTGGATGATTTACCACGTTGACGGGTGCTAGGGCTTATGGCTCCATTAGACCTTTGCGGTGCGGTGTTCGAGGCACTCGACACGGGGGTTGCCTTTCCGTTCGATCCAGTCGTAATAGGAATTGGCTCGCCCTTTGCGTTACTCGTAACAGGTGTCGACTTGCCGTTCGACCCAGTTGTCACGGGAGTAGGTTCACCATTCGAGCCTGTCGTAATAGGTGTGGACTTGCCATTCGAACCGGTCGTGACAGGAGTGGGCTGACCATTCGTGCCCGTTGTGAAAGGCGTAGACTTGCCGTTCGAACCCGTCGTTACAGGGGTAGGTTCGCCGTTCGGGCCACTCGTCACAGGCGTAGACTTGCCGTTCGGACCAGTCGTCACTGGAATGGGCTTACCATTCGAGCCGCTCGTTACAGGTGTCGCCTCACCGTTCGAGCCCGTCGTAATAGGTGTAGCCTTGCCGTTCGGGCCACTCGTGATGGGGGTCGGCTCACCATTCGAGCCCGTCGTGATAGGCGTAGCCTTGCCGTTAGAACCCTTCGTGCAAGGTGTGGCTTCGCCGTTCGAGCCCTTCGTCACAAAGGTGGGTTTGCCCTGTGAACCATTCGCGGGAGCCACAGCGCCTTGGTCTTTATTGCCGTGGACATTGGTGTCGACGTCGCCGTCACCCTTGTCATGGCTGCCACCAGATTTGTTGTCGGTATTGTTGTCAGAATGACCTGTTGGTGCTGGGGCAGCGCACTGCGACTCCAGTGTATGGATTTCGTACAGTGTGCGTGTGATAGTCGTCTCTGGCTTAGTATTCGTACTGGGAGATGGATACGCCGTAGCAGGTGCAGCCTGCTTTTGGCCATGATCTTTCGACAACGTCACCCGCTTGGTTGTGGTGGTCGTGGTGTACGTTGTTCCTGGTACGTCATCGTCACCGACCGTGATGTATTCCGTCACCGTATCAGTCTTAGTTTTGGTTACAGGTGCAGCAGGTGCATCCGTGGGGGCGGCTTGGGACATTTGGTGCGAGCCCGCCGTAACTGTGACGGTCGAAGGTGCAGGGCACGAAGCATCATCAGCGAGGATGTACGAGACATCTTGCTTGTTACCGTCAGAAGTGGCCTTAATACCTCCTGACACAGCGGCAAACGCCGCGAGCGCGTGGAGCAGCTTCATCCTAGCGGGCGGTAAGGGAAGAGGCTGTTTCGCATGGCTAGCTAAGTACTCTCCGTCAGTAAAGCGGAATTCAGCAGCCGCACGAGGTGATTGATCTCATCGCACGCAGTGGGGTTTCCAAAAAGAGGTGGGTATCGATGTGAAATCTGCAGTATATGCTTGGTATAATTGGCTGTCTCGGAGCCTGTACGGTCCAGAAGGTATACTATTGTGATTTTGCCCAATTGAAATGAAAACGAGTCCCGTGGTCTCTCACGTCTTGCAGCTTGTGCTTGATTAAGATTTGCGCTGATTATGCAAGTTGGCGCCGAAATGTTGGTCAATGGCGCGTGAAAATACACGTGCTTGTTGAGGCCGGATATTGGCAACTTATGTACCCTAATAAATGTGATCGCCCTAATTTATGCATTGTGATTGGGCCAACCTATTAGGGTTAATCAGTCCTGCATATGGAATATAGCAGCATATCCCCGTCTTCTGTCGCGGGCATGTGCTGCGAGTGTCTCATGGCATTGTTTCGCCGCGTACACGTTGGGTCATGAAAAGCGTGCGGATGCAAATGACATAACAGTATACTTTTTTACACATCACTAGATCTTGTTTGTGCCTTCATGATACGTGCCAATCTTGGAGCCCCCTACTCTAAAGATAGTTTGGGTGTTGTTCACATCGATTAGAATATCCGTCGAATTTGTCAGTGTGTATCTTGTGCATTTGATAGGGCTTGCTTTTGCGGGCGAGCGTGTGAAGTCTCTTGGAGTCGCGGGATTTTGCTTCACTTGATTAGATTATGTGTTCCTTTGTCCGGCAAAAGGCGATGTACTTTATAGTGGCGCGTTACGGTGTGTATCCTTTGTCCGAAACGCTTAGTGGTTCTAGTATCATGCCTTTTTTGGCGTGGTCTTCCGATCCTTGTGCTGCGTACCTACACTTTTCCAAAAAACGGCCAAATTTGAACATTCCCTCCACAATGCTGCCGAAACCCGAGGGTCCGCTCTAATTTTGCCTAAGTCTATCCCGTTATACAGTCGCGGTGTGATCAGATCACCACTAGGGCCGTGAGTGGTGCATATCAAAGATACACCAATGTGATGCAAATGCAAGCAAATTACTACAGCAAGCAACGCATGATCCAGCCCTATATACTAAACGCACCATAAGAGTACGAGGCGCACATACGGAGCGCGCAAGGAGCCGCGTCGAGGCACCTGCACGAGTCTAGCACGTAATCAGAACCTCATTCACACACCCAAAAAAGTATAGATAGCTCTGACAACACCGCCATACTGGAAGGAGCTGAAATACCTCCCACGAAATGAACAAGGTGCGGGAAAGAAATATATACAGATTTAGACATTGTACAAAGGGTCGATAAAGTAAGGCAAGAAAACACCTTTCTGCATCTGTGCAACCCACACGGCAAAAGGAACCATCAATAGCGAGAAAGAATAGCTAGTCATAAATAGACACACATCGATACAGAGAAAAGCGATGAGCGAGTGTACTGAGCGAGGGCCCACGAGGAAGAATATAAGAGATTTTCTCGCATTCGAAGCAACAATGATCACAGCGAAGCAGAATAAATAATTGAGCTTAATGCTGAAGATATGAAAAAGTGATGGCATCGCATTGAGAGAGTGTTAGTGTTAGTGTTAGTGTTAGTGTTAG
>ENA-OOJM01000035-OOJM01000035.1-human-skin-metagenome-genome-assembly--contig:-NODE-35-length-52006-cov-7.414814_pt1 | contig 52006 bp, 33 predicted proteins | sample MGYA00248875_ERZ500988 | MGnify/ENA primary metagenome ERZ500988 (study PRJEB25958, sample SAMN03398507) | human skin metagenome | study: EMG produced TPA metagenomics assembly of the Human Skin... | reverse complement strand
AACCACCCGGTGTGCGTTATGTGCGTCAATTGCCAGCAAACTGCTCTCGGCCGAGTGAGCGTCTACCGCGGCCACGAGTCCCGCGGCACAGCGAAATGTGGAAATATTGACTTGTCGTGCGAATCGATCGTCATCGGCCGAGGAATTTGTTGGTGGGGGACATGGGTCGCCATGGTATAGATGCTGAACCACGGATGATGTTGACTGTATCGATCGCTATATCTCGCGCCTACCTAACATGCTATTCCGTAAGAATGGACTCCAAGCTGTCCGTCAATTATATACGAGATATGTAGGATCAGGTGTCTCAGAACATAGTATTAGAAGCCCGTGCCACGGACAAGACTTAGCTTTGAAACGCGGTCTCCATCGTGATCCTTGTGAGCTGCGATCCCTCATGTCGCGAGAGCACGTAAGCCATTAGGTTTCCAAGATCGTCTGTCAAGGATGGGTATTAATGTACACCACTTGTTCATTCTTTGCTCTTAGCGCCCACGGTATAGGTGCGCGGCCCTTTCAGAGAGGGAAAAAGTCAGTAACACAAGCAGCATAAGTTGCTTTCACGATATGCATGTAGATGCATGACCAGAGCCATGTTCCCAAATTTGAAGTGGAACACAGTATGATGCGAGATGCTGCGCACTCGCTCAGTCTACCTTGCAGCCCGTGCGCCAGAAAAAGCAGGGGAGCCAGCCAGCTTGCTCCATTTGTTATCACGTGATATAGAGAGATACGCGAGAGTGACGGGCGCGTGGATGGGAGATTCGGACAGCAGTGGCCCATTTGGACGACCATGACGGTGCCAGAGCCTATGCCTACGCCCCTTCATGGGTATGTGGGTTTCGACACCATGACGAAGCAAGTCGAGCTAAAAATGATGCACCGTGGCTTCCAGTTCAATGTCATGGTCGTTGGCCAGACGGGAATGGGTAAGAGCACGATGATCAACACCTTGTTTTCGTCGCGCCTGCTCGAAAGCAAGGGACGATTCGACCCGTCGGATGACATGCCCAAGACGACGACCATTAGTACGGTGTCGCATGGTACGTTTTGAAGTACTGACGGCAGTAATCATCGAGAACGGCGTAAAGCTAAAGCTTAACCTGATTGACACTCCCGGTTACGGCGATCTGATCAACAACGACCACTGCTGGGAACCGATTGTCAAGTACATCAAGGATCAGTACAGCATTTACTTGCGCAAAGAGCTGACTGCTGTGCGCGAGCGCCACATTCCTGACACTCGCGTCCATGTGGTGCTTTTCTTCATCAATCCATCGGGTCACTCGCTCCGCCCCATTGATATTCAAATGCTTAAAAAACTGGGTGACATTGCAAATGTTATTCCGATCATTGCCAAGGCTGATACGCTAACATTGGAAGAGCGAGAGGCATTCAAGCATCGAGTACGCAGCGAGCTGCAGGAGAACAGCATCCGTGTGTACCCCTTTGACCACGAAGACTATGATGACGAGGAGCGTGAGCTGAACAGCCAAGTACAGGCCATGTTACCTTTTGCCGTAGTCGGCTCTACCAAGGTATATGACGTGGATGGCATGCCCGTGCGTGGCCGTCAGTCGCGGTGTGGCATGATCAACATCGAAGACCCCTCGCATTGTGAGTTTGTGCAGTTCCGCAACTTTTTGCTGCGCACGAATCTGCACGACCTTATTGATACGACAACGTATACGTACTACGAATCATTCCGCTCGAAGCAGCTCTTGGCGCTTAAGGAAAGCAGTGCTAAGCAGCAGCAACAGCAGCAGCAACAGCAACAGTACCAGCAGCACGCCTAAGTCGTGGCCCTATGTAGTGTGACTAGCCCTAGATCAACAAGTATTTTTTCCCATCACACGAACCGCTTTGTACATGATTCTATATACGCGCACTGTTCATCAGATAGGCACGCATGCCGTGTGATGCAAGCTCCGCTTTAGCCTGATCAAATGTGTGGCCCTTGTCGTGGTTGTGTCGCCAGATGATACGGTAGTACCACACGAGTCCCACACCTTGAGCAAAGAAGCCAAGCGTCGTGATAAGACTGAATGTACCGAAGAGCCAGCCTTTCCAGCCACGTTGAACGTACCAATGAATTGTTGTCAGTGCACCGGCACAGCCGGCGGCTGCGACGCCCACGAAAGCGTATATGGAAAAGAGCAAGTGGCACCCGCAAAACAAGAAAAATACGTAATAGAAGAAAGAGTGCTCTTTCATCAAACCAAAGTATAATGGCCGGTACCACAAAAAGAAACTGCCTGTGCCGATAAATACCATGTAAAAGGCACCCATGATCAGGTCGCTAATTGCACCTGTGATTATCAAAAGGAGCAGGCACGTCACAAAGTTCCATACGAGTGTTGCTGCTAGTAAGAGCCATAGACGATATACATCCTTCATTATCCACTGCGAATCAGGTGGGATTTCACCGGCGATGTCATGGTACACGATGGGGTAGAAAGGTGGCCAATTGTTGCGTCCAAACCGACGCATGCGCTCTGTTCGTGCATCAAGCTCGCGCTCACGCTCTTCAATCTCGCGCTCACGCCGTGCAATATCATCCATGCGCATAGCATTGGCAGGCGCTGTGCCATGCGTACTCGTAGGATAGATTTCCTCTTGCTCATCCAAATCCACCTGCGGTGCGTAACCACTATCGCCCTGCTTCAGCGACGTTGTCTCGAATGGGTTGGACTCAAGATCGTCTATGTCGCCGCCTGCTACCGCGCTCCTTATGGAAGGGTCATCAAAAGGGTCTTCGTTCTGTGGAGCCATGGCGAATACGTTGCTGGTATTGCGCGCTCGACAGATAGGCCCGACGCTGTGGTCTGAAGGACCACGTGGCCTCCACAGCGACGCGTCGCCACACGCCAGGGGAGCGGCCGCCACGATCGACCGCCATGTCGACCAAGGTGCGTCTTCGCCGACCCATGCCGCCTGAGCAGAACGAGCCGCGAAAGAGTGCACGCATTATTTCAAAGGTTCATACGGAACCTATCGTGCCCAACTCTGAAGATGTGGCAGAGATGGGCCGAACGATGCTCGATCGCCTCAGCACGGTGCGTGACACGCGTGATGATGAGCTGTTGTGTGAGCCATTTCTGAAGTTACCGAGCCGGAAGCAGTATCCTGAGTACTATGTTGTCATTCGCCGTCCTATTTCGATTGCTGAAATACGCTCAAAACTTAAGCAGAAGGAGTATGGCACGTTCCTGGAGCTCAAGCAGGATCTGGAGCTCATGTGCAACAATGCTAAGCGATTCAATATGAGTGAGAGTGATATATACCTCAAGGCACGAGATTTGCATGGTCTTATTAAGGATTTAAGTGCGACGGTATTCGAAGAGTGGCAAGCGCAAGCAATGGCACCCGCGTCGCCCAACGAAGAAGCAACGCCTGTGCGTTCGCATAAAATTACACTCCGTCGACCCGTGGAAAAGACGCAGTTGCAGGAATCTCCACCATCCATACCCACCACGCCAACGCCAGCACCAGCCTCGTCGGTGCCTGTGACGCCTTCGCCCCTTCGGGTGCCCATCATGCCTGTCTCTACAACTACCGCATCGTACGTTATCGAGCCGCGCCGCCGGGGAGCCCCGCGAGGGAAGCGACTCAAGGTTATGCTACGCTGGGCCGTGCAAAACATGATGGCTGCACAGGATGTGGATGGGCACACGTACTCAGACATGTTTTTGGAGCTACCGTCGCGGGACGAGTACCCTGACTATTACCAATTCATCCAACGGCCCATTTGTTTCCGCGATATTGAACGCAAACTCGATATGAAAGAGTACATTAACCCACACGCACTTGTATCGGATATTCGGCTTATGCTCAGTAATGCACAGTTCTACAATGAGGAGCATTCGCAGGTTTGGAATGACGCACAGGCGCTATGGCGCCATTTGGACCGCGTTTTGGTCCCGGCCCTCTTGGCTGAGGGCTTTACGCTGGATCCTAATGACCATCGGCAAGCGGCGGTTCCGCCCGGTAAGCCTGGCTATGTTCCTCCGCCTACGCCGACATCGTCCTCTCCTAGCACGCAGCCCGCTCAGCCGCCCATGGTCCGACCAGCGCCGTCTGCACCGACAGCGGCATCACCTGCAGTATCAGCGCCCCCGGCAACATCAGCACCAGTCACTCCGGCCACATCAGCCGTGTCGGTAGCACCTGTGGTGTCCCCCGCGCCATCCGTGACGGCAGTGCCTGCACCAACAGTGCCTGTGAATGTCTCACTCGAACGCGTGTGGGACGATTTGCAGGCCAAGGTATGGCCGCGACATCCTGCGACATTTTCCGTCACGCCTACATGCGCGGCCGAGACCAGAGAGGCTCAACCGTGCCCCTGGACAGCGCTGCACGTTACAACCAGTGCCAATGCACATGTATCAGTGCGCCTTGAAGCGTCGCAGCATCATATCTTGGCTCTGCCGCGCGGGACGCATGCGACTAGTTGGCGTTGGGATGGTATGACTTCCGAGGAGGAAGCGACTCGTATCCTTGTGCGGAACGAGCCTGTGCCGATCACACAGGAAGGTACTGCCCTCACCCACATCACCCACGTTGACCACGGAGAGGTACAGGCACAGCAGGCTCACGGTGCTGCCGTGCACGTATATATGCATACTGTGTAGACTACTTGGCTTCATTCCACCATGCGGCGCCCATGTCAAAGAGCGAGCGCGCCATGCGTGCGGCGTTCGGTGCATGCTGCGTAGCGACCGAGTCGAGAAGCTGAGCCGTCGAGTGCTCCTCGGTCCGCGTCAAGAGACGTGACCATGTATGGGTCGGCTGCGCATCACGGCGGGGTATCGTAGGCGGATGACTGGCGCGGACTGCCAACGGAGCCAGAGCTGTGAGGATCGTGGAAATATGCTCAGGAGGCGCGAGACGCAAGGCATGGCCGAAGACCTGAGTTGGAGCGCGCTGATCCGGCCACATCCAAGGCTGCTTGGCGAGTTGAAAGCAGGTGCGCCATGCAACGTCATACGCTTCGGTGTGCTGAGTGTGATCAAGTGATAAAACGCGCGCGACTAAGCGATCGCAGCTACGCAACGCTGCTGACACATCGCCACTCGCTGCTGCTGCATCTGTGAGCATCGCCTCGATCCGCACATCGTCATCTTCGTTTATCATGCACGCCCGAGCCAATGGCTGGGCTGTGCGATATGCGTCACGGTGACTCGACAAGACACGTGCCAACAAATCCAGACGAGACGCGGCACGGATGTCCTTCGGCGAAAGGGGCAAAGCATGCTCGTGCAAGAGGCCCAGCAGTTGCAGAAACGACAGTTCTGCATTCACGCTTGGAGAAGGTGGCACGGCATCGAGGGTGTCTCGCGCCCGCTGTAAGGCTCCATGCAGTGGATCACAGGTCGGCGCCTGCTCGGTCCATGCACGCGCTGTCTCAAGTACCAGTGCCTCTGCGTCCTCGTGCGATAGGAGTGCTGCGATCTTGGGGCACGTATGGGGCAGCGCATGTACAACTTCGTTGAATAGAATCGGTGCTCGCGCTAGTAAGAGTTGCTTGAAAAGGGTCCGCACGCACTCTGTGGGCAAGTACGGCGCATGCATACCTATCCAAGGCGCAAGAGCCTGAAGGATGCGCTCAAGCGTGGCACGTTCGTGTCCGCGCTGAGTGAGCGCATGCTGCACGAGTTCCACTGCCATACGATGCGCTCGGTGCCGATGAGCGTCATCACCCCACAAATAGCTGGGCGCGTACGCACGAATAGGCGCTATGGCCTGCGCCATGTCGACAAGGACGCGTACATCACGAACAGCATGGATAAGTTGATGGGACGATGCAACGTGGGTGCACTTCCACAAGGCTAGTGCGTCGTGTTTTGGAGCACGACTCAGCACAAGATACAGCGGCGAGGGCGATGCATCAGGAAGCGGCACGTCACGTAGCATGTCCGCATACATAGCCAATGACGCTCGGTCCGTAGCATCATATGTGCCAATGAACACCAATGTAAGCCGCATTTGGTCTTCCTTGTCGAGCCAAGAGAGCATGGCCGAGACGAGGGGCAAGGCACGTGCAGGCGAAAGGGTATCCAGTACCATGAGGGCGATGTGTACACCCAATGTACTGGCTGAGCATGCATGCAGCGTGTGGGCATCAGCATACGTGCCATGCTGGAGGTATGGCAACACAGACTCACGCAGCCGCTGGGCAGTCTCGTTCATCGGCGCGGGATGTGACACAACAAGACGAACAAGGTCGGCGGCCTTGGCCGCACGCAGCGTAGATACAGACCAAGCCTCTGCATGCAATTCGTACACGAGCATGTGCAGAAATGCCAGTTCATCACGCGCGGCGCGTAATGGCACCATGCCCATGCGCTCGCCAGCCTGAGCCAAGGCGAAGGCTGCATCGACCAGACCCCAACGGCCTTCGAGCTCCCTTATGACGTCCATGTACCAGTCCGACAGAGCCGGCGGCGGCGGCGGAGGTGCAGTAGGGTGTGTTGCCGCCCCACGTCGGGCGAGAGCCGAGACCATGCCAGGATGTTCCGTCCACAGGGCGAACGATCCCAAGGCATCGACCCATGCACCGCTCTCGCGGTCGGCTACAGGGAGGTGCGTGCCGGGCAACAGACGCAACTGCATCAAGTGGTCAGGCGATACGCCGCCACACGTAAGCAGCATACGCAGCAGCACAAAGCGATGCGGATACAAGCATAGCGCGACGGACGCATTGGTACCAAGAAGCGCACGAAGAGCTCGTTCGTTGCCGGCAAGACACAGCGTACGTCCATGCTCGAGCAGGGGTATATCGGACAGACGCGCCATATCAGTTTCGACAAGTGCTGACTTGGATCGCGATAGAGGAATGCTCAAAAGCCAACGCATGTGCCAAAGCTTGCGCCGAAGCACGACACGTGGAAGGCGATCAGGCTCAGCATCGAGCCAGGCTAATAGGCGATCTACGTCCTTAGATAGCACAGCCTGCACTTCCTGATCGAATGACGCGTTACGCTCGAGTGCATGCGCGAGGACACGCTCGGCGTCAGCCGCGAGCCATGCCGTACCCGTGCGCACGGCCGCCACGGCTGCCGCTGCGACCCACCAAACATCCTCAATAGACGTAAGCGTTGACAGAACAGACTCAGCATCACAAGGCAGCGACGCGAGGAACGCTCGCTTCTCCGCGTCGCTGGCCATGGATTTAACAGACGTGACAGGCGCCACCCTGTCGCTTTGGCCATGCATCGTCGGCGCGTGGGAGGCACTCTGGCCGTCAGACCAGGGCTGCCTCCGCATTGGATACATCGCACACGTGGGCAATTCTTATGCGTGGTTATGCCAGCGTGGAACGCACGTGCCGTGTGCACAAGCCATGTCACAGCTCGATTGAACCTGCCAGCGGTAACCGCCTCGTGGCACACGCTGACCCGAGCACGGCATTCGAATAAGAACGCGCGCGCACGGAACGTCGGCTGCCCCACAGACCTTCTCTTACGACACCCTCACGAAGCTAACGCTCCCCCCTCGTCGTGCTTCCCTCAACCCTGGCTATACACCCTCAAACGACACCGCTAGTACAGACGTGTTCCCCGCCTTGATTCAGAATGTGGGACTACGTAAAAAGTCACGCATCTCTCCTCCTCCAACGCATCCAGGCACTCGACTGGAGCCGCAGTGCCCTCGTTGTCGGCAGCGTGTTTAGTGCGATGGTCGTCCTCACCGTGGCCTTCCCTCCTGTGCGTCAGGCTATCGTGTTTGCGTACAACTGCTTCCTCCAGCCGCTGGGCAAGACCAAGAACCAGGCCGAACGCCTGGATCGTTTCTATGAAAACCAGGCTGGTGTGTACGATGCCACGCGCACAGGGCTGCTGCGTGGCCGTAAGACAATGCTCAAGCTCTGCGCTGCCGAGATGCGTCTCTTGCGCGAGAAGGAACCAAACCGCAAGCTCGTGTGGGTCGACATTGGTGGTGGCACGGGCTGGAACATTGAGCAGATGAACAAGTTCTTCCCCATCGCTGAGTTCGATCAGATTTACCTCATTGACCTATGTGAACCACTGCTTAAGGTTGCTCGTGAGCGCTTCGAACGCCTCGGTTACAAGAACGTGCAGGCCCTGTGCCAAAATGCCAAAGACTTTACGCTGCCTGGCCTTGCCGACGAGCGCAAGGTGGATCTGTTTACGTGCTCGTACTCCATTTCGATGATCCCGCCTTTCTACGCCGTACTGGACCGTATCAACGAATTCCTTGACCCGCGCGTTGGTGTGTTTGGTGTCGCCGACTTTTATGTGTCGAGCAGCGAGTCGACGGCGGACCAGATGACGCTTGTGGGTGGATCAATTATGCATCGCTGCCACTGGTTCAACTCTTGGTTCTGGCGCCACTGGTTCGCGCTCGACCATATCCAGCTGCACCCTGCCCGCCGCGAATACCTCGAACACAAATTTGGCACGATCAAGTGCTTTAACGGTCGCAACCACTTCATTGTACCTTACCTTATTCAGATCCCGTACTACGTGTGGCTGGGTGTGTCGCGTGAGCGTGACACGACAGCGGCGGTCACGGCCTTCGAGGTCGAGGCCGGTAACCACGTTGCTGTGCCGCCCACGTTCCCCGACATCGCTCGTGAGCGTGTGCAGCGTATGAACAAAACGACGACGGAAGGTGCAGTAGTGGAACTGAAGAATGACACAGCGATCCAGTGGCCCCAGAGCTCTTTCCATTACGGCGCGAAGGTCTGGCGGCTGCCCTTTGTCGATAACCGCTTCAGTGACATGTTCCGTACGTGGATTTATGGTTTCACTTGGGAAGACCCCTACGTTGACATGGAACACCTCGACCTGGGTCCGGAAGACTCGATCTTGTGCATCACGAGTGCCGGTGACAATGCGCTGCATTACGCGGCCGCCGCAAAGCCTCGTCGTATCCACGCGGTCGACATGAACCCGTGCCAGGGTCACTTGCTGGAGCTCAAACTTGCCTCGATCCTAACGCTGGACTACGAGACGTTTTGGAGCATGTTCGGTGAGGGTAAAATTAATAACTTTCCCGAGCTGCTGGATGAGCGCATCTCTCCGTATATCTCGTCTCATGCGTACCAGTTCTGGAAGTCGAACAACCGCTCGTTTGAGCGTGCATTCTACTTCCGTGGCTACTCGGGCCACGCCCTGCGCCTGGCCAAGACGGCTTTCCAACTTATGGGCGCGAAAAAAGATGTCGTGCAAATGTGCACGACCAAGTCGCTCGAAGAACAAAAGCGGATCTGGGACACTAGGGTCCGCAAGACCATTATCAATGAAGCCCTGATTCGTGTCTTTCTTTCCAACCCAGCTTTCCTTTGGAATGCCTTGGGTGTGCCAATGAATCAGTTCAACATGTTCAAAAACGAGGGCGTCTCTGTGGAACAGTTTGCCGTCGACACGCTCGACCCAATCCCCGCTCGTTCGCTCATGTCGACGGACAACTACCACTACCGCCTCACTCTTATGGGCAACTACAGCCGCGAGAGCTGCCCGCTCTACCTTAAGGAAGATGCTTTCAATGCGCTTAGGGCGGACAATGGAAAGGCCCTCGACTGCTTCCGTCTCCACACGGATGCCATTGTCACAGTGCTGCGCGGCCTACAGGACGGCAGCCTCACGCGTGCCATCCTGATGGACCATATGGACTGGTTCGATCCGATCGACGATTCGGTACCTATTCCTACGCTAGAGGCGGCCCGCAACGAAAACGACAAATCGGTCGCAGATCTCGACCGTGAAGTTGTGGAAATTGCGCGTGTCATTGCCAAGGGCGGCGCCGTATTTTGGCGCAGTGCAGCCAAGTATCCCTGGTACTCGAAGCGCTTCGAGCTTGCCGGATTCAAGGTCGCCCCTGTTCACATCCGCGAGACGGGTAAGCCCATTGACAACGTGAACATGTATGCATCCTTCTACAAGGCCGTACGTTTGTAGTTTGTCCAAGCGCTGGCATCGCTGGTGGAGGTCTGTGTTAGTCCACGTGGACTTGAGCCATCGCCTCTTGGCTCTCGTCATGTTTGAAAAGACGCTGACCGCGCTCATCAAGGGGTTGCGGTCGCATCGCGGCAAAGATGAGGCCAAGTACATTGCGGTGATGATGGAAGATATACGCGGTGAGATCAAAAGTGCGAATATGGATGTCAAAGCTGAGGCTGTATTGAAGCTTGCATACCTTCATATGCTCGGCTACCGCTTATCGAGCGCTTCATTCCATATTCTTGAAACAATGGCATCTTCAAATTACCGCTTTAAATTTATCGGATACCTTGCCGCATCCCTGTGCTTTTCAGAAGATACAGAGGTGCTTATTCTTGCCACAAACCTTATCAAGAAGGATTTGCATTCAGCGCAACCCCTAGATGTGCAGGCTGCGCTGCATGGTCTCTCCCACATCATGACCCAAGAACTCGCACAGCACTTGTCTGATGATATTATTCTGATGCTGTCACACACACGCGCGCCCGTGCGTAAGCGGGCCGTGCTGGTTTTACATGCCGTCATCCTTCGTTGCCCCGAGGTCTTGGATCGTACTTATGAACGTCTGCGCGATCTCTTGTGCGATGACAACCTTGGCGTTGTCACAGCTACTGTTAATGTTATTTGCGAGCTTGCGCGACGTAATCCTGCGCCATTTGTGCCGCTCTCGCCTCAATTGTTCGAAATCCTTACCATGTCAAATAACAACTGGCTCCTGATCAAAGTTATTAAGCTCTTTGGCGCTCTTTCGCCAGTAGAGCCTCGCCTCGTGCGTAAATTGTACAAACCCATCATGTCCATTATGTCTACAACACCTGCCATGAGTCTACTTTACGAATGCATCCATACGGCCATTATTGGTGGCATGCTCGAACGCGGTGATAGTGATGAACTGGCTTGCCGCTGCGTTGAAAATCTCGGCGTGTTTTTGCAAAACGATGACCAAAACTTGCGCTACATATCTATTCTGGCGTTGGATAAGCTCGCACCATCCCATCCTTATCTGGTGGCCCAACACCAAAATGTCATTCTCGAATCTATCCAGCATCCAGACATGACTATCCGTGTCCGTGCTTTGGAATTAGTAGCACGATTGGCGACGGACCCCATGTCGCTCCGCCCAATCGTCGACTATCTCATGTCATACCTTGGCTCCGCGGACGAGACACAGGCCGCGCCTAGTGCAGCCCAGACTCTCCAGCACACCTTGGATGCAGACCAAGCCCAAGTGTTAGAGAGATCTTCGACCTCAGACCTCTCAGGCTCAAAGTATACCGAGTTCCGAGCTCAAGTTGCTGAATGTATTCTTGATCTCGGCGGTGCAAACCATTTCAGTCGCATCCGCGACTTGTCATGGTATATGCACACGCTGATCCGGCTGGCACATCTTGTAAATGATAGCGTGATACCACGCGTCGTCGATCAGCTCATGGAACTCGTGTTTTACCACAGTGATATCCAGGCTGAGGCGAGCTCAGCGCTTTTTCCCATGCTTTTGGATCCTCATATGTACGATGCAGAGAACCCCATGTCGGAATTACTTCGGGCTTGTGCTACGATTTGCAGTGAATATGTCGAAGAAGTCGAGTCCATTCCTCAATTAATTGATGCACTTTTGCAGGATGCTATACAATGTCTCTCCTCACCCATTATTTCCGTCTGTATTCAGAGTGCTATGAAGATGTACGCATATTGGGCGGCACAGCTCTCGGAGACGTGGAATCAAGGTACAAAAGTGCAACTCTTGGCCATCACAGAGTCAATGCAGACACAACTAACAAAACTTGCATCGAACCAAGATGCAGAAGTGTTTGAACGCTGCAAAGAGGGACTTCAGCTATTTGAGCTTCTGCAAAATGGAATGAACGTGTCGAGTGATGCACAACCCAACGAAGAGACATGCGAGGAACAACCGTCAAGCTCTGAAACTTCGGCTCCTCGAGCTCTGTTTCTTCTCTTGCCTCTATTTTATGTGCGCTCGGAACTAGTAGATTTCCCTGAACCTCTTCCTGCGTCTATGGACTTGCAGGCGTGGATCACTCCAGAATCCTCCTGGACACTTATGCTGAATGACGTGGAACCGGCGCCCAAGCCACCCAAACGAACAAAGCCTTCCTGGCACACAGTCATGTGCGAAGAAAAGGTTTCATCAGGAGCATCTCAGCTAGAATCTGTTTCGTCTCGGCGCCGACCACAAGCCGACCCTGACAATCCTTTTTATTTAAAACCTCGCTCGAAGAAATCAAGCAAGAAAAAAGCCGACAGTAGACCAGTGCCTCCACCTAAGTTGAATCAAGATGAGGAAGATCTCTGCGACATCCCCATTGTAAAACTGAGCTTATCTGACTTTGCATCGCAACGGCATCGTCCAGATGATACCCTTGCTCCTATTTCGAGCATCCAGCCCAAGGTTGTATCTCACAAAAAGAGTGCGCGTAGGAAGTAATCGATAGTGTTCTATTAATCTCGATACGGTTCCGCGAAGCCCGATTAATTCCCGATCATATGAAACGCTTAAAAATCGCTTACACCCGGACTTCGCCCAGATCCGCACCACTATGACGGATGACGGTACGCGCTTGCATATCTAAATGACTTATGCATGCAGTAAAGAACTCGGGAAATATCCAAAAAACAATCTCAATTGCTATTTTGACGGCAGGGCAGCCGCCGAAGCAACTTGCGGAAAAATATGGCGGTTTTGAGTACATGCTTCGGAATGCACTGGCAGAAGCCCTTGCCAATATTCCGCGCCACGACTGGCATCCTAAGATTTCATTGCATCTGCAAGCATTCAATATAATGATGGCAGAATTCCCGGACATTTCGCAATTAGACGATGGTGCGTGGGACGCGATGGTGGTTACAGGAAGTCGTATGTATATTTTTTGATCATGCAAACTCACGGATATACAGCTTCTTCAGCTACTGAAGAAAATTCTATGTGGATGGAGGTACTGAGTAAGTACCTGGAACACCTCGTTCTCGAGCACCCCCTCGTCCGGATTATCGGACTCGGATTTGGGCACCAACTGGTCGCGCGTGCCTTTGGTGGCAAAGTGGTACATGACAAGCATCACGCCGAAGTACGTCTACTGGACTCTGACCTTGACAGTTTGGTATAACAAAGTTCAAACTTACAAACGAAGGAACGGGCATCTTATCGCCATTTGATCATGATACTGAATGGGTACGTTCATTGCAACGTATGGGGTCCCGGTTGAGACCTCAATTTTTACCTAAGAGTAACATTCTGACACATTTTACAGTCTTTACAGCAAGCGCACACGGACTATGTATGTGACATGCCACTGCCTGTGGAGGGGGACGCCTGGCAATCCTTAGGTGGTAACGAAAAGTGTCCAATCCAAGGTCTGACTTTGCACTACCCAACAGAAGCACCGCCTTTGCCCTCATCCGTGAAATCATCGTCCTACGTCGCCTTCGACGTGGAAGATATTGTAACCGGTGCATCTGGCCCTATGCCTGTCCGAAGTGCACATGTTTTGACTTTGCAGGGTCATCCTGAGTACAATGCCGCAGTAATGCGTGACCTGCTATCTCACCTGCGTGAAACAGGTACATTGAATGAGACTGATTACGAATCTGCACTAAGCAGTATAAATGAAGAACAACGAAATTTGGATACTGCTAAAATCTTACTTGCCATGCTAGGGATGGAGCCCGCCACTGCAGAGTTGGACCCAGTGAATTAGTTGGCCAAGTGGAGTATCTGCGCAGCCTAGCCATAGTGCTCAATAATAAGCATGTGTCAGAGTCGACCTGCCCAATTATCCAATCACAGTGGGTATCTAGGGATACTCGGCGTCAAGACGTCGTTTCCGGAACAGGTGATACGCCAGAAGAGTCTTCAAACGCTTGCTTGGTGCCCACATATTTTGCCGCAAAAAATCTCCTGATAAATTTGCAACAAACCCCCTAGTATTCTCGCCCAGTTCCTGGTTTGAGGTGGCGAACAATCCCCCTTCAGCGTACAGCTGTGTGACTTCACGATGTACGTTGTTGCTCCAGCATTACCACCACCATATAAATGGCTGCAAATTCCTTTGAGAGCATTACATACGGATCGATGGCCAGTCTATCTTTCAACATGGCCAATCCGGCAAGGTGGGTCAAACCACATAATGTTTTCAGGTGAGCTTAAAGCTTTTCTTCGAGGTCCAGGTGTGCGTAACACTACTCATTGGTCGTTGGTATTATTAGCCACAGCCACTGTGGTAACGAGTGCTGTGGCATTGTATTATTATGCGTCAACACATGGCTATGATGCAACAGGCATTGGTCTACGGTATTACTTGTCGCTACTCACCCCGCAAGAGTTAGGTCTTGTGTCCACGTTCAGTTCTGGTTTGTTTGAACATGGTGAATATGACGATGACGATTGTGACGATGATGAGCCTGTGGATCCTGACCTTTTGGATGGATACGGCTCCTCTCAGTCAAAAAGCCGTCATAATGTCATCCTCGTCAGCTCGGATCCATCAAGTGATTTATGTCACCGCCCACTGCAATTGGACCTAATAGACGGGAAGACTAGACGTGGATTTTCGTCAGAACACACTTTAGCAAAGCCCTGTACTTCCATTCTAAAACCTTCTCCCTGTGGTTATTCGCAGAGAAACATAAAGAAAGGTCATAATCGAAGTTGCAGTTACTCTTACGCCTCTAAAGATGATCATCTTGGCCGTTCGCTTTCCATTTTAGTCCCAGAAAAACGTCTAAAAACAAGTTCGAGTTATGATTCCATCCGGGCTTATGGTAAAGGTTCACCTCAGGAAGATCAATCGAACCGGCGCACAAGACGAAAAGTTCTTTTAACTGAGCCGGACTGGGAGCCTTTCGCAAGCATCCATGACCGTGCACGTCAGCGGACCATCTTAGCCGTGTTGGCCAGGTCATACACATACATGTCATCAGAGGGTTCTGTGCCATCTACGCCATTGGAAGAAAAGGCTCTCGAATTTTTTTCACAGACACAGCCTATGACTTCCTTTGATGAGGATGATGGCAAAAATTTCTGGTTTGAGCGCTTCACACAATCTAGTGCAGCTGCAGGGAAGCGCCGGGACCTCAGGGGACGCAGCAACCATGCCGTTTCAAATTTTGATTCCGAAGCGTTTGGCCAACTTTTGCTGCAGCAGCAATAAACCCAATCGATGCACACCTCTTCGGCATATGATGTTCATTTGCTTCCATTCGTTCGGGCAGCGTGTTGCGGTACTAGCAAACGCTATGTATATGTTTCCTCATCATTTTAACAAGATGATGCGGCGAAAATTTGTTCTCTACTCTCTTTGGGCATGTTTCGCATTCTTTCTTTGGATATAAGTGTGTCATTGTAAATGTTCTGATTTCACTTGGTTACCGTGTATATTTATCTTTTGTCACGAAACTTTGATTTGTAGCAAGTATCAGTTTTGAAAATTGCATATCGCATTCGTATTTATTTGATGGTATTCGCTGCCTGTGAAAGTCTGCAGATGAAAATCGAGTGGGCCTGTACACTCCTAATTTTTGGCGGCAACGCGATCGTCTACAAAGTAGAACAGCGACATTCTCAAAAAGATGAACCTTACTACGGTTTGGCAGCCGTACATTTGCCTGAATAGTGCGTGGCGTTGAAATAAGCGCTGAAAACGCGCAATAAAAATGCGCCAAGGGGGAATCGAACCCCCGGCACAGCTACTTTCCATTGTTATGGCAAAGCTGTATTTTACCACTAAACCATTGGCGCCCAATTATGGTTACAACAGGCCGACGCGAATCTATAATGACCTTCGAATCCATTTAGCTCATATCCAAGCCTATATAGGGGCAACATGCTTTTCGGTCATTAAGAAAATTTGCTTATTCGAAGCGTTCAATGAGAACCGTACGTATGTGATCTAATATAGATACGGAAGCCTTTTTAGTCGCGTTTATTGCAAGGCTTCGCTCATGTGCGGTCATCTGGCCGATACTCGATAGATACACAAGTTGTCCATGCACTTGAGACTTGGATGGCTCTGTTGGATCGTATCCTGTGAAAGAGAACGCAGCGACAAGCGAGCTATGAGCCGCATGCTCTTCGCGGGGTGATGGGTAGATCACGAGGCAAGACATATCATCATCGACCATGTGATTGTCCATGTTGCGCTGATCGTCTACGTCCTTTGGATCAAGAAAAGCGCAAGAGCTTGCAATAACTGTTGACCGGATCGGTACGTTGGCGTCCAAAAGGGCTAGCATCGAGGCATTTATTGAAGTGGCCACTTCCGAAGCACAAAACGGGCGATCAGGGCCCAGCAATTGGGGTGTGCGATATTGTGACTCATTAGATGCCTCATGACGAGTTCCTTCGAGCGAAAATGGTATCGTAAGTGATGTGTTGGGAGGTGTGCTGATGGACTGAATCGAAAGTTGGATTAACGCCCTCGGGTGATGATGAAGGAGAATTACGGATTGAAACAGGTCACGAAGTTCAGCAGATAGAGCTCTAGATGCAATGCCAGGATACCCTTCCAAAGGTGAAATAATGACTTGAAAGGTGGCGCGGTCGGTCAATTCGTCACGGATGCGAACTTCAATGGGACCGGTGACGGATGCTGCGCTTGATTGAGTGCCTGGAGTTAGAGCTAGATATCAACGAACCATAAGCAAATTTCGAGCTCCCGTCTGATCGGCTGAGCCATCCTAGTTGTATTCTTAGCAGATCGCTTACTGTCGATCCATTCCGAGACATGACGGAGCCTGCCAGGAAGCACTTGAGTGCAATTTGTCAGCAGTGGTTGGTTCAAGATTGAGGAATAAGTTGACGAAAAAATTGGGCGCTTTCATTCTTGAGGTGTATAATCATTCGTGACTCAATGTCGACGGAGACTAAACCACCGGCGCAACCGAAGCGTGCGGTTCCGCCCTCTTTACGTTCCCTTGTCTGGCTGGGTATTCCCGAGAGTGTACTTGCATGGAAACCACGTCTACCATCGCGCAACTGGTGCATTTTTTTGGCATCTGTTGCAGCCGTGGGATACTTGTATTACGACGATCGACGACAGTGCAAGAAAATTTTAGAAGAATACAAAGACCGCGTTCGTGGTCTGTCGGAACGCTCCATGCACCCTCTTGAACAGCCACGTAAGGTGCTCGTTTACACTGCCAAGTACCCCGGCGACGATAACTACGATGTTGGCACGATATATTTTAAACGCTACGTTAAGCCGATTCTTGTTGCCGCCGCTGTGGACTATGAAATATTGAGTGGCACGAGCTATGGTAATCTTGCGCGTGAGCTCCGAAATAGAATTCATGAACGCCGTCGGAACCTCGCTGGACTGGAGCCATGGACAACGAATACCGTCGCCGGCACGTCTCTTCCCACCACGCTTTCGCCGGCGCAGTTCTTACAGCGTGAATTGGAAGGTGCTGTTGTACTAGTCGGCCGTCCAGCCCTTAAAGAGTGGGCATGGGCACTCAAGGAAGGATGGGGCTCGAGTATACCCGTCAAGCCCGTCGACCACAGCGAGAAGCTCGCATCGGAGCTAAGTGAAGACGGTGCGTTCGAAGAGGAACCAGATGAGCCTGGAATCGACTCCTCAAGTACGATCGACAACATTGACGAACCTCCTGTGTCTTCTGTGACTGCTGCACCAGGACAAGGTTTTGTACTTCCAACGCAAATTGGTCTTCAGTCACTCCAAGGCCGTTCACTCTCACCATTGGGTCCCACACAGCCCGTCGCGGCGCAGGTAAAAGCGACACAAAGTCCACCATCCGAGCAAAGTCTAGCGCCAGTGTCGCCTATCCCGGCGCAGCCACCTATTTGTTTCGTCGACTTCACCAATTTGGTTGGGTTCGTCAACATCCCGCGCCGCATTGCTCGCTTCTTTTATCGCCGCGAAGATGTGCGCAGGGGCGCCGAAGCAGGTTTGCGCATTGTTCTAGGTACAAAGAATGATGCGCGCGAATTTGATCCAGGTGATCCGGGCACGATCTCTCGTGAACCGCCGCAAGGAAACGATTTAGATTGGGGTCTTGAGGAAGAATCTTTCTACCCCAATTCGTTTTCAAAGACACTCGAAAACGTCAAGCGTTGGCGCGAGAACTATTACCATGAGCTGCGCAAGGAATTGAAAGCATCTCGTGAGATAGCCCGAGGAATACGTGAGCCAACCAAAGCCGAAAAGCACGATATGCCGAAAAGCGAAATCGAGCTGCGAAGCCAGCGATTTGACAAGGAGCAAATGTGGCGCAACACTGAACAGGGATTCAAAATTCTTGACCCTCACACCGGTGTGGAATGGGACGAAAGCTGGCGTGGATCGCTGCGGGTGCTCCGTGATCGACCTGATGACGAACGCATACCTCGCAAAGAGCAACCGCAGGAAGTGGCATCGGATGCAGCCACCACACCTGAGCAAACCGCAGAAAAAGCAGCAGAAACTGCCTCCTAGTCAGCGCTGGACGACGCGCCACACGCCCCACCAGTTTCCCTTTTCCCAGCCGCCTGTCTCCTTCACGACACGTATACCGGTGTCTGCGTAATGCTGCGCCGCATCGTTCACAAGTTCATCTAGTTCATGCTCTCTGAAAAGGTGATAGTATCGGTGATGGACGTCTTGTTTCTGGTCATGTGTATGTTGTGCCGTCCGTACCCACGGCACAAGGACATCTTGTGCCTTTGTCGCATCACCATGCCCAGCTAGCTGTGCATCGAATAATCGCCGACCTGCGCCACGCTGCTCAAACGCCCATACGTACACCATAAAACGGCCACATCCCCGTCCCGTACCGACCAAACCTTCCGGAGCGGGTTTAACGAGTCGAATGAGCTCTTCAATAGAGTGTCTTCTCCGCTCCGGTGTAGAAAAATGGTGAATAGTAGCGATGCTCAACGCATAATCAAATACACCGCCACGATACCCGCTGCAAAGAGCATCCGCCACAGCTACCTCTTGCATCAAGCGTCTCTGTGCATTCTGAGGAAAGTTGTACTGAGCAGTTTGGATCAAGGGCAAACATCGATCTGAGCCAAGTGTGACTAGACTGTTTTTGGTAGCTTCGCCAGATCCCAAGGCCGAACGGAGATGCAAGTACTTGCCATTTCCACAGCCCAAATCTACCCCCACGCTACCTGCTGGTAACGAATCGAAAAAGTCTGAAACGAGAGGCCATGGCTGCGTCAGCTGGTCAAGACATACCTTGTACCGCGTGCTTGAGAAATGTCCAGCAATAACATCATATACCCTGATTATTAGTTTCCAGATATCATACATACGCATGTACATTTTCTTGTTCATAACTAGCAGAATCTGATGCCTCTAGAGCTGCTGTCACTCGGACCGTCTGCGACGCGCGTGCCATTTGGTCGCGTATGTAAAATGTTTCTGATCCATGTGGTCAGAACCTCCACACGGGCGCGGGTAAAGGGAGTCTGTCACCTCGGTCCAAAAAGATTTTTCCTGGCATCATGTCGATGAGAGCACCCAAGATCGCTTGGGGCGGCCTGCCTATCCGAGTGGGTGTGATCGGTGGTTCAGGTCTCTACAAACTTGATGGCATCGAGATCATTGATGTTGTGAATCCTGAAACGGTACGTCCGGTCAAACGCCTTGTCTAATATTCTCCAGCCATGGGGCTACCCATCGTGCCCTATTTCTATTGGTCGCACGGCCAGTGGCACTCTCATTGCCTTTCTCGCGCGACACGGAACGCTTCACTCCATCTCGCCTTCGCACGTTCCGTCAACAGCTAACATTGCTGCTCTGAAACACCTCGGTGTTCGTGCCATTCTTGCCTTCTCAGCTGTTGGCTCGCTTCGCGAGGAAATTGCACCCAAGGACTTTGTGATTCCCTCGCAAATTATTGACCGTACCAAAGGTATTCGTCGCTCTTCTTACTTCGGTGAGGGAAAGGAACACAGTGTCATTGCGCACGCACCATTCGGCGACCCGTTTGACAGGAACCTTTCTCCGATTGTTGAAAACATTGTGCGCGATACGCTCAAGAACCACTCGCCCGACGTTAAAGTACACAGCAACAAAACGGTTGTCTGTATGGAGGGTCCCGCATTTTCAACGCGTGCTGAATCCAACATGTACCGTCAATGGGGCGGTGACATCATCAACATGTCTGCCCTCCCTGAAGCAAAGCTCGCTCGCGAAGCTGAACTTAGCTATGTACTCATCGCTACGGCTACGGACTATGATGCGTGGCGCGAAAGTTCCGAGACCGTTGACGTCGCTGAGGTTATCAAGAGTCTTCACGCGAATGCGCAAGCTTCCCAAGTCGTTACAATGGCGCTTATCGATGAAGTTAGCTCTTTGGTGGGCAACGATGATTCGCACGTGTTTACCAAGATGCAAGGAAGCATGAAGTCTAACATCATGACCAATCCTGATCATCTGTCGACGGAAGTCAGGCAGCGCCTGCGTTACATTCTGCCATGGTATCCTCAGTAGCAATGAAACGCAGATGCAACAACATTTAGGATGTCTGTAGCGCTCTGCACGTGTTGATTTGGGCTGACAGGCTTGATAAAAGTGAAGAGTTCGAAGTGCCTGAATGAGATTCGAGCTCACGCGAGCAAAACCCGATCACCTCGAAACCGTGTCAGTCTAGCGCACAGTAAGCGATCGCTTGGACCACTCGGCCATCCTGTCTCGAGCGTAGCCAGTGAACCCCTGTTTTACTGATATAAACCCCTACGATATAGTTTATCTCCCTCCCGCCCCAAAGTCATGATTTCGAATCAAAAGACGAATGTTATTCAGCAAAACGAGGACGTGGTCTTCAAACTGAGTCCAGACTCGATCTGATTCACCTTTCACTTGCTGCGCTTCATTAGCCAAATGCATGAGATAGTTTACATCGCGGATTTCAATTTCAAGTTCATGTAATGGCTCGCTTGGACGGTTTGCTTCGATGACTTGAGTAAGATCGATGCTAAAATTTTGCTGAATGTATGACAAACGGTCTTTTTCACGCGAGAAAGTAGGATGGCTCATGTTTTGTGGCGGGTACATGGGCGTTTCGGTATTGATACTGATCCTGTAATCAAATGGCTGTGTAGGACAAAATACATTGAGGTCTGCGACACGCGTCTTCTTTACAACACCATTTGGCACAATCTCTTTCGTTTGAGTATCACGCGTCACACGTATATGCTCTCTTTGGCCGGTGATTTCAGAAACTTCATCATAAAAAGTGTCTGTCTCTTTGCGATGTTGATAAGCCATATGCTCATTCTGAGGAAGGTTTTGCGCGCTGTACGCGACCAAATCGTTCAGTAGTTTGTTATAAATTCGGTGCTGTTTCATTGACATATTGCTTTCAAATCTAGCATTGATCTCGTTCATGTTGACGATCGCTTCAGTGTAAATCGGCAACTGTATCCGAGCATTGGTACTCTTATCAATCATGACGCCAATCTTAGCCTCAATCTCAAGAGCTTCATGACCTTGACTATTCTCCCATATCCAATCGGCAATCTCACTTGCAAACTCGTCAACAGGATCAGTACCAAAGATGGAGCGCGAGGTCAGGGGCACCATGGAATTGATCAAATGGGCAAGGGGAGAAAATGATCCTTTGCTCCACTTGACTGAACAGGCTCAAAACCTTTCTATATTACAAGCTCTACGAAGCGTCGTGATAAATTAAGAGCCTGTGCATCTCGTACTGCTGGCATTCATTTCAAGCCATTTCTTCCCGCGTGGGTCTTCAGGGCAATATGGCAAAGGAATCATAGAAAAATTAGCACTTGCTTCTTGAGCTGAACAGAGCATCATAGTATCATCGTAGGGTGCAGGAGCAGAGGTAGTAGGCGGCGCAAAACTGCCATATAAGAACCATGGATCATGCCATAGTTCACGACAAGATGCCCGCTTGATAGGATCGCGTCGAAGAAAGCGGGTGATTATATGTTGTGCAGGGGGTGTAACGAGTCGATTCGAAGGGTCAAAATCCCATTCCTCACCATCTGAAGGGGCATCCTGACACGTGTTATTGATCTTTTCAGGCCAATGCAAATCACACTTAACAATGCGGAGGAGATGCGCTTTGCGTTCACGACCACTATCGGCATATGCGCGGTCATTTCGCTCCCTTGAATCCTTAAACGAATTATAACTAGATTCTGTCGTTTCTTGTGGACCAGGGGACAAGAAAGGAATCGCACCCGTTATCATTGCGTACAAAACAACACCCATAGCCCAAATATCCGTTTTACAACCATCATACATTTTCCCTAAAATTAATTCGGGTGCGGCATACTCCTCGGAGCCACACCGAGTTTCCAGCAATTGGCCTTCCTTTACAAATCGTGCTAGTCCAAAATCCGTAATTTTTATCAATGGGGCGGACCCGAGATTCCAAGGTGCCAAAGGAGATGCAGAGGCAAACAATTTTCTAGTCAGCATAATGTTTTCCAATTTAATGTCACGGTGCACGAGGTGAATACTGTGCATCCACTGCACAGCATTGGCCAGTTCGCCGAAAATTCGTCGCACAAGCCATTCGCGTTGCGATACCTGCGCATGATGTTGTGAAAGAAGCTCAAAAAGCTCATCACCAGGCACAGCTTCCAACACGAGTGTATAGTGTTTAGGCGTGCGAAATGCGCGGAGAAAACTAACGATACTAGGATGCGAAATGCGTTTGAGAGTCTCTGCTTCACGAACCCAACTCACACGCATTCTCTCATCCACTTTCCAAGGCTCGCATGCAATCATTTTGAGCGCCACGGACACACTGCTGGAGCCATCATTGGGCTTCGCAAGAAGGACTTTGCTAAATGCACCCGTGCCCAGAAGTGAAATAATTTTATACGGTCCAACCTTTCCCGCCTGCTCATCCTCATCCTCTGTGACAGAATCAATCGACTTTAGCAGCTGCATATTCACTTTGTTTGGCTCGTCGTCTTGCGCTGAAAGTCCCGCGTCGCCACTGTGAGGGTTAATACTGTCTGGATTAATGTGTATAGATGGTCCATGCATATGCCGTGAACCAGCTTTTGACTCTAGCGACGTGATGCCATAATGATGTGCAGGGAAATGTGGCGTAAGCAAGTTATGGTCACTCGGTTCCCCGGGTGCTGTCAATAGGCCATTCTTTATGGTTGAGAGGGACGCACGATTTTTACTTTCATCGAACCGTTGTGGGGAGCTCATGGCGCGATGCCGGCGCCTTGTGACTTCTATCGCCGTGCTTTTGTCTGTTTTAGCAGTGGCGCGACTACTTGCGCTTCGTGCAATGCTTTGTGGGGGCTTGGGAGGAGTGAGTACTGACGGCGTGCTGTTGAAAAAAGCATCCGTTTTTGAGTCCTTGGGACACATTTCCATTTTCTCCGAAAGCTCTTGCGAAGGAATGAGGGGGCTTGGGAGTGGCGTCATCGATTTGCCCTCGAACTCATTCAGGCTGCGTACACTGCGTATAGAATTGGATTTTTCCAGATAGTTTGATGCACTAAATGGGTACACCCATGTATCATCTGTATCCATCTCAGAAAAGCCAGGTATAGGGTCCAAACCCAGACCTTGCCGACCCTGTCTAGACAAGCTCGATGATCCACTTTCCATGGGAGGTGAAGATACGTCGACAAATGGTGGCGCAGAAAAAGTAGCCGATCCCATTCTAGAAGATACTGATCTTACGCGATCCGGTAAGCCACCGCGCATGGCGGGGGAGCGGGCCGGATCCATCGATACTGCCGTGGTGGGGGACTCGTCGGGCAGGGGCACAGGATGGCAGCCAAAAGGGGCCGGCCGAGAGCTCCACATTCGATAGGGCGCATTTTTTTCCTGCGAGACGCGCCTATCTACAGCTCCACCTATTTCTGACGCTCAGGGCACCCGAGACAAGATGGCCTGTGTAACCAACGCCCATGAAGGTGGAGGTACCTCTGGCTCGCTGCGGCCCAAGGTAACGAGGTGTGCAAAGTCAGCCAATGCATCGAGTGGTATAGCGCAGTGAGCGCGCTGAGCATGCTGTTTTTGGGCATCGTGCCAGAACTGGCGCGACACCTCTGAGGCTTTCGTGCAGATGGACAGCGGTACACCGGCAATCTGTGCGACTTGTGTGCCGTACGACGATTCGGCAATGCCAGGCACAAGTCGGTACGTAAACACGACGTTCTTATATTCGTCGTCCACCCGCACTTCCATGTGCCGGTTGGCGAGGCGCGGGTATGTGTCGAGACTCTGAGCCATCGTTGTATAGTGTGTCATAAAGAAGCAGAGGCACTGAGTCCGGGCGACCAGGTGGTATAACACCGCGTATGCGATCGCCTGGCCATCAAATGTTGATGTGCCGCGGCCAAGCTCATCCATGATCACGAGCGAGCGAGGCGTGGCCTCTCGCAGAATCTTTGACGCCTCTAACATTTCGACCATGAACGTCGATTGCCCTCGAAAGAGTTGGTCATTCGCGCCCATGCGCGATGCAATTCTGTCAACCGGTGCAATGCGGGCGTACTCAGCTGGAACATAACATCCAAGCTGCGCCAGAATTACGGCTGTTGCTGCTGTGCGTGCCGTCGTGCTCTTTCCGGCCATGTTTCCGCCTGTAAGAACCATCACGTCCTCGGCCTCACCGCCCAACGCAATGTCGTTCGGAATGAACTCTGTTGTGCCCGTGAGTACACTGGGTGCCATACATGGATGTCGCAGTTGCGTAAATGAAAACAACGCCGCATCGTGGTGAACCAGCTCTGGACGACATGACGGCATACCGAGGGCCATGGAGCTCTTGGCGAGGCTCAAAAGGCAGTCGAGCTGTGCAACGGTACGGACAGCGCGTGCATACAAAGTAAGATCCTGACGGAAGAGTAAGTACACCTCCTCCTGGAACTGTTTGAGCGCAGCCAAACGGGTCTCGCGCGCTTCTTTCAGTTCACGGATTAATTCACGCGTTCGTGGCGTATAGTATCGTTTGCATGCCTTGGTCTGGCTCATGAGAATCCATGGCGCTGGGACTTTGGTGCGTGCAGGTACCTCTAGCTGGTATATTTCGTTCGTGCCCACATGCTTCCATCCGGCGTCGCGTTTGGAGAGTCCTAGTTCCGATACACATCGGTCTTTCTCTTCATCAAGACGCGCCTCGGCAGCATGCACGCCTTCGACGGCGGCATCATACGCTTTTGATTCGCCGTGCACAGGCGTAAAAGAGCCGTCATCGTTTGAACTAAAGTGACTGCGCAACGTCTGAGCCAATCCAGCCACATCCGGCCATTCCTGCAAGCATGCTTTGAGCATACTTGAACCAAATGTGGACGAGAGGGACAAGAGTTCATCCTTCGCATTGCCGAAGCGAGTAAAGGCACGTAGGACGAGCAAAAAGTCGCGAGGACGGCACTTACCTGCCGCCACACGCGACTGAAGGCGTTCCAGATCGGGTAGGGCCTTGGCAAAAGCCTCAAATGCATCCGCCCATGCAGAATTTGCGCACAGGTCGTCCACCGCATCTAGACGCGCATTGATGGCATCCACGCTGCATAGGGGGGAGGCAAGCCAGGTTTTGAAAAGACGCCGTCCAAAAGGCGTGATGCACCGATTCAAAAGACGGTGTAGTGTGCCCTCGTCCGTGCCCTCATCATTTTGCAGAACGTGCAGATGCAACAATGACTTGGCATCCAGAATCAGCGTGCCTTGCTGCGTATCGGCTGGAGCGCTGCGCTCGGCAAAGTTGCCGCTAGCGCACAAGTCGACATCGAGATGCAATTGCTCGAGGTACCATAACAGGCCACCGAGCGCTGACAAGGCCCAGCCGCCCTTTTCCACGAGAGGGGCAAGACCTTCGGGCATTGTATCAAACAAGTGGGCCAGTCGACCGCGCGTCGAGATGTCGTCGAGAAATTCGGTATCAGGCTTGAGCATGGTAATTTGGCAGGTGGTGGGCACCGTGTTGCGAATCAAGCGCAGTGTGGAAGGCAACATGACCCCTTTTTCATGCAAGACTTCCTTGATGCGTAGAGAACGCAGCAATGTCTCGAGTTGTGATAGTACGGCATCGTCCACGAATGTCATGTATCGAAACTCGGCGGTGGCGGCATCCAGAGTACAGATGCCAAACTCGGATGTGCCATCAGACCTGACGTGCTCCTTGATACTCATACAGTAGCTGCTTAATTCGTCGGCCAGCACGCTTCCATCGACAATCGTGCCGCTCGTCACGACATGGCGCAGCTCGCGACGCACAATATCAGGTCCACTACCACGCGACTTGTCGCGCATGCCCTTGGCCACGGCCGTCTCACATTGGTCCACACGCCCGACCTTGTACCCAAGAGCCAAGAGCTTAGTGGCGAACATATCGAACGAGGCCTCTGGCACACCGACCATTTTCATTTTTACGCGATCTGTGAGCTTCAAGTCACATTCTCGATGACCAATGAGGGCATCTTCTTCGTACAATTCGTAAAACTTGCCCTTTTGAAAAAAAAGCACGGTATCCCAATGATTCTGCTTCATCTCCCAAAATTGTCTTTCAAAGGGCGTGAACGATTTCCATGCACTAGGAGGAATGTACAGCGTGCGTTTATCGTAATGGAGATCGCCGGGGCGGTTCATGTCCTTATCTCGCAGATCCAGGAGAAAGTCGTAAGCTTGTTCATTCTCGATGCGCTTGCGTTTCTCTTCCGCGACGCGCTTCTCAGCCTTGGTGAGGTGCGAGAAAGAGACGGACGTGGGCGTGGGTGCTGCTGGTGAGTCTGCTGGCTTGGGTGCCTTTGTCCGAGGGGGTGGTGGTGGTGGTGAGGCGACGATGTCATCATCGTCTGATGCATCGTCGGCGGTCGAGGGTTCCTCGCTCTCTGCTGCGCTTTCCTCATCGGTACTTTCGGAGGACGCGTCTGACATGACAAATTCGTCTTCGGAAGGCTCGTCGCCGTCGCCGTCGTCGTCCGACTCGGCGCGAGGCTCGGCGTAGTTGACGCGACGAGCCGCACGGCGACGGCCTGGTGTGGGTGAAGACGAAGGCGGGGGCGTCAAAGAGGGAGACGTTCGCGCCTTTTTCGTCGAACGCGGCGGCGTCGGGGGGGACGACGCGTGCTTGGTGGCGGAGGGCGATTCGTGCTGAGAGGAGGGCGCATCCTGGGACGTGGGCGGGGGCGTCGAGGGTGATTTCTCTGGCTGGGATTGCGCGGCAGTGGGCTTGGGCGCCTTGCTGAAAAAGCCCAACAAGGACGTTTGCTTCGCGCCGCCGCTCATGAGTGTCGGTCGTCGCGGAAGAAGAGGGCGCGACGCGTGGCGCGTTGTTTCCGGGCACGTGATTGTGGGGGGGCGTACGACGACCTATTTACCAAAACGCGCACCAACCAATGAAGGCGACACACAAGTTCTCGACGGACGTGGCGTCCTGAATGAGGCGATCGACCTGCTCGGGCACGCTGAGGGGGGTGGCGGGGTCATAGTCGCGGCCCGTGAGTTTGTTTTGAATGCGGCGCACGACTTCGAGCGCGCGCTGATTGCGTGCCTCGCCTTCGACGCCGCGAATTTCGCCTGTCCATTCGTGTTCGTGTTCGTGAGCATCGGGAGCACGTTGTTCGGCATCGGCGTCGGTGACGAGACGCCACGAGATCAGAGGATCGTGCACGAATGCCTCGAGGAGGGCCAGTACGCTCTCGCGATTATCGCGGAGCACGCGCATGGTGTTTTCCGCGGTGACCTTAAAGGTGCCCTGGATGCCACCGATTTCCATGGCCTTGATCAGCATGCGCGTGAGACGGAATGGCACTTTTTCGGGGAACTTGGGGCGGTGGCAGGCGATCTCGAAGCAGTCGCCGAAGTCGATGTGGATGATTTCGCCCGAGTTGCGGTCGAGCAGCAGGTTGGAGGGGTGTCGGTCGCCGAGACCCAGGATGTAGCCGACGACCGAGGAGGTGGCGAGCGAGCGCATATACGCGGTGCGGCGCTCGAGCCATGCCTCGGACGAGCGCGACTTGAGCCACAGAACGCGGTACAAGTCCTGACCGGGTGTGTTGTCGAGCGCGTACTGGAACACCTCGACCTTTTGCAGCACGGTGAGGCTGTCGTAGTCGGGCGCCATTTGGAGCATGAGGCGGTGCTCGATGTTGAGCAGGATCTTGTGCTGCTCGCGGTATTCCTTGATGAGCATGTGCAGCGTGTCGCTGTTAGCGACCCACCCCAGCATGCCTGTGTTGGGCGACAGCGGAATGACGGGGAAGCGGCGCAGACTGAGGCGGCGCTTGTACGACTCGGTGTCGATGGACAGCAGCGTATTGACGAGACCAAAGAGCTGCATGACGCGCTCGTCCTGCCGCATGTCCTCGTGGCCCTTGAGCAGGTACTGGTACGTGCGGCCGTCGCTGCCGCGGATCTTGAGGCGGCGCGGGCGCTGCTTGGACGAAATCACGAGCACGATCGGCTCAAACTGCGTGATGCGCACGATGGGCTGGCCACTCACATACGTGCCTGGCACAGCGAGCTCCAGATCGCGCATCGCCAGCAGCTTGGGCGAGACGTACTGCAGGGCCAGCTGCACGGAATTCGAGGCGGGCAGCTGCTTGGTGATGCGCTTGAATACATGGTAGTACAGATCCCAGGCCTGATTCAGGTCGTTGATCTCACCGTACTGGCGGTACCGCCGCACGTACTCGCGTGCCTCGTTCAGGTCACGCCCGTGCGTCTGCGCAAACGACGTCTCACGCAGCGTCTCGGGGCCGCGCTCGAGCAGATCATGCAGAGGTCCGAGCGTCGCAAACATGCCCTCGATATTGTGCTCGGTAAAGTACAGACGCGACGCCTCTTCGAGACCCTCGTGCCACATTTCGTGCCACAGGATGGCGATGCGGATCAGCTCGTTGCTTACGAGCAGCGCCTGCTCGACCAGCACGGGGCTGTGCTCCCGCATCGTATTCATGATGCCCATCGCCGCCTGCATGCGCACGGGCGACGGCGACTTGGTCGCGACGGTCAGCGGGTACACGAGCGCCTGCGGATGGGCCGTGCCGACGTCCGACAGGAGGTGGTGGATGAGGCGGCGGACGCGCGGCGACGGTGCGCTGATGCGCGCGATCATCTGCGGGATGACCTCGAGCCACGTATCGACGGTGACGGTGCTGAAACCCTGTCGCACGGCGTCGGCGACATGCTCGAGGTGCCCAAACTTGAACCACAGGGTAAGCAGCCGCAGTGTGTCCTGCAGCGAGTTGCCACTCGCGAGGGCAATCGAGCGGAAGAAGCCATGCACACTCGGCACGATGCTCGCCGCGACCTCGTGGAACGGAATGGCCACGCCGTGCCGCTCGTGGTGCGTGATGACGTCAAAGTTGGCGAGCGCCCACGCGTGCCATGCCTTGTACCACTCGCGGTCGAGCTCGGTCGCGCGCTGGTACGAGCGAATCACGTCGCACGAGTCGTCGGCGACCCACTCCTCGTTCATCGCGACCTGCCACTCGCCGAGCTTGAAGTAGCAGCGCGCGAGCAGCTTGGCGAAGTCGGCGAGCCGCGGCGAGGATCGCACGTCGGGCAGGACGAGTCGGTCGTCGCCATCGACCGCGGCCATGCCGAGGTCGTCGGCGAGATGGAGCGTGAAGTCACGCAGGTAGCTCAGGCTCTCGGTGCGGGCGCCGCACGCCCAGATGAACTTGAGATGCGAGTAGATGACCGCCGGCGGCGCACGCGGCCCCGCGAGGGGCGCGTCCATCGCCTGGGCGTCGGGGCCGAGCAGGGAGTTGAGCGTCTTTTCCGCGAGCACCATGCGCCCAGATTTGCGGCACAGATTCGCAAACTTGATCCACGTGTCCATGTCGTCGGCGGGCGTGAGCACAATGCTCCGCACACTCAGGATGCGCTGCCACACCTCGACGTCCAGTTCGCAGCCCTGCAGCCGCTTCATCCAGATCGTGCGCATCGTCGCCTGGCGGTCCGGCTGGTCCGCATAGTCCAGCTTGTACGCCAGCGCCTCCTCCAGCTCCGAGAGCATCTGCGTCCGCACCATGAGGTCGTACGCACGCGCATAGCTCTCGCTCACCAGCGCCGTGAGCTCCGTGTCCAGCGCATCGCGCGCACGCGCAATGAGGCGCTTGGTCTGGTGCCGCTGTCCATGGTGGACGGCCAGCACGGCTCGGTAGAAGGAGCGCTCGCTCGACTCTGGGCGCATAGCCGCGATGAACTCGTCCATCATGTCCCACTGCCCGAACGACCACGCCGTGGCCGTCGCAAGCGGCGCCATCTGGCGGCGCCCCTCGGCCCCGGCCGTGGGCCACTTGGCCTGCACGAGCTCCGTCAGGTGCTCCCACTCGCCCAGCGCATGCAGGCACCGCATCTTGCCAAACACAATCTCCTGTGCATCGGGCTGCTCGACGGCGCGCCGCTCGTACGCAGCAAGGGCCTCTTCCCACCGATGCAGCTTCTCGTACCACTCCTCATGGTGCGTAATGTCCATGTGCTCACGCGCATACGTCAGCGCTCCAAAAGCCGCATCGCCCTGCTGCAGCTTGGTGTTGATGTCAATCAGCAGCTCGACCAGCTGCGGCGACGGCTCGGCCATAAACTCGACCTCCTTGTAGTGCAGGGCCTTGGCATACGCGTGGAACTTGTAGGCGCGGTCGCCCAGCAGGCGTATACTGATCGGCAGCGCCTTGTCGTCGTGCTCCATAAACTCGGCGAGCTGCAGCAGGATGTGCACGACCTGGTCCGGGATGTCGTACGCGTCCAGCGCCGTCTCGATCGCGTGCACGAGACTCTCCTGGTACGTGTCCAGCAGCTCGACCCAGCACGACACAAACGCCGCGTTGAACAGCTCGAGCGCCAGGGGATGGTACACCTCGGCCAGGCTTCGGCAGGCACGCAGCGCATGCGACGGCGACTCACGCAGCATCTCGACGGCCAAGCGCCGCAGCCACTCGCGCCAGTCCTGTGCCGTGGATACGCGCGATGTGTCCCACGCCGCCTTGAGGTGCAGCTGATTGACGGCCATTTTCGACGCCTCGGCCAGTGGCGCCTCATCGGCCTTGTCGAGCGCGAGCGTGTCGGGCGGCAGCAGCTCGGGCGGCAGCGCCTCGCCTCGCACGAGACAGGCGATGGCCTGCTGGTATCGCGGGTGCTGGATGCGGTGGTGCACCATGGCCTTGTTGACCACCGCCACAAAGGTCAGGTACACGGGACCCAGGAGGAAGACGAGCGCCGTGAGCGTGTCGAGCACAGGCGTGCGCAGCTCGACAATGCCGCTGTGCAGCACACGCACGAGCGGATGCACGATGCGAGACGCGTGATCGGCAAAGTTGACTTTGCGCGAGAGCTGCCCGACCGTCACGATCGCTGCCCGCCGTAGCGGGAGCGGGGCGTCTGTGCGCTCAAACAAGCCTACCAGCACAGGCAGGACAAGATGCGTGTACTCCTCGAGGTTTGCGCCAAACACATAAAACGCCTGCAGCATGCGCATGAGCGTCGGCGTGCGCTTCGGCGTGATCTCGCCCTCGAGCGTCTGGAGGAGATGGGGCAGTAGGAGCGGGAGGTACGCCTTGAATTCGCCCTCGAGCGCACGAGCGACCGACTCCATCAACGCCACAATTGTGAGCTGGATCGATGAATTCGGATTCCAGTCAGCCTGCACCAGCTCAAAGATATCGTGCAGGTAGTTGCGGACGTGCTGCTTGATGATGCTGATCAGAATCGCCAGCTGCTGATAGTAAAACTCACTCAGACCTCCACCTGCACACGTACGCAGCACGCCCAAAAACGCCGGCACAATCTGGGGCAGGAAGGCGACGCACTTGAGGCCCTGCGTCTTGAACATGTACATGACCGCCTCAATCACGGCATGGTGGTGTACGGATAGGGCGGGATCGCGCAGAATCGCCATGAGCGCCTCGATCGCGACGTTTTGGTAGTACTCGTCTGTCGATGTGCCAATCAGCGTCGCGAGCTCGAAGAGATCCGTCTGCGCATCGCCTCCGGACACGACCGTGTCCAGGCTGTTCTCCAGGAGCTTGTGTCGATACGGATCAAGCGCTCCCAGGATGCCCAGCACACGAATCGTCTCGCGCCGCACAGGCACCGATTGCTCGCTCTTGAGGATCTTGACAAGGCCACCGAGCAGCCGAGGATACTGCAGATACGGATTCGCGACGTGGACCGTGTTCGACGCAATCCGGCCCAGCGTCTTGAGCGCCGCATCGCGCCGCGCCACGGACGCATGCGCCGAGCCGCGCGACAGCTGCGTTACCATCAGCGACACGAGCTCATCGACAAGCGGCGCCAGTTCCTCGCCCGCTACACGCGCCAGCTCACCGATACACTCGATCACGCGCGCTGCCACGCTCGCATGCGGATCACTCACTTTCGGTAAGAGCACCTGTAGGATCGTCAGGGCATAGCTCTTGACCAGCCCTTGCAGAGCCCGCACGACGCCCGTGAGAAGACGCGCGGCTTCTTCCTTGTGCCGCGCCACGCTCGCATACTCCAGGCCCGTCAGCAGCTGAATCAGCACCTTGCGCAGCGACGGCATCACATACGCAGGGTTGTGCTTCGCCAGCCGACCGAGGATACCGATCGCGACTTCGCGCACGCCAAACTCCTCGTCGTTCAGCGCCATAAACATCGAGCGAATATACTCAGTCTGTGCGAGGTGCCGATCGAAATGCTCGTCCAGCGCACTCAGCACCGTTAGCCGGAGCTCCGCATCCGGATCGGCAATGCCGACCATGATCAGCTTGTCCAAGACGTCATTGAACACCTCAATCGCATGCATGGATGTCTGGTAGCAGATAGGATCGTTCACGAACATGTGGGCGCACGTCACAGCCGCCGCCTTTCGCACCTCCTTGGCTTCGAGCTCCAGGTACGGCAGCGTACACGCACGCACAAACTCGCTCAGAATATGCCCGGAAAAGTCAAAGCTGCCGAGCGTCTGCAGCGCAATCGTGATCGTCTCCATGGCCCGAGCATCTGGCGCGACGTGAATGACGGGCGGCGGCACGCCGCCACGACGCGGCACGGGCGCACCAAGCGGGCGGTACGGCACGCCGATCAGGATCTGCGACAGCATATGCAGTAGGCGCTCCTGCACGATCGGCAACAAAGCAGGAATCGCATGCACGATCTTTTCCAAGGCCGATACGAGGGCCGTGCTCAGGCCACAGCCAAACATCATGTCCAGCATATCGTGGACGTCGCTCTCGATGCGCGGCCCCACAGCGAGAGCCATATGGCCCAAGCAGAAAAACACAGGCGTCTCTGGCAGCGCATTCTTCTTCCCGCGCTGGATCATGCTGTCTCGCACACACTGCATTATCGCATCGACGTACGGCTCCATGCGATTGCCCATAGCCATGGCCACGAGACCGACGGCTTCCAGCGTGTCGCCCCACGCCTCTTTGGTCGAGCGGTCGCGCTCGCGGCGCAGCTGCTCAATCAGCGTGGTCATCACCGGACTCAGGTGCTCTTGAGCGTAGTACTGTGGATCGTACGCGGCCAGCACCGGAATGAGGTTCGTGACAGTGCGCCGAATAAGCGGATCGCGATGGCGGTGCAGGCGCAAAATCAATTCGCACGCTCGGTGCAGCCGCATTCGCATGAACGACTTGGAGTAGCGCAGAAGCTTGAGAATGGCCAGCAGACTGCCATGGATGACTTCGATGGCCGGATCACGCAGACCCTGCTCGGCGTCGTCGTACACGAGCTCATAGGCCTGTGTGCCCATTTGCTTTTCGCGATCTGATATGATCTGGAAGCAGGCGCCGAGTGCCTCTGCCGCTGCCTCCCGCACACCCACTTTGATGTCGCGCAACGCGACCCAAATATGATCCATTACACGGCCCACATAGGTGTGGAACAGGTACGGCACATTGCGCGCCATCTCCTTGATAATCAGCACAGCCGCATAGCGTCCATTTTCATTGCGCTCTCCCTGCAAGAAGTCGAGCGCACGCTGCACCTCAAACTCGACAAACTGGTCGCCCAGCGAGTGACCGCCATGCTTCGACACCCGGCCCAGCACACGAGCGGCCGCCATCATGACCTGTGGATCTGAGCACGGGAGATTCGGCTTCAAGTACTGGTAAAACCGGTACAAACGCGCACTATTGTCTTCGCTCTCGAGCCCGATAAAGTGATCGATCGCCGTGATCCCGCCCAACTTGCTCGCTGATAAGGTGCTGTGCGAGAGCTCAATGATGCGACGGTTGAGCTCATTCGTAAAGAGCTGCAGCCTCTCTCCCTTGAGCTCGGACAGCATGTATGACACAAAGTTGCCGAGCTCCTTGCCTGCATGGTTCCGCACGGCCTTATCCTTGCTCTTGAGGTCCTCGAACATTCGCGTCAGCGTCCCGGACGGCTGCATCGCTTGCGACACAACCGACGCGCTATTGGTTCCTGTGAGAGACGGTAGCATCGTGCGAGAATGCGCGCACTGCACGGCCGGTCAAGCTTGCCAGCAAGCCGCTCTCGTTCGTTCCAGCTCGGCGTATCGAAGCAGCCGACCAAGCGCCGCGTCACCTGCCCGTGGCTCGAGCGTGCACGTGTTACAAGGGCCTAGTAGGTCAATGTACGAACAAGCTCCACTCCTCACCGCGCCTGCCTTCCACAGCTAACGTTGCTATTTTTCCACCACATAGACGACAAGGCAGGTCCCCGAGTACACAGTGTGCGTCAGGCACAAGTTGCATGGTTCCTGTTTATTCATCACATCGTCCAATTCGGTGGACGCATGGCTGAGGGAAAGACAGGATAGATTGGGTGGGCTCCTTAGTACACATTACGTGGTTCCTCCGCATGGAACGGCGTAAGAAGGTCGTCCTACATGCCTCTGCGAGGCGTGGGCCGTGGCTTATAGGTTTCGTAGCACGTGATCATCCACGCAGCGACGGTGTGCGATCGACTCGCACAGATCTCGTCGGCGGTCATGTCTCGCTTCGTGCTGGCGGCGCGGCTGCACGGGCATGCGTCGGATGTGCGTGCTATTGCCTCGCACACATTATCGAATGGGACGCAGCTGATTCTTTCAGGCTCGCGTGATCAGAGCGCACGTCTTTGGGTGCGCCGACATGACGGTACTCAGGACGTGCATGTGCTGGGCCATGGCAGCGGCTTTGTGAATGCCGTTGCCTTCTTCGTGCATGACACTGGGATCTATGCTCTGACAGCAGGTCAAGATGCTCTCATTTATGCCTACCGCATCGATACCGACGGACCCGTGTCCGTAAGTGGCTCACCGACTCTCTCCTTGGTCGGACATGCATCCAATGTATGCTCACTGCGGACCCACAGCTCCTACATCGTGAGCGGCAGTTGGGACTCGACGGTACGGGTATGGAAAAACTGGGAATGCGTCGCGACGCTAGCGGGGCACTCCCACTCGGTATGGTCCGTGCTCCCTATCGATGAGGACCGGATCCTGTCCGCTTCGGCAGATAAGACGGTATGCCTGTGGTCGATCTCATCGCCGAAAGAGCCGCTATACGTGTTTGAAGGCGCGACACAGGCGGTCCGCGATATCTTACGTGTGTCAGACACCGCCTTTGTCAGTGCCGGCAACGACGGCCAACTGCGTCTGTACCCGATCCAGGGCGGCGCGCCGTACAAGACGTTGGCATCACTTCCTGCCTTCGTGTATGCCCTCGCGCCACTCGCTGACGGTCTTGTGAGCAGCGGCGAGGATCGGTGTGTGCGGGTGTGGGAGCGTGATGCCCTCGCACAACTCGTGCCCGTACCGGCCTTGTCGGTGTGGTGTGTCTGCACGCTGTCGAATGGGGATATTGCCTGTGGCGCGAGCGACGGCGCTGTAACCATCTTTACGCGCGACGCAGCTAGAGCGGCGCTTCTCCCAGAGCAAGAAGCGTTTGCCGCAGATATTGCGTCGCAGTCTCTGAGCGCACCTGAAGTCCAGGGCGTGCGTGTGTGCGAAGAGCATGATACGACACCTGGTGCTTCGGAAGGTGACGTGCGCGTGGTGCGCCAAGGCTCGAAGTCGACGCGGTACCATTGGAGCACGCATACTCAGCAGTGGATCCCCACGGGCATCGTGACAGAAGGCGCATCGTCGTCTCAAAAAACACTGTTTGAGGGCAAGGCGTATGACTACGTGTTTGATGTGGACATTGCGGATGGTGTGCCGCCTCTCAAGCTGCCGTACAATGTGACGGACAATGCCTATGTCGCTGCAAGTCAGTTCTTGGAGCGCCATCATCTGCCGGCCTCGTTCCTCGATCAGGTCGTCCGCTTCCTTGAGAAAAACACCGGTGCTGTGGACGTGTCGACCACCGACGCTGTGGATCCGTACACGGGTACCTCTCGGTATGTACCGGCTCAGCCGGCGTCTCTCGCCACCCTGCCGCAAACCAGGTTCCTCTCGTTTACCCACATCCAGCTGGCGTCAGCCCACGCCAAGATGCTGGAACTCAGTCAGAGTGTGCCGGGCGCCACACTCTCTGACACCGACCAGGCAGCGGTGGCGGCACTCGTGGCGGCACTCGAGCAAGGCACAGGTGTCATGCCAGTGGATGTGCTTGGCAAGCTCTTGCGCACCTGGCCCGTGGCAGCTCGATTCCCGCTGCTCGACTTGCTCCGTGCAGCAGCTCTGCATTCGTGCACACAGCCGTTGGCGACGCTTGTGAGCGATGCATTGGTCGGCGCGGACTGGGACGGACTCGATCAGGCGAGTGATGTGCCCTCGGCACCGGCGAACGCCATGCTCGCACTGCGCACACTGGCGAATGGATTCGTGGCACCCCAAGGCCCTGCCACTATGGCCTCACTGGCACTCGAGGCGCTGGCGACGCTGCATCAGCCACCATGGCATGTACTGAACCGTGCGGGACACACGGCACTCGCGACCGTCGCCCTCAACTACTCGATCCTCGCCGTCACACAGCCCACGTTCGAGCACGCCGCTCTGCTCCTCGATATCCTCACCGATGTACGTTTTTACCCACTGACACGTCAGATCCTACGGCACTCATCCGAAAGTGAAAGTGTGTATCGAGCGCTCGTGGCACTCGGCAACCTGGTACGTATGTACAATTAACCCAAAGCTGTCCGCTCCATGCAGCGCATCCATTCCACGTCGTGCTGACGCCGTGCAGTTGGCCCTGTCGTGGCGCGACAAGCTCCAGGAGCCTCGTATCCACAACGTGTGTGCCGACCTCGCTGCTTTAGGCGCTTAATGCCGCGGCGCCGATGTGCTGTCCATAGTCGTCGATGCCCGCACGATGCTGCTGTATCTTGAACACAATACACAGAATCAGAAGAATACCCTGCAGTGTGGCAGCTACCAGGAACGGCATCAAAGAGCTCCAGTCCACGCCCACTTGCTGAGCTAGCGCGTAGACGAACAGTGCGGCACCTGGGACTTGAATACACATCATCGTGATGCTCATACTCCGGACCAGACGAGCCCGAGCCGTGTGAACGATCTGAGGCACGTACTGACACATGGTCAGTACACTGGCCGTAACGCCGAGCACGTTGGCCCACGTATGGACGTACGGCGCATGGCCTGTAAGGAATATCATACTGGTGCCTAGCGCGGCCAGAATGAGACATGCCGCGGTCCAAGCCAAACGACGGGCCACAACGTATTCGTGCACAGCGCCGATTCTACCATGGATCGCCTCCTCTGATGGCAGCAAGTGCCGCTCGAGAATATCGCGCATGTGTGCGGGAATGTTGTGGTACGCGTCGTGAGAGCGAGCATGCGAAGCCAGGTTCCCCTGAGTCGGATTCGCCGGCTCTGCCACCGCTCCATAGCTCTTATGAATGTGGTGATGGAACGACTCAACATCACTGTCAGAGTCTGACGAGTCATGCTGCATGGGCGGCGGGCGTAGCAGCGAGACATCTGCCTCTTGGACCGGAGCGCGGCTTAGCTTGCGCTGTCTACGCGAGCGTCGGCGTCGACGAGCATGCATCTCAAGTGGATAGTACAGCAGAAAGCACGCAAAGAGTATGGTAAACATGAGCTGTTGCACACCTGTTTGGATCACGCCCATCCAATACTCCATGGCTAGGAGCGACAAGTGGCGAAACGTACATGACAACACAGGCCATTGTAGCACGAGCACATTCAGCATCGTTGCCCAACTGGAAAGCGTGCCGAGAAAGAGAAACCACGGCGACAGACCCACAGACGATCGTGCAGACACAATGCGCACGATCTGCGGGACGTACGAGGCAATAATACCCACAGAAACGACAGACGACAGCACCCATGCCATTCCATCGTGCGGTGGTAGCTCACACATGCCTGTGCTCATAATGAGACCAGACCAAGGCACGCCTGGTGGTCAAGTGGAATGTCGGTGCGATCCTACGTCCCAGGCCCATCACCGGTCCCGCCCACCGTGCCCCACTGAAAGTGGAGGTGAGACGCCGTTTGTCGACCCACTCCCATTTTTTGCATGCCGGCACGTTCCTCGATACCAAAGGCAGAACGTAAACGAAAGTCGTTCCCAGAGGACCAGGGTCTCTCTAAGGTGTTGGCATTATCTCTACAGGCCGTGGATAAAAAAGATGCTCAATTCCAAAAAGTGCTCGACAAGGATCACGCGAAGCGCGAATCGATTGCACGAGCCAACAAGGAGCGCGCACGCAAGAAGGAAGAGACTCGCAAACTGAGTCATGTGCCGTCCAAGATTTCTATCATGGAGCAGCTGCGTGAACAGCGACGTGAGCGCTCACGCGAACGCAAAAAGAAACGCAGGGCAGCCGCAGAGCCAGAGAGCGCCGCCCATAAGAGTGCCACGCGCCATGTGACCAGAGACGAAACCAAGCCTAAGAAGAAACGTGTATCGTTCGGCTAGCTACTTTGTGAGCAGCGGCGGTGATGACTTGGCCGGCAAGTTCTTATTGGCCTGCGAAAAGTCTCGCACGATGATCTCACATTGGACGGTATCACACAGCTTCTTCGCCGCGGACTTGATGGCAGGCGAGAAGAGCGTCAGCCCCGCGGCGGATTCCACAGCTGATACGTCCACTTCAAAGCTGCGAAGAGGGGCCGAGTTGGGGATCATACTGTTGGGCATAATAAAGGCTCCCAGCGCCATGCCGCTCCGTCCCGAGCCTACCATGCTGCCACCTGAGGATAGATGACCCGTTCCCAAAATCACCTTGGCAAAGTGCGTCGGCACCGACACTTTGGGAGGCGTACCGATCACTTCATACGTCACGCGCCACTTTCCATCAGACGACTGTCGCGGAAGATACAGTGGCACCGTAAATACATAGAGATCACTAAATTGCGACGTAAGCCGACGAACAAAATCTTCTGTGTGTGCCCAATAGTCGCGATTCATACCTGGACCGACTTGAGGGGCAATGTTGGTCAGCAGGAACGTTTCGTTCATCGCCTCTTGGCTTGACTTGGCATCAGCTGCTGGCACCATATGTCCGCGGTCGTATCCCGAGCCAAAATAGTCGCTATTCGTCGAGCGGAAAGCCATAGGTATACGCTCGTCCTCGGTAAAGACCGACATGGCGCGGTTCACCTCAGCACCAGGCGGTCGGCGAATCGATTCAGAGGTCAAGTGCTCCGCAGTCCACACGGGATGGCGCAACCGTCTGTCGTACGCAGTCACATACGCCTGGCTACGCAGAAAGTCGGCAATCGGGCCCGGATGACCAGACTTTTGCAATGCATCAGATGTGGGCTTCACAACAGCCTTCTGCAGAGGTGCTTGCTTTTCGGGTATCACTGTCTCAACGGATGGCACAGACGTAGGCGACGCCAAGCGCTTGGATAAAAGCGTGGCTCCGCCAGCACCTAGCAAAATGCCACCCGCAAAAAGTCCGACGTGAGCAGCGAACGACATGACCGAGCAAGATAAACGCACCTCACCACCGTGAAATGAAGCCAGGCACGATAATGTTCGTTTTGCCACGTGCTGGACACGTGAAACATCCGGCTCAGGGATTGGGCGCACGCAGCTGACATGCAAGCAGGCCGCGCCCACAGCTAATTGGACCCCGGCTTAATGCACCATACGTTTTTCACTCCTCCCCCTCCTACTATGTCCAACTTTGAGCAATTTCAACAAAAGTTGAGCCACTTTGGTCAGACGGTGTATTCGTCTGCCTCTGCTATGGGTCATGCAGCTCACACTGCCTCAACACGCCAGCATTTTTCGTCCGATGAGCTTATGAAGATGGAGAATGAGTATGGTGCCCACAACTACCACCCGCTTCCTGTGGTCTTTGACCGCGCTCATGGCACGCGTGTATGGGATCCCGAGGGAAAGGAATACCTGGACTTCTTGTCTGCATACTCAGCTGTGAACCACGGACACTGTCACCCTGCTGTGGTTGGGACGCTGATTGCTCAAGCCCAGAAGCTTACGCTGTCATCTCGTGCCTTTTACAACTCGGTCTTTGCTCAGTTTGCCAAACGTGTGACGGAACTTCTCAAGTATGACATGGTGCTTCCGATGAATACTGGTGCTGAGGCTGTGGAGACGGCCATGAAGCTGGCTCGCAAGTGGGCGTATGTCAAGAAGGGTGTGCCAGAAGACAAAGCTCGCGTATTGAGCGCTACAGGCAACTTCCACGGCCGCACTATCGGTGTGATTAGTATGAGCACTGATCCTGACAGTCGCAACGGCTTTGGTCCCATGCTCGAGCGTGTGGGTCCTGTCGTCGACGATATCAAGATCCGCTATAACCATGCCGAAGATATTGAAGCCGTGCTGGAGAAGTATGGTAACGAGACGGCCGCTGTGCTGCTTGAGCCGATTCAGGGTGAAGCTGGTATCATGGTACCGGATGACGACTATTTCAAGAAGGTCGAGGCGCTATGCAAGAAGCACAACGTGCTTCTGATCTGCGATGAGATTCAAACGGGTCTTGGCCGTACGGGTCGAATGCTGTGCTGTGAACACTATGGAGTGCGCCCCGATATTGTGACGCTTGGAAAGGCACTGAGCGCTGGTGTTTACCCTGTCAGTGCTGTTCTTGCTGACAAGGACGTGATGCTATGCATTCAGCCTGGTGAGCACGGCAGCACTTACGGTGGCAACCCTCTAGGTTCGGCTGTGGCTATCACGGCTCTCGACACGATCGTCAAAGAAAACATGTGTGAGCGTGCCGAGAAGCTTGGTGAGTCAATGCGCTCGAGCTTGAAGCAGATCCAGAATCCACTACTTCTTGAGGTGCGAGGTAAGGGTCTGCTGAACGCTATTGTCATTGACGAGACCAAGAGCACCAAAGGCCGTTCGGCTTGGGACCTCTGCCTTCTTCTCAAGGACAAGGGCCTTCTTGCTAAGCCCACTCACCAAAACATCATTCGCCTCGCTCCTCCTTTGGTCATTTCAGAGGAGGAGATGGAGCGTGGCATCAAGATCATTACGGAGGCCCTCGATGACCTTGACAAGGTCGATACCATCCCTGGCGCCGAGGCGCACTAAGCGTGTAGCGTCTCATTGCGATGACTAATTATCTCCACAGTATACATCGCGTTGAAATAGCAGCCAAGCCTTTTGAAGGCCTACGATATGTGTGCGCAGTATCATCGAATCCCGTCCACGAATGGCGTAAATACCGAGGAAGAACCACTGTTTGATATAGATCCGTCTACAGGACGCAAGGTGACGCATAAGCGCATCAACAAAGCTTATCTCGTGCACCAGCGCTGGCTTGAAAAACAGAAGCAAATTAAGGAGCGCAAACAGGCGCGGGCTGAGGGTCGATCTGTTCCTTATGATCCTGAACTGGATGAGGAAGAGGATGTGCCTTTTCTCGCGAATTGCTTGTTCTCATTGACTTACATGGCGTTCGTTGTAGCCGTTATTGCCCTTTTTGCCGGCCAGTTTATTCATGGTGACTTCTTATGGGGGTATCGTGGCAAATGGACCAACTGGCGTACCTACTTTCCACCGACCATGCGCGAATTTACGCCAGAGCAGCTGCAAAGGTTCAATGGTGAATCAAACGGTCCTATATATCTTGCGATCAAAGGTGATGTATTTGACGTCACGCCTGGAAGGAACCATTACGGCAAAGGCGGTGCGTATCATTTCTTTGCCGGTCGGGATGCGTCGCGCGCCTATGTGACAGGATGTTTCGAATCGCATTTGACTCACGACCTTCGCGGCTTTACAGAGGCGGAACACGTCATGCTCAACCAATGGCATAGGTTCTACGCACAGCATCCTAAGTACTTCAAGATCGGCACCATGAGACTCCCGCCGATCAACCCAGCATCGCCCATACCACCCCCGTGCAACGAACCACGCGGCCAAAAACCTAACTAAAACGTGCTTTGTATGTACATACACTTCCTCTATACATGATCTGTACATGTCAGCGTCCATTCTTCGAAAACCAAGCATAGGATAAGAAGCTCAGAGTAGTGCCCGGATACAGAATTGGGTTTATCGGGCCATTTCGCCAGCGACCGAAATCGTACGCAGACCGTCGTGATAAAACTCATCACAAAATACTTGGGCAAAAACTTACATCTGGCAGGTTAGTAAACCATTCCCACATAGCCATGCAACGCAGTGAATGCCAAGCTCATAAACAGCCTCTAAAAAATCTTCAAGACAGGTGCAGGGAGTTGCGGCCCTGTACGCACCCTCAGACGGTAATTTCCAGCAATCTTTCGATTGATAGGTAATCACAGCTTGGGCAAAGAATGCTAATGCACGCTCGCAATACGTACTCTGGCATGTTAGAAGTGTTCTGACTAGCACACAAAGAATCAGGCAACAAAGGAGTTATCGCGAATCGACATAGAGTCACCGCGAGACTCTAGTTTGTAGTTGTTGAAGCATCCTGATGCTATGGTAGTGCTCAACGTACCATTCATATACACGCCATGGCATGGCACCCAAGAGGGCGCAGTAGGACGGATGAAAACCTGCTGGAAAAGAAAAAGAACGAAGGCCAGCACCGCGCGGCGGTCCATTGTTCATTTTCGGCCGAATGCATACTGGTATGGAGGCCATCCGCACCTGCGAACGAAATTTTACCGGTCATGGCATCAGAGGAAGTGAAGCAAAAGAAGGCCGTCGCTGCCGAGGCGTCTGTGAAGAAAGAAAAGAAAGAGAAAAAAGAAAAAAAGGAAAAGAAGAAGGACAAGAAGGACAAGAAGGAACATGCAACAGAGGCTGATGATGCCGCTGATGTGTCTATGGTGGATGTGGCAGACGTCGATGTAGAGGTTGACCCATCGACGCTCAGCCCTATTGCCTGTCCGCTTGCATCCGAAGCACTCACGAAAAAAGTGTACAAGACTATCAGGAAAGCTTCCAAGTCGCGCGGTCATGTCAAGCGCGGCGTGAAGGAGGTCGTCAAAGGTCTGCGCAAGGGCGAAAAAGGTCTCGTCATTCTAGCTGGCGACATTTCGCCTATTGACATTCTGTCACATATCCCTGTGCTTTGCGAGGATTCCGGATGTCCCTATGTGTATGTGGCCTCAAAGGACCAGCTGGGAAATGCTTCGAGTACCAAGCGGCCGACGAGCTGTGTGATGATCGTGCCAGGCGGCGGTAAGAAGGCCGTGGAAAAGGGCGAGACTAAAGTAAAAGAAGACTACCAAGAAGACTACTCTTTTCTGCATAAGGAAGCGTCACGATTGGTCGAGCAGGTGCTTATGAGCTAAACCTGTGCGGACGTATAGTTGTCTTGTACCATAGACTGCAAATGCATTTGCCTACTGACGCAGACCCAGCATGGTTCGCACTTGTGACATGGTCTGTTGGGCCCGTGAGCATGCTTTTTCGCGACCCAAACGTTCAATTTCATCCAAAAAGCCGTCTTCGCTAATCAGGCGGGTGTATTCCTTCTGCACAGGTCGCAGTTCTTCAATGATACTGTCTGCCAGAGTGCGTTTGAGAGCAGCACCGGATCCACCAGCATATTCGTTGAGGAAACGTGCTAAAAATGCTGGGTCTTTCCGCTCGTGCGTGATCTCTTGCGTCATGTGCGATTGAAGCACGCCGCCGTCCATGCCCGCAAGAATCTGGAGTAAATTGCTTATCGCTGGACGTGATGCGGGATCAAAGGACAGTGTAGCCTCACTATCCGTCACAGCTTTTTTGACTTTAGACTGGATCTGCTGAGGGGTGTCAGTCAGCATGATGCGAGAATTGGCATCAGGGGCTGACTTGGACATTTTTTGTTCAGGATTGCGGAGGGATAGAATGCGCTTCGACTCGGAAAGCAGCGCCTCGGGAATAGGAAAGAATGGCTTCTTTACAGAACGGTTAAATGAGTGTGCCAAGTCGCGAGTGAGCTCCAAATGTTGTTGTTGGTCCTCTCCGACAGGCACATGGGTGGCATGATACATGAGAATGTCGGCGGTCTGAAGGACAGGGTAAGCAAAGAGGCCCAACTGAAGCTGAGACTCGTTGATATGGTCTTCAGATGCGCTGTTCTGAATCGTAGCAATTTTGGATTTCCATGTCGTCATCCGCTCAAGACGGCCAAACGGTGATTGACACATGAGGAGCCAGCTCAGTTCGGCATGCTGAGGTACCTGGTCTTGCATAAATATGGTGCACCTGTGCGGGTCCAAACCTACTGCTATAAGAGCAGCCAGCAAGTTTCGTCGGTCATGGTACAACTGCTTTGGATTTTGTGGGATGGTCAATGCGTGCAGACTGGCTATAAAAAAGTACAGCTCGTCCTGTGGATCTGCCTCATTTTGCAACGCTGTCCAAGTCTTGAGCGCGCCCAAGTAGTTGCCTAGATGCGGCACTCCCGTTGGTTGAATACCAGACACTATAACACGCTTGCGAGCTAACGTGGACGCCCATCGCCGCGCACCGTTCAATATGCTAGACATGGTGGTGTGGAGAGAAAGCCTAAGCTCTTGGTATTCCTATACTACAAAATATACAGCACCGTCATGACTTACTGGGCGGATGTTTTGGATGCCACGATCTTGGTATGTTGCGCCTGTGGCGAAGTTGTGCTTGCCTCAATGGCAGGCTTAGGTGCCGATTTTGTTGCGCGGTCTCGGGCCTGTTCTAACGTCTCGACATAGGTGCTGGGGAACCATCCGATACGTCCGTCACGCGTCCGCCCGCGCCACCATTGGCTCTCTTCGCCAGTCAGAGGATCTGTCTTACTCAGTACTGCGATAATCTCATTTTGCCTCAAACTGAGCTCGAGATTGTCGGTAGCGGTGTAGGCAAAGCGGGCGCGCACAAAGGTCAGCTTGCTTGGATCGAGCGCAGCGGCGCCTTGCGTATCCTGCAGCATCTGCAAACTCGTACCAGCTTCGGCAGCTTGCTTGGAGAGACGTGCACGCTCCTCTTCCTGCTTGGCGGTAATCAATTTGACGACTTTGCCCATCAAGTATGGCAGGCCAATGACGGCAAGGAAGAAAAACACGAGCGGACGCTTGCTAGGCTGTGGCCTGGCACCACCAACGCGTTTGAATTCGCCAAAATTTTTTGCATCGATGCCATGCACAGGACGTCGTCCTATCATACGAAGGTAGAGATTTTTGATTTGTCGGGCCAATGCAAAAATACTGAGCACTTCACCGAGGTAGTTGCGGAGATGCGCAAACTGATCTGCCACCCCGACCATGGCGAAAAAGCTCGAGTGTGTCGCCATGAATGTAGACTCGAGCATCTGAGCGAATCCACCAAACGTGGCCACAATCGATGAAATGAGCTCAAATGTGGCCTGAGTGCCACTCTCCATGCGCTGGGTTAACGAGTTTTCACCTGGCTGGCCAAAACCCATGCCACCATATCCCATACCGCCGTAACCCATACCGCCATAACCCATGCCTCCGTAGCCCATGCCGCCATAGCCACCGTATCGGGAGTATGGCGAGCCGTAGGCGCTACCATAGCCACCGTAGCCACCCAGGCTACCGTATGCACCATAACCACCCATGCCGCCATAGCCACCATAGCCGCTCATATTGCCACGATAAGCATTCATACCACCTAGCTCGTTAGAACGATCATTCTACAAAGATACACACCTGTTGTTGTGGCGTCCATGCCAGATCGCAGAGACGCAGGCTGTTCTGGCAAAGCAGGTGCAGCTTCAGGTGCGCTATTCGCGGAAGCTGACTGGGGATTTGCTACTTCTGTAGCACTGCTCTGCTCCCATGGTTTAGGGGGAGCTGGCATATCCACGCAATGGAATGCTAATCTGAACAAGTGCTGCCGGTAAGTAAGCGGGGTTTGGTCTAGCCATGCATGCCCACGTGGCACGCGCCCCACCGAACAGCACTACGAAGCTCGCTTGCATCTATGAGGCCATCCGACCTGGTGTCATTTTTTCGTACAGAAATCAACTAGACCACACTATCGAAAAGAGGCCTAGTTTGAAGGAACCATGCGGTGCATAAAAGAATTTACTTCGAGGCAGCAACCTGGGCCTGGAGGCGAAGGTTGTTCTCGACACGACCGTGGTTGGTAATGTACTTCAGGTGGCAACCATCCTTGATGACACGGTGGCTGTCACGGGCCTCGAGGTACTCCTGGCGGCTCATGTCCGTGAAGCCCCACTTCTTCGAGATGATGATCTTTTGGCGACCAGCGAACTTGTAACGCGAGCGACGCAGCGACTCGACAGCGTGAGGACGGTTAGCATCACGCGTGCGGATCGACAGAAGCACCTGACCAATGTTGACACGGGCGACAAGTCCGTACGGCTTACCAAAGGCACCACGCATACCCGTCTGCAGACGGTCGGCACCAGCGCACGAAAGCATCTTGTTGATACGGATGACGTGGTAGGGGTGAACGCGCACACGGAGGTGGAAAGCATCCTTACCTGTCATCTTCACCATGTACTTGTTGGCACAGATACGAGCAGCTTCAAGGGCCTCCGACGTAATCTGTTGGTGTTCGTCACAGACAAGGTGGACACAGAATGGGAACTCATCCACCGAAGCCTTCTTGCGACCCAGATCGTAGATACGGATCTTAGGGTCCGGCACACCACGGTTGTACCGAGACTTGGGCTGTCATGGGTTAGCACGTCTGTTCTCAAAGACTTATAGTCGAAGCGGGTCAGATACATACGTAAGGCTTGTTCTTGCAGTAGCGGTAGCAACGAGCAGGTCGACGTCCCATTCTGTTTCGTGTTAGTACACCGTGTCTCAAAGAGCCCGGTGGCAAAACGTACGTTGACCTTGTGGCTTGGTAAGGAGAAAGTTTCGCTTCACAACTGCCCCCTAGCCGAGGCGGACATGTGTCAGCAATTTGCACGAGATTTACAGTTCATCACGTGTAATGACGTGTGGGTGAGTCATCCTCCACATGAATATCGTTGCGCTCGGGCCTGGTGTGTTGGGCCTGCAACGCACGACACGCGCGCCATTGGACACTGGGCGCATGGTTTTGTGTGCGCGCACCGCGGCCTGTTGAAGAATGAGCCAAGGTTCAGGTCCGACAAGGCGTGGGGAGAGTGAAAGTCTGATACGCTCTCTCACGTCGAATACGCAAGTGCGCGGCTCATTTAATGGTGTTGGGAATGCCTCCTCGGCCACCACAGTACCATTCCTCACCAATGTTGAAAGCCACTATGGGCGAGTTACGCTTACTGCACCAGACAACATGAGAAGAACTAAGAAACGGACTACTAGATCTAAGAGTGCTCATCCTGCATCGAGCTCAAGTGTACACGCTGTGCCAGCCCAAACGCTATCAGCAGAGCGCGTTGCCAGCACTCGAACACAGCCGCGCCGGGAGCGTTCGACGACAAGTATGAGAAGCGCAGCCACACGTGAGCTTGATCGCCGTGTAAACGTGTGGGATAGTATGGGTGTGCTCACATCCACGGATGATGCTGATCCGCCGCCACCTTTTGTGGCATCAGAAACACCCAGCGCTAGGCCATCGGCTCCGCCGGTTCCCCAAAGTCCTCCGCCCGCCTTTGTGAGTGAGGATGAAGAATCTGATCATGATGACGTTCAATATGTGGCTAGACTGCCAGCACCCGTTGACCCTGTTAAGCTCCGCGAGAGTGATGCATGGGAACGTGATCGCTTGCTTGGATTCAGCCTGGAAGAGCGTGTAGCTCGAATGGAAAGACGACGCGCTGGTGTTCCGCATCCATCTATACGAAATACGATCAGTACTGTCATGACGCAGCCCGAGACAATTCGATGGAATCGACCAGCAGTTCGGTCGGAGACGATGGAATTACCAACGCTAGAAGTACCCAAAGCACCTCTAGCCCTCACACGTCGTGATCATGACGATACGGTAGAGGATACTACCAGTGAAGATTCAAGACTGGATGAAGTCGACAATTCTGACGAGGAATGGCAGCATGAGCATGATGCGCTCGAGGCATTGCATCGACACGAGGCCGAATCGCATGACGACCAGCGGAGTCGAGAGTCCCTACCCAGACGCGTACCTCCTATACCAGACTCGGAGGTCGAACCACCAGCATCTCGCCCACTTCCACCGCCACCGCCATCCCGCGTTCCCTACATTCGGTCGGCCTATGACCAGCTCCGAATGTGGCAGTCTCAAAATCGATTACCCGAAGCATTGAATCGGCACATGGCCGAACATGAAGAGCGCCTATTGCGTCAGAATGCTTCCATGCCCAGCCACTTTGGCAGTGCTTTTTCTAATGTTCAATCCTCCGTGGCGCCTCTACCTAGACAAGTGCGACTTCCTGTCGTGACTGACGCCACGCGCCATTTTCCTAGATCAGAGCCTACTTCAGCGTCGGCGCAAGCGATCGATTCTACCCAGGAATTCGAGCGTAGCGTTCTCACAACTGAGCATGCAGACATACCAGAAGTGCAGGTCTCAGAAGCAGTGTCCGAATCGCAGCATACAGAGGATGCACAGCCAGAAAACGTGTCTGGTAGCAATACAGACCAAGACGTGGCCGTGACAGCAACACGACCATCTGAGGAAGCACAGCCCCTCGACGCGTCTGAGGGCATCACTGACCTAGATGTGGCCGTGGCGCATTTGGACCATCCAGCCACTCATTATGAATGGGCGACGCTGATCAGCGACTTCCTTGGCCCGGCGCGTGAACAGACGCAGCGGACGACCGAGGAGCTCGAGGGCATCTCGGTTGGCCGAGTCGAATTAGAGCATCGCCGCGTCACGACATCAGGCCAAGTCCGCGTTCGACTTAGTGTCGCCGGTGTTCGCGTTGACCGATGCGGGATTTGTCTCGAACAGTTCCGCAAGGGACAACTTGCTTGTATATTACCTTGTTTTCACATGTGCGTACTGTTTATGACTGACCACAGCTTCCACAACCATTGTACTATAGAACTACTGCGCCATGCTCAACAATGTCCAGTGTGTCGTCGGGACGTACTACGCAGTTAATTAGTCTGCAATGCATGTATCTTGTTTACGAGTTCGTGACCAGCCTTTTTAAAGTCGACGGGTTGGAGGCGCGTCATGGTATACCGAACTCGGCTCGAATCATTAAAAGTTTCTTGCTTAGCACGGCATCCAATATCGATGACACGGCCGATAGCACGAGACAAGACAGCTTTGAAGCCAGCCTCACTCTCGTTTTGGATTACATCCAGCTCATCGGCGGTGATGCCGAGGAGCGTCTCGCCAACTTCGTTAAAGCCGCTGACCCAGATCTGTCCCGTATAGTCTGCCACATTAGCCGAAAAAATGTAGCGACGCACAGGTGCAGGGTAGCTCCTGTCACACTTCTCACAGCGCCAGTTGCCGTCGTCGTCCATCAGCACCTTCTTGTTACACTCTTGCGATGGACATGCCGTGTAGTACAGCGTGCCTGGACGGATATACACCACCATAGCCCGCGTATTGAAAAAGTCAGCGCGTTCAAACGACGTGCCAAGGGATTGGTCCTTGACTTGGGCGAACGTGCGAAATTCGTTGGCACGCATCGCTCCAGGCGTCGTGCCACCACCCGCCGCTGCGCCGCCATCCATAGCAGACGAAATGGTTCGGATAGGAGCGGCATTTCCCTCATTGTCGTACCACCCACGGAGTCCATGCGACTCTGGGATATCGGGGTTGATCGACATGGTAGAGCTCGAAAACATGCTCAGACTTCGACCACCAAAGTCACTTACCTTGACGCCCTTAAATGCCATGACAGGTTTGTCTTCGCCGCTAATAGTGCTTTCGAAGTTCTCAGCTTGGGAGCCCCATAGCGTCATGCGGACACTCATGCCACTGCTGTCTATCAGTGACAGTTCACGCTTCTTGATAGGACGCTGCGTGGCCTTTGATACAATCTCGGACACATCAGAGTAGCTGTCCAAAATGGCAATAACATCCGTCGTGTTGTTCGGTTCGACCGTATTGAGCTCGTTGATGGGCACAAAGTTGTACTTTACTTCAGGGACGTCGCCTGCCTCGGCACATTCTTCGATTTCACTGCCACTCTCCAGCGAGATTTCGTACTCGTTCGGCAGCGTACTGAACTGCTTCTTAGCGATTGTGACCTTGGCCTTGCTGATAAAGTAGACTTTATTCTCTTGCAAGATTGGGTAGAAGCGATCTACAGCATCATTGAATCCTGTAGCACGGATCTCGCCGCTCTCATCCATCAAATGCACACTGAACAGCTTCCCGTCGCCACGCGCATTAGACCAGTGCTTGATGTCCGTCTTGAGTGTGACACGCGCCTTGATCGTCCATTTGTTTTGGTATGGAGAGAGGGCATCAATAGGGTACACGGGCATACCTGAGCTTGCTTTGGCCACGCCACGCGAGCCGGAGAGAGCCTGAGCAGCGACCGAAGGCGCAGGTCGAGAAGCTTGTGGGGCAGCCGAGGGTACAGCAGGCTTACTGTCCGCACTTTGCGGCTTTGCCTCAGGTTTAGATGAAGAGGCCTCGATGTTTTGTGGATTACCAATGCGGTGGGGCAGGGCAGAAGAAATCGGTTCAAGGTTGAGTAAGATGAGAATCTTGCGGTTTTGAACGGTGTTAGACGTGAACTGAGTGATGCGCACAACCACGTTCTTATCCAGCATACCATTTTCGACAAGGGGCTTTAATTGTGTGGCTAGCATGGCCTGTGTATAGTGTATTCCATCGCTGAGCACGACACGGTAGCGCTCACTCACATTTGCGCTGGCACTGGTTGTCTGCAGCTTCTTCAAACTGAGGATTTGACACTTTGGAACAACAGGTGTTGTTCCATCCGTTGAGGCGAGCATGCTTCCAATCACGCCCTCTGTAAGTTGCTCTGACGACATGGTAGGGACCTGGTGATGGACGCCAATGAGGCTAGCAACACTGTTGCCACACGGCACACGGCACTGAACGCGCAGACGCGTCGGAAATCCACGTGGTACCACGTGTCAGTTAGTCCGACGTTCGCTTGCGGGGACCTTAATTACCGCATGGATTGACAAACGAATTCACGCGACCAGCGGAAAAAAAAAGTGGGGTTGAGGGCCACACCCTCGACTTACCACCAGTGGCAAGACGATCCGCCTCCCAGGTACTCAATTTTCTCTCAAAGATTATTGATAAGTCGGAGCCGCTGGCATAATTTGCACACTTCGTCTGCTTTGTGACTTTAGAGGCCATGACAAGTGGTTTCTGGAACTTGGTATGTCCCCGCTACGCTCATCCCAGTCAACTCGGATACCTTTTCAAAAATCTGTCAACAAGATTGAAAGCCATACCACTTCTATCGCTGCACAGAAACAGCCTTCAAAGCGTCAAGATGCTTCGAGCACGTTTGACAGCGCCGAAAATCTAGTTCGCTGGACGACTTCTCACCTGCGACGGCCCAAATCTCGCAGCGCCTTGGCCCGGCCTATGGAAGTAAAGGGTAGGTCCAAAAATGAAGATGTCATGCCCGATGAAGTAGGTGCTCAGAGTTCCGAAACGTCATTGTCAAGCAGTGTAACCTCGACGCATTCCATGACGACGGACCAGAGTCATACATCGATTGAAGAAGTCACCGACACAAGCGAGTCCGAGTTTCATGATTCTCCTTCGAGGGAAATGTCACCACCGCCCTTTTTCTATCCTGTACCGCAAGATATGGTGCCACAAGTGGCTCAAACAGCCGGAATCGCAAGCGGCTATGCTACTCCTTCGATATCCTTGCCCGCTAGTGCTTCGACCCTCACGGAGTTCCGGTCACTGAGCCGTCGAGCCAGCGGTGTGGGTCATTCTCCTTTGCGAATGTCAGGTA
>ENA-OOJM01000031-OOJM01000031.1-human-skin-metagenome-genome-assembly--contig:-NODE-31-length-54442-cov-8.211319_pt1 | contig 54442 bp, 31 predicted proteins | sample MGYA00248875_ERZ500988 | MGnify/ENA primary metagenome ERZ500988 (study PRJEB25958, sample SAMN03398507) | human skin metagenome | study: EMG produced TPA metagenomics assembly of the Human Skin... | reverse complement strand
GCCGCACGTCGTCGCTGCCACCAACGGTGACGACGCGCACGTCGTCGCACAGCTGCAAGACTGTGACGAAGACGTTCGAGACGGTGGATGTGTCGATTGACGGCAAGGGCCAGAAGCACACGTCGACGAAGACGACGACGTCGCTGGTGCCTGAGAAGTCGTGCCGCACGTCGTCGCTGCCACCAACGGTGACGACGCGCACGTCGTCGCACAGCTGTAAGTCGACTACTGAGACTATCGCAACGATCACCAAGTCTATTGATGACTCTGGCAGCACCCATATGAAGACGGCAACGTCTACAACGGTCGTTCCTGAGAGCCAGTGCCGCTCGTCATCGATTCAATCAAAGACAACGACGACAACTAGTGAGTCCAGGAAGCCGTCGCCCTCGCCAACAAAGACAAGCCACAGCACAAAGTCGACTGAGAGCTCAAAATCCTGTCCACCAGGCTTCTCGCCTGTGGCCACAACCACGGCCTTCCCAGGCAAGCCTCCTTTCACCACCACAACATGCGCCCTCAGCGCTCTTTAAAGTGAATATGATGTAATAGCTAGTTAATCGTTGATTGAAATGTATTGAGATGCCTGTTTTTAGTGACTTGGGCATTGTGTGCCATGGACTAGCTGGTGCATTAGCTTGGTGTGGTGTTTAGTTTACAGGATCTGTGTATTGCTACTTGTGGCATGGAGTCGCTCAGCACGGGCCAATCTAGATTAGATCTTATAGCGCACACTGCGCTCGATTATCTAGGGCTTTTACTGTTCATTTTCATATGCATTAGTTCCAGCAACGAGTTGAAGATGGCCACACGAAATGCCGTGTTTTTCTTTTCTCTCTAACATATAATATCAAGTTTGTAACGTTTTGGTCTTGAATCGAGAAAAGATGTAATCTTTGTCACATCGTAGAGCATCTGGCGATTGAAATAAATGTTGACCAAATCTTTTTCGCAAATATTTTTTACGCACTTGTTACTCTGATGATATCATGCAGAGAGATCTTGATAGCCTGTCCTCCTTTTAGGTCAACATCAAATTCTTCTTGCCGATCAGTGCCACTTGGATCGAGCATGTATTAACGAAGAAAATTGTATCATACATGCCTTGAACCAGTCCATTTGAGCCGGCCGTATTTGGTCCAGAGTCCATTTAAGCTCTTGTCAACTCACTTCTGAGCCATAATGGCGCATGATGCAACAAACCTTTTGTCTGATATGCTGCCTCATGCGTTTAGGCGAGACGATATATTTGTGCACTTGAGAAGGCGAGTCATGATATGATTCAATTACATGTAAATACGGTTGTGAGACTTGAAACAACATTTCAGTGGGCTGCATAAATATCACAATCTTGATGAGAAGCGCTGGAGTCATTTCACATAAGATTGTGTCAGTATAGAGAAAAATCTTCCAAAATGCTTCGGGCACGTCCGAGTTGCGTGCTGCTATCGTACATCATCTCGTTAATAATAATCGTACCAGTGGCTGTTTGCATCTTGAGGCTCTTGAATTGGAAAGCGTACCTCCGCGGCGGCCAGCGAACGTAGCAAATACGCCCATGCATTCCTATTTTCTTTCTTTCTACTGGTTGTGACTCAATCACTCGTGGCTCAATGTTGAAAAAGGTCGTTGATGCAGTCTGTTGAAACATTCGAGTGTTCCATACGCTTTAGTCAACGGCAAAAAGGCTCTTATTTTGGAGCATAAATAGGCGCACGATGAAATAGAATGGGCGCAACCTCCTAACAAGCGGCCTGATCGGTATCATGGTAAGCTGCAGGGTTTGCGATTTGTTAAGGACACTTATTCCCATTGCAGACATCAGTTTATCACTTTTTTGTTTTTCGTTATGGACCCAACATCTTCAAGATTTCAGCTCGAGAACGACTTGAACGACTCATGTTTAAACGTAAAACAAACGATAATATATTCAGGCGTGTCTTTGCGCTTTGTACCGATTCTTCAAATGCATTTATAAGTATAAAAGGGCCGTTAAGCACTTTTGATAAAGAAAAAAATGAGATCGATGTTCGTGTCTGCGCAGAATACAATCGTACTCTTGATAAGGAATTCTTCACAATACGATAATGGATTGCGTTTATACTATTTGCTTTTAATATATTGTACAAGTGCCTCACGAACAGGTCCTTACATGTTCGCTCTTGATTTCGAATGTCGTATGGCACTCCACAACCCTGTGCTAAGGGAATGCCGAGTCCACGAGGTTCTTTGGCGCCAAGCTTACGTCATGTGTCAGGCCGCCATTCGAATTTCGTCCGAGGCTGCATGGCCCTCGTATGTCACGTGAAGTACATGAGATGGCCGTAAAAAGTTCGATCTTATCAAAATTTTGTGGAGCCGAACTCGTTTGTCAATGTGCCCATTGGGCCAATGGAGTGCGACAGTTTTTTTTTCGAGCAGGACTCGCGCAAACTCAGCTGAGTTCTAGAAGCTCAAGCGCATGTGATTGGTCTAACTGCTGTCTAATTCGACCAGGACGAGAAGAACAAGACAAGCAGACAAACTTGTCACCCCATGAGTCCCATTAAAAATGAACCTTTTAAAAGACCAGGGAACACATCAATCGGATACCTGACTTGAAAATGAAGCTTTCTATCAGTGTACTCATCGGTGTTATCGCGACTATCGCTGGTGTGTCGTCCCTCGAGTTTGATCTCGGCTACGCGGGGGAGTCATTGTCAGACATTCCTAAGGAAAAGAGGGTCGATGCCCTCCTCAACCACTTGGACGCATGGGAAATGCGTCGAGGCCTTCTCTCCAAGAATGAAATGGCATTGAAAAAGCGTGGTGGATCTGGTGAATCCTCTGTCCAGGACTCGATTGGAAACGTTGTTGTCAATGTGAAGATTGGTTCGGAAAAGAGCGAGGTGCCTATGCTCGTGGACACCGGCAGCCCATCTACGCTGGTGAAGGATGACTTTTACAACTCGAACAAGTCAAGCACTGCATCGGATCCCCTCGCTCTGTTCATGGTCGGCTACTTAAGTGGACAGGGTGCCAAGGGCCCTGTCGTCGCGGACGACTTCTACTTTGGTGACTTGACGGCCAAGTCATTCCCTATTGGTATTTTGACGAAGAAATACTACGGTGTGGTGATGAATGAAAAGATTGGAGGACTCTTGGCTATCATGTACCCCGGTCTTGCCGAAAATCAATGGTACAACGGGCAACCTCAGGAGGTTGACCTGATTTCCAACCTTAAATACCAAGGAGCGATTGACAACCGCAAGTGGCAAATGTCAATCGGCAAGGGTGGAAAGCTCATCATTGGAGACCACGATGACTCTCTTGCTGAGGGTGGTTTTCAAGAAATGACCAACTCGGGCATGTCGCAGAATCACGTTGGTATTAAGGGCAAGTTCAACGACGGCCCCCAAGTGATCTTCTTCTTTGACACTGGCTCTCATGGTATCATCACCACTGCTGACAACGCCAAGAAGATTTTCAACGATGTTGGTGCGGAGTCGAAGGAAGTAGACAGCGGTAACGTGATTGGTCTTGTCGACTGCAAGAACCCTCCGACTCTCAAGTTCTCGGCTACTGAGGGCGACTTGGAAATCGAGATTCCCAAGGAAGATATTACTAGCAAGGAAGCTGGTGATGGCAAGTGTATCTTGCCGATTTCTGGTTCTGAGAAGGTCGGCACGAATGGCTCGCTCAGGCATATGCCCAACGCCTTTGTTGTTGGTGAGGCGTACTTGCGTCATGTCACGTTTGCTGCTGATTTCGACTCGCCCATGAAAGTTTGGATCGGCAAGCAGAAGAGTAACTAAAGGTGCTTTTGCTTCAGAGCTAAACAAATGTGATATAAGGATAGGTCCATGATTTTTCTCAGTCGTCATTATGTCCACAAAATGTCAACGTCAAATACGGACCCACAAGACATGCAGTGATGTCATGTAGTAATGAAAATGAGGTAATAACGCGATATACTAGGCACGTCAATACTTGAACAAGGGTTCAGATTGGTGGCTTCGTATCTTTCTTGGGTGAATTATGTTGTCCAAGTCGTTTTAATGGACATAATCTGCGGCCTTATGACAGGTTTTTCGCTCTAACTGCATGTCCAAGCCATAAAAAGGCATCGCAGCACTTCTCACCGCTTTGACCCAAACTCTACATTTAGTCGTCGGTCTGACCGTAGAATGCTGGGAACATTCAGAGCCATCCTAGCGAAACGGTAGATGTGGTTAAAAAAGGGTTTTCACTTTGAGTTGTCTCAGCAAAACTCAAGATGCATGTTAAGCTTGATCAAAACCTTTAGAATACGAGCTTGTGCACAGGGAGGCATAGATCGAGCGAGAAGCCAACTCGTTCCGTGAATGGAATTGATTTTATGCACCAGGGAAGAGATTTTGACACTGCTGTAGGCTCATTTCATTCCAATACAGCACGGGCATCACTAATAAACCATGTCTAGCCCATGAAAAGGCGAGCATTGCATTTTTCAAAGCCTTAGAGCCATGCAGCGTCGCGTCATATAAAATAGTCTCCTGTATTATGAAGATTGATTCTGCTGACAAGTTTTTGGATCACGATCAGTTCAAAGCCTCTTTGCTTTGTGCGTCACTCCAGACAAGACCAAGGCATTGAAACAATGTGCATGTAAAAAACTCCTAGTCGCCTGATATAAGCCCTAGCAATGCGATCAGACCGTTTTTCGCCCCTCAGAGTATCACTGCATTCACACACGAATATGTTTTAGCACGAATTAGACTAAACGCGTATAGTCCCAGTCGTGCATGTCACTGGACCTTTCAAATGTGACGAAACCATCTAATTGCATACAAGAACGCACTGCCATGTTCGGACCAAAGATGGCTCACAACAGGTTAGAGCGAGAAAACGATACAGGCCATTTGTACATATCACCTTGAAAAAGACACGAAGTTGTTTTTCAATTTGTTAAGCGACATGAAGGCAATGTGAAGTTGATCCCAAAAATGTGCTACTATACCGCACCAGGCTAATAGTACAAACTGATGAGTCTTACATTTGTCCAGATAACTGTGATGCTTGTTCGTATGATAAGTGATATGTGCCCACCGCCTTCCAAAATATTCAGGCCTAACCAGGCCAAAATTCATGGTAGAAAAAATTTGAGTCGAGTGAGTATTATAATGCTAAAGCTCTTGCTTATTGTTTAGGGCGTTAATTGAAACCTTGTAGTTTCCCCCTGATATTTCCAGCGATCCTTCGCAAGTGTGAGTGAGTTTTTCCACCTTGATCGTGATAATCTTCCGTCAGGGGCAATTTTATAATGGAGGCCCGCTTGATACGGAATATCCGAGCGAAATTTTCTCTTCACCCTGTGCAGCTTGCTCTTTCTCTGCATCCTTTTTCTAGCCATTTGACCGTATCGTGACTTGGCACCATGATCTGGCTAAAACGCTAAGGGACCATAGATCCGACACGTAATTCTTTTCGTCAGGATAGGCTTGAAAAATCGTTTATATCTTGTTAAATGGAATTAACCGATTTGATCCCCCCTCTTTACAAAATAAAATAGGAGCGATTGACAAGTTGTGCAATAGCAACGTGTTTCTCCAATGCGAAAGACTGGATGCTTCTCAATGTAATTGGTGAATTATCTGTTTCTCTGCTCGTTTGTGCAACCGGCGCCATCGAATTCTGCTCGCCGATTCTCTTCATACTTGAGATCTGATGCGAAAACGGAAATGTGGATCTCAGGTCACTAAACAATGTTGCATTCCCCTTTGAACATGCATTCGGTATTTAGCACCCAGACCACCAACAGTACTCACCACATTTTGCGACGTCCAGACGCCCATGCAATCCATCTGTTTGAAGGTGACGAAAAAATGCATAGGTAAATTAATAAATCTGGCTACTACGAAGGGGTCCACTATCAGGCAGCACCATAGTCACAGTTATGCGATGTGCATCTTGGCATTTAAAGGCACTCGAGGATGTCAACAGCGCAGCCGCCACAGTCGCCAGCGAACGAGGCAATCTCACTAACGCAGATTTCCTCTGTTTTGTTGGGGTTCGAGGTAGCGCACTCGGTGATGCTCTGGGCACAGGTGCCGCACTTCTTTAGGATGTCGCCGCTGCCGAACTTGCAGTCCAGGGAGCCCTTGGCGTCAGCAGTGTAGCCCTTGACAGACACACGGTCCGAGGCAGCAACGAGCGAAGCGGCGGCAGCAGTAAGAACCAGGAAAGACTTGAACATGACGATAAAAATGCTGATACGCAACCCCTTGCCAGTCACTTCTATTTAACGCTTCATGACCTCAGCCATGAAGCTTGAGAAAAATGTTTCATTTACGAAGTTTGCTTTTTGATTGGTCACCTTTTGCACGTGTACCACAGCTATTAGGGTTACTGCCCCAGTTCATTGTATGAAGCCTATCAGCGCTCTCGCGCTTGCAAAAATGCAGCTCACCAGTGCACGCACAGCAAGCCGGACAGGGTTCAACGCCTGTTAAGCATGTATCCCCGTTTGTCAGTTTGTATATTTGGGCTGCTATGATTAGCGCAAATGTCCTGTACTTTAGCAGGAGTGTGATACAATGTCCACTTCGACAGCATGTCAAGTGTAGGAATGCTGGAGTGATGCTCCATGACATTTTTCTGGTCTTGCAACGGCTTTCAGGGTCTAGTTTATGTCGTCAGTCTCGTTCTACCCATGTTAATTCAGAATGGCCTCTTTGTTTCAGCGCACCCTGCTCCTCACTCAGCATTTCCTAGTGCCTACATACGTTATACGAACATTAAAGGAAGTTACCCTAAGCAAAGGCAGCTAGAATGTAAGCCAAGCGCTTGTCAGTCAAACAAGCAGTATCTTGAGCACTTCGTCAAAAGAAACCGCGAAACTGGAGTGTCAATCATCGAGCGAGACATACTCGATCATCATCAAGGTACCTTTTTGCAAATTCGAAACGCGAAAGATTTCGTACATCTTGAGCTGCGTAAGAGGCCCTACACCCGCGACTATTCATGCAGTACTGTGGTTCATACTGCTTTCGTTGTAAGTGCCCAGACACTCCAAGGAGCAAGTCTCTGGGCGCCTCTTGTTCACGTATTTATTTTTCGTTCGAGTCCATCGCGACAGGCATCATTTTTACGACGTATCACGCTCAATGTATCGCGGGTTCCAGTACAATCTAGAGTAGCAGATGATGCCTGTGAAGCATGTCTGGCGCGAGTTGCACTCCAACTCAAAAGGCGCTGTTGTCATTCATTTCGTCCAGCACATAAGGTTGCATGACGGTGAAGGTGTCTCACTTATCCCCCCAAGACTTTAAGCTTGATATTGGCGTCAATGCACGGTACATCATGAGTAGCTCTAAGCATACTCCAAATTCAAAGTATTCCCTTCATTATCCTGAATGCCTTCACTCGCCGTTTTAATACGAATATTCATGCATGAACGCGAGGTTTAAGCAACGACATCGAATCCATCAAATACCTAGACACAGTTCGTTCTTCGTGTGTCACATATTGTTGCGTAACATAGCCTGTGGCTTCTCATCAAGTTCTTGTTAGATCATCGTACGTATTTAGCGGATTGAGCGAATGCCTCACTCCTCGTGCACAATGTATGCCCAGCACGGCAAATACTCCAGTTTACACAAACCTACATCAAGTTTGCCCCGCAGTCTAAGAATGTCCTGATAGATGCACCAAAGCTAAGCAACAACCCGATCTTCCTTGAACTAGGCTCAATGCCGTACCTTCGTGCCTCAGCAGGCGAGCGAATATTTCTGGTAGCGCTCTTGACTCGATATTATGTGTCCTTAACGTCGGTTCCGAATTGCATCGCACGCAAGACCGAAAACTCCGTTACGAATTCACGTGGCTCACGTCCAGAGATCCCTTCAAACTCGTTTTAATTATGGAGCTTAAATTAAATAAGGGCAGAAAATTTTAACTCGTTCGCGACTCTGTCAATCTGACCAATCTCGTGCGAAGCTGATGGTTCGATATGTGGAACCGTGCAAAGGAGTCAGTCGCATAAAAGGCCAAGGGAACGGACAGAAGACTTGTCGAAATCGCCTTGATGAAGCTTTCGCAAAACATTCTGGCCGGAGTGCTCGTCACGATCGCTGGTGCCTCGGCATTAAAGCTGGATCTCGGCCTCGCTGGCAAGTCGCTGACCGACATTCCAACAGATAAGCGCGCCGATGCCTTGTTGAACGATGTTAATAGGTGGGTGTCGCGTCAAGCTCTTCTTAATGAAAGCGACGCCACATTGCAGAAGCGCGGTGATAGCGGCTCAGCCTCTGTCGAGGGTACGCTTGGTGATGTTGTTATTGATGTGAAGATTGGTTCAGAGAAGAAAAAGGTGCCGATCATTGTTGACATTGGCAGTCCTTCTACGATCGTAAAAGATTCGTTTTACCAGCCCAATGAGTCGAGCTCGGCTTCCGAACCGCTTGGGGCGTTCACGGTTTCATACTTAAGTGGCGAAAAGGCCAATGGTCCTTTGATCCTGGATGACTTCTCGGTGGGAGATTTGACAGCCAAGTCGTTCCCTATCGGTATGCTAAGTAAGAAGTACTACAGCGTTGTGATGGACGACAAGATCGGCGGTATCTTGGGCCTGTTGTATCCTGGTCTCGCCCAGAATAAATGGTACAAGACTCTGCCGAAAAAGGCTGATCTTATTTCCAACCTAAGGGATCAACGCGTGATTGACAATCGCAAGTGGCAAATGACCATCGGTGACGGCGGAAAGCTCGTTATCGGAGAGCATGATGAATCCCTGGCTGAAGGCGGCCTCAAGGAAGTCGTCAACGCGGGCATTACTCAGAACCACGCTGGTATGAAGGGCAGATTCAATGGCGGTTTTCCCGTGGTCTTTCATTTTGATACGGGCACTCATGGTATTATCACCACAGCTCCCAATGCTAGAAGGATTTTTAGCGAAATCGGTGCTGAAGTTAAGGAGGTGGACAATGGTAGTAATATTGTCGGCCTGGTTGACTGCAAGAACCCGCCGAAGCTTAAGTTCTCTGATGCCCTGGGCCTCTTAGACGTGGAGATTCCTGAAGAAGATATTACAGGCAATAAGTATCACGGCAAGTGCCTCCTGCCCATTGTTGGCTCCTTCAAGGTTGGCGTACAAGGCTCTCTTATGTTTGAACCCCACGGCTTCGTCTTGGGCCAGTCGTTCCTCCGCCACATCACATTTGCCGTTGACTTTGACAGGCCCTTTAAGATCAAGGTTGGCAAGCGGAAGAGCAACTAGGTCTGGGGAAATGGGTAGACTGAATGACTATGAGTTGGGTCATGTTGTATAGATGGCGAGCCTTAGGGCCAGGATCTAACTAGTCCTGTCAATGTCTACAGGGTTCGTAAATTCACCATTCATTTCTGTTATATATCCCCAGAGTGCGGTCACGTTTTGCCTTTTCCGGATCATGTTAAGGTTTTAGAGTGATATTGAATGACAATTTGAATTATCGTGGGGAAAGTGGAAGCGTTTCCACTATTTCATAGAGGTTTTTGCCTTTCATTTGGCACAATACGTTAGAACTTATCCAAACAGGATTGTTCTTAGGAAAAAGAGGCCACCTATCTTGGCTCTTTATAATCGAACAGATATGTACCAAGCTCTACTCGATTCGTTGCACTGATGCGGATGTCCACATAGGCCCAATGGCTACTCAGAGAGCAACATGCGAACCATTAAGTGGACGTGCATGTCAAGGCTCGGACCCAAGGCCTCATCTAAGAATTCGTTTTCCGTGAATATGTACACGATCAGTTGACATACGTCAGTACATAATGCATCGCCCCAAGACTTGCCCTGCAAATTCAACCCGATGTGCTGCGATGAGTTGGAACGGGAACTTAAGCGAATCTAGCGACGCCAATCTCGCCGTCTTCCTTCCACCGCGCTCATACTCAAATAAAATGTACAGCAAGATCATTGCGTATGCTACTACATGGACTGCAGCATCAGTTCAAGATCTATTGTCTATTGGGAGCCGGATCATTGACGCAACAGCAAAATGCTTGCCGAATCACAAGCGCGTCTGAGGGCAAATGCACAAACACTTCCAAGTCTTGGCACTCTCACGCTGAATATCAAGACTTGGTGGTGTGATCTACCTCAGTTCTCATGGCCATGGTGAGACAAGTCTTGCGAACCAAGTCTGAAGGGTGTTTGTCAATCTCTCTAGCGCTATGTGTTCAAAGACATTTCTCGGGATGACTTGATTAGCCATGTACCCACGAGGAATTTTGAGCCATTTTTGCTGCGATACAATAACCGCATCAATGTCCTGTCGGCATCAAAACTGCCTAGGCGCAAGAATGTGCAAGAGACGTCTTTGTGCCAGACAGGCTCGCAGCGACAGGGCAATGCTGGCATCAAGCCGCTCTGCTGAGTCGCAAAATCAAAACACCTTGCCCTTTTTTCAAAGCTAGGATGCCTGCTGAAAATCAAAACCAATGTATACTACCATGTAACCTAGATCAGCTTGCCCTGCAGCTCTTCACGTCGCGACCGGCTGTTTGGATCAAAGTAAGGGAGCTCACCACACGAGACAGCACGCACTCCAGAGCGCGGTCCAAGCTCAAAGTAGTCGGGCGTCGCAGCATGGTATGTGGATCGATTATCCCATATCGCCAGGTCGTTCTTGCCCCAACGGTATCGCAGCTGAGTTGTGTGGTTTTGTGTCACCAGATCACGGATATAGCGCTTAAGCATATCGCTCTCGTCCGCGCTCACGCCCACAATGTGGTGGAAATGGTGGCCGATGCCGAACACCGACTTCCAGCCTGTGACGGGATTCGTGCGAATGAGTGGGTGCTTCGCCGTAAGATGCGTGCCCACGTTCTCTGCCGCCCCGCGTGGTCCAGCGTACAACTGGTAATTGTGGCGCGCAGCAGACATAGTAAACTCTGGCGGATAGTAAAAGCCTTCTAGCTTCTCGAACAGCGCGCGGAAAGGCGGAGAAAGTAGATCATACACCTCGTAGCCACTCGCCCACAATGTGTCGCCGCCAGTATGTGGCATCGTATGCACCTTCAGCGATGTGTAATCAGCAGGCACAGGCTCAAAAGCAATGTCACTGTGCCACTCGTCCGCACTGGAGCGCGGCGCAACATCCAGCGAGCGATGCAGACTGCTCGAAATCACACTGATTTCATTATCCTTGTTCTGTGTGCCTTTCTCATCCACGACTTGATCTTTGCCTTGCCGCTCGGCATTGTACACAGGGTGAATGTGCAGTCCTGAACTCGCGGGTTTGCCAGTGACACGGCCCAAGCGGTCCGTGACGAACTTTTGCTCATGGGCCGACAAGTCCTGGTTCTTGAAAAATACGACACCCCGGCGGGAGATCACGATGGCCAAGTCCCGTATCAGTTCGTCCGCCTTTTCGTGGTGCACCAAATCGCGGAGCTGGAGCGTTGGATACGCGCGTCCAAGAGCCGGCGTGAGCTCATCGAACTCGTATAGGCTATCTAGCAGCCCAGAAACTCGAAGAGGTTCTTTGGGTGCAATGGCTGATGCGCCTGGCTGAATCAAGTCAGCCTTGACGGTCGTTACTCCATCTACGCGACCGCGCGTCTCGAGCACGGTCGATGTCGCTGTTCCGATAAATGCCATGTTTGTTTAAGTCTGAAAAGTAGCGGGCTTCTTCCCTCGCCTTTATAGCTCATCTATTCCCAGAACTCGGGAAGCAGCGCCACATGGGGTTAGGGTTCTGGAAATGGCGTATACTGTCATCATGGAGCACGAATCGAATTTCTCCACCCAAAGATATAGTGAGCACGCCATCAAGGCGATCCGTTCCAGAGGAAGCACGAAAAGTCACGACAGTATCGCATGACCGCTCAACCGTCTAAGACATCCACGCGATACATGCATAGCGAATTATGTACATATTATGAACGAACCACCCAAGAAAGGGATCCCTACTCCAAGAGTAGTCTCGCGTCGAGTTAGCTCTGTCAAAGAGGCGCCACTGATTGCACTCAAGCTTGTATCAAGCGACCTCGCTGCTCCAACATGTAGGCAGCCCACAAGTTTCAATCACCGAGCCAGCGTCATCGTAGAGCTAGTATACACGTAGCCTGAATACACAAGACTTTCGGCGTCCTCATCGAGTAGACCCTTTTCCAATCTCCGCCGGCGATACCTACGCGTGTCTCCGAGCGGGACACACATCCCGGGGAAAGCGCCGCGCAGGCCTACTGCGCAAGAGTCGTTTCTGGTATGGGCCAACCTCAGGGCTTTACGCCACTCGCCCAGCAAGAGCTGTAGAGGGAGCGCTAAAATTCTTGCGTACCACCATGGCTGGCGCTACTATGCATACATCCACGCTGACCACTGGTCCGCTAATTGTCTCTCCCAACGAGAAAGAGCAACGAGGCGCACGCGGACCTTCCCACTCGCAGGACTAGAAACTAGCATCAGGGCGAGTATCAGTGGCCTTTGGACTAGAGATCCTTCTTAATGGTTGTCGCGCACTGTGCTCTAGGCCTCGGCCCAAGGCCTTGGCTCCGCGACGCGCAGTGCGCAAGAGAAAATGCTACAGGATTTTTTTCGCTCTTTGTTCCATGATCACGTGAAACTTCACTACGACTCCTCATTATCAATGATACCCGTCGCTTCAAAGTACGATGGCGGTAAATCAAAGCCTGCGGTCACCTCATCTTCGTTCATAGCATTAGCGAGAATATCCATGGTCCATGCGGCTTCCTGCTCTTGCGTAAGTGGTCCTGCGTCGTGCACCAAACCATCTTCGTCCGCCGTATGATCAGCAAGAATTTGACTCGTAATCGATTCCTCTTCAGTCACGGGCGCCTCTTCAACTTGGCCGCCTGTTCTCTCAGCTGGGACGTGATTAATTTCATATGCAGCCTGAGTCTGCTGGGAGTCAGTGTCAGAAGCAGATTCCGCTGGTACAGGCGGCTGCAGATGCGCTCGTCCGATGCCAGCCATACCAGCCTGTCGTGGATCGTCATATTGCACATTCTGTACAGGCACTGGTGTAGAGGTTGCCGTAGGAGGCAAGGGCGGTGGAACTCTGCGAATTGGCACATCAGGTCGAAGGGAACCAGCGTTGGAAGTTTGTCTTCGTGCCACTTGTTGCAACGCCTGACGATTGATAGAAGCCGTGTTCAGCTGCTGTACAAGCCGGGGTGGCATACAATATAGACCGAGTGCGATGGTCTGGAGTACATGAGCCTCAGGTGTGCTGAGTGGCTTGACCTGTAAAAAATATTCCAAGCCTAAAATCGAAGTTTCAAAGCTGGGGCTGCACCATTTGGGGAACTGGACCCATCCAAACCATTGTTGCATTCCTGACTTATTTAGCGAAGAAGGCATCACCTTGGCCAAGGCAATATGCCTTGTGTGAGTTGCATTGGATCGACCGCGCAGCTGGACCGTCTGAATGAGAGAAACAGCTGGGTGCACGACCAATGGAACGCCTGCACTATGCACAAGCGTAAGAACAAATGGCACAATAGATCGTAGTGGGAAGGCAGGGATCGGTTTGCCAGGTAGTGAAATACCCCAGCGTTCTTCTCTCGGCTTTTTTGTGCCGAACATTTTGTCAACCAAGGACCGCTTGACGGGTTGTCCCAGCGAAGCCGATGACAGCGTGAAATAAAACGTCTTCCACGTAGAGACAGGCTCAGAGAGGCTTTTGCTTAGGATCGCGGATCCAGACATCGTGCTGAGTAAATTTTGCGTTTGTGTAGAGAGAGCCTGTCGCCGAATCAAAAGCGAGCTAGCATTATCCGGCGGTGGTGGAAGATAGATGAATGGAATGAGGACTCGGTCATTAGAACGAAACAAGCCCGGCCGTTCGAGCGTAAACTTGAGATACCATTTCACACTAGCCCATTCTTCGCGCTTTCCATTTTTGTTTGGGTCACTTTCAAGCACATAACTCGATGGATAATACGTGCCCACGCCAGGAAACCCATTCGCAAGCGTGCTTTTCCCTGGTCCTTTTTCAGGCGTATCCAAATGAAATTCCCATTCATAGTACCCACGGCGGTCCAGCCGTCCTGTAGTATTTTTACTTACCGCAGCTCCTTTAGCGGCGCAGTACTTTGCCTCGTTTGGGTTAAAGCTGTAATCAATCTGAACCAGCATTTGCTCGCGTGACGACGTCGATGCTGTTGAAGGCGTGAGCCCAGAAAAATTGGGCGCAGTGCCGCTGGTAGCCTGTGATGCTCGTGGCGCGAGGATAGATACAACGCATTTGAGCTTCATGCGCACCTGCGCTACCCTTGACTTGTCCGTGCAATGCAGAATCAGGCGACCATGAATCGCGCCGCTCTCTCTTTCCTTTGAACCTCCCATGTAGGTAGGCGACGTCTGTGGTGGGGTGTGCAGCTGTACAAAAAGCGTGTCATTCGCTCCTGTGTACGAATGTACAGTCTTGAGCGCTCCATTCGAGCGTGTAGATCTCCGGGAAGGCGGCGCACTACCCGCTACACGCCCTGGGACAGAGTCTGCATACCCTGTAGAACCCGTGCCAGAAAGAATCGATGCCGAGTCGCTGGCCTGGCTTGGCCCAGCATACTGGTACAGCGGATCAGTGTGCACATTATTCGGCATGGCATGCGGCAACCATGGATCGTGCGCATTCATAGGCGGGAGAGCCTTGGCACACAAGGCAAAAGTGGTGCCTTTTTCGCCCAGACCAAATCTTTTTTGCTGGCCGCGCCAGGACAGGCACAGAGCACGCCGCGTTTCCACTCTTCGGCCGAATATGGACGCACAGACACAATCAGGCCTCAAGACACAGACGGAGTTCCGTCAGCTTAGTATCTACCATGAAGTGGCTTTTCAACCTATTCGCCCTGTTTGCCCTACTCTCCATTGTTCTCGCTAGTGATCAGCACGGCATGATTCGTCGCCGTGATCACGTCAAGAGGGACGATGACATCTGCTACAAATGTGTCAAGTCGTACTTTGACTGCTTCCGGCTGTTTGGTTTCCAGGGGTGCACTGTGAAAGATGCCGAGCATTACACCTGGTGTCGCCAGTGCACTGGTGAGGACCCGCCTTGGTAAGCTACATTGACGTGCAGTTAAGGACACATCATGACTTAGCACCCATCCCTGACTTCTCCACATAGACTGAACACGTTGCAGGCACGTAGCGAGGATCCCTTGTGCTACCATGTTTCTTGAGACACTGCAACGCGTTATTGCACCCACTGCATCTCGTGCTTTCAGCACGGCAAGAACGGCTCTCAAGCCATTAGAGCTTGCTCACGAAGTATTTGAGCCATCACCATCCGATAGGCCCATGTTCCAAAAGACCAGTGCTCTAGTGATTTGTCACGGCCTCTATGGATCTAAACAAAACTGGCGTTCGCTTGCCAAGGCCATGGTGAAAGAATTCGCTTTGCCTATATACACACTGGATATGAGAAATCACGGTTCCTCGCCTCATGCAGACACGATGACCTACCTTGACATGGCCAGTGACATTGAAAAGTTCTTCTCGGATAAGCAGCTCTCTAACGTGACGCTTATCGGTCACTCTATGGGAGGAAAAGTTGCACAAACTATGGCGTTGAGCCCGAGGCTGCCAAGTCATGCCCTCTCGCACCTTATTAGTGTAGACATGACGCCAGCTGCCGGTCCCATTTCGCCTGAATTTATGCGGTATGCTAAATGCATGGTGGAGATCAACAAGGAGCAGGTACAATCACGCAGCGAAGCAGACAAGATGCTGAAAGAAATCGAGCCGAATCTATCTGTGCGCCAGTTCCTGCTCACGAACCTCGAGCGCCAGGGGGAAACGATGCAATTCCGCATACCAGTGGAAAAGATCATGCACGCGCTGCAGGAGATCGGCGAGTTTCCCTATGCCCCCCCCGTCGATGATCATTCTGCTCCAGAGCGCCTATGGAATGGTCCCACCCTGTTTGTCAAGGGCGAGCGCAGCAAGTACATCAACCGCCACAATATACCGCTGTGCAAGGCGTACTTCCCGAGCATGCAGCTCAAAGTACTTCCCACGGGCCACTGGTGCCAATCCGAAGCACCAGGTGCATTTATCGACACCGTCAAGGCTTTCCTTCTCCAGTAAAGGCTATGTATACTTGCTCATCTGAATGCCTTTGACATCGTAACCACATTTTTTGTAGAAGGGCACATTGTCGTCGCTACAGTCCAGCAGCGTCTTGTACGCACCGGCCTTCTCACTCAGCGTCGTTAGTGCACTGATGAGGATCTTGCCCAGACCCCTACCCTGCATCGATTTGTCCACGGCGATATCCTCAATGTGGCCTGCCGTTGCGAGCGAGCGCAGGAACTTGGGTTCAAGAAACACAGTACCCGTAGCAACTAGCTCATCCGTCTCTTTTGATACAATGACACAAATGTAGTACTTGCTGGCGGACGTATTTGACTTGGTTAGCTCATAGAAGCGTTCTCGCCATGCCTTCTCGCCTGGATCGGCCACGGACGTCAGCGAAGCAAGCACTCGGATGTGACCGCGGCCATGGTCAGATGAGGCGAGCGGACGTATACGCAAATTGTGCTGCGCAAGCCGGTCATTCAAGTCAGCCGGGATCAGCTCTGCTGGGAAGCTCAGCTCCAAGTCCGAGTCGGGCGTAAATGGCATGGTGGAGCTAATGGACAGGGAAAATGAACACGGCATCATTGGCCACAAGTTCCACCAACACACTGACCACTCGTATACTGAATGCTGCCTTGGAGACCCGTCGTGCGCCAAGCTTATTCATGTAGCAGGGCAATCACACTGCGTGTACCACTGCGCTTGTCTCACACCAGGGCGTATGCGGCACGTCGTGTGTCTTGGCCACTGTGGCTGGGTATAGCAGGTGCCTCGGTGGCGGCTGCCCTGGCCGTGCCAGCCTTGCCCCTCTATCTAGAGGCACCCATGGATCGCACTGTCAAGGAAGCCAAGTCTACGATGGATGTACCCGTCTACATGCAGACAGCCGGCACGAATGTGAATCATAAGAGCTCGATCTTGCGTCTCGTGGGCTTCGGCGTGCGCACTGTCACGTTTCTCGGCTTTCATGTCTACGTTGCGGGCCTGTATGTGGCGGAGGATGCCCTAGAAGCTTCAAGACCACAACTTGCATCTGGCGACGTGGATTTGGAGAAGCAACTGCGAGATTGGCTCGAGGCTGGCGTGCCGTGTGCGATCCGTATCATGCCTGTGCGGTCCACTGACTTTGCGCATCTCCGAGACGGACTAGTACGTGCTATCAATGTGCGAGCAAAACATGCAAGAGCCCTGCCCGACACCTATGATATGTCGGATGAGGTCGAAAACAGCCTTTCTCGCAATGTGCACGACCTCAAGTCGCTCTTCCCACGCACCAAAGTCCAGCGCGGACACGCTTTGGACCTCATTGTCCAGAAGACCCAGGCCAATACATATTGCCTGTCGCTGCAGTACAATGGCACAGAGCTTGGTTTCGTGGAGAGTGAACGCGTCTCCGCGCATGGATCGCGCAGGCCCTTCACCCTGCCCGTTTCCTTGCTTCTGGCCTATGTGGGCGTACACCCTGACATTAGTGAGGCGCTGCGCACGTCGATTCGCCACGGTCTCACACACGAACTGCCATAGAGAAAGTTTTTTCTTTTCTATCAACTGCGAATTTGGATCCCGCGATCTTGTGGATGCAGGCCATGCAGCCGGCTGGCGCGTCCACTTCGATCCATGTGGTCTATGCCAATGACGTCGTCTGGCAGAAACTTGTGGTCGAATACCACGTCGTCATCTTCCAAGTAGGTGGGCTGCTTGTATTGGCTCGTTTGAATGAGGGCAAAGCGGAACTTGGCAAACTCCTTGTCCGGCACATCAAGACGTGCCTGGATACGCTTGGCCGTGTCCACGAAGCGCTCGTTGCGCAATAGGACGAAACGGAGCGGCACGCTGTGGACACGCGCAACATCTCGGAAGAAATGGCACATGTGGACCAATTTCGCGTCCTCGCCCAGAGCCAGCTCCTCCGGCCAGATCTCCTCGGCAAACAGCTCCGTGCCCTCTGGGATGCTGTTAATACTGTCAAACATGTGCAGTTCGCGCTGTAAGCGGCCCAAAGCAGCCGACACAAATACCCGGATCTTGTGTGTGCCATCCGGTCGAAGGCTGACTTGTTTGGCCAGCTGATCTGCGAGTTCATGCACAGTGGCCGTCTTGGGGAGCAAAAATGTGTAGAGATGTGGGTCTTCTTTGTTGTGGGCGCCCATCCACGACACGCTGAGCGAACGCTTGGTCTCCAGCTCGATGATGCTCACATCCAGGATCTCGTAATAGAGCAGACTCGCTGGTCCCTGCAGATAGCTCGTTTGGATAATTTCGTTGATAGTTTGGTTGGCCGAGCGCTTGAGCACCGTCTTGGGTGTACCATTCGGACCATTCGCCACGGTGAAGCGCAGCATTAGTGGGTCCTGCTCTAGACGCTCTGCGACCTTGGTGGCGAGCATGTCATACGTCATTTTCTTGTTCAAGGTAAGTTCCATCTCGGGCTGGCCGACGGCATCTTCGTTCCGGGGCTTGATCAGCAGACGAACTTGATTCTGCAGAAAATCGTAAAACTGTACGGGATTGGAGTACAGCTGCTGCATCTCATAGTCGTTCGCATCTTTTTCGGACAGCTCGATCTGGAAGCAGATGATGTCACCGTCTTGAATCTCACTCTGCGCAAAGGTAGCCTTAAACTTGAGCTGCTCAATCATACCGGGCTTGATCTCTTCAAACATCTTAACCTGTGTCGCTGGCGGCCAGCGCATAAGCTCGTTGATAGTAGGGACCAAGTCGCTCACCTTCATGTGTCGCTGCACGTACATTCGCGAGACACCCAGCAGGCTCTGCCGCGACGTGTCAAAGTACTTGAGGAAAATCATAATCGCATCGTTCCGAGTCACAGGATCCAAGTGCGTCATGGCAAGACTGTTGGGGTCCAAAACTTCCATAAAGAAGCGCAAGTCGTTCTGACGAGATGCCATGCGATCCCGGACCACTTCCAGCGTGAGACTCGGATCGTTTTCAGGTACAATGGCATCAGGACGCACCGTCTTGTTCTGGCGGTTGACCAGGACCCACAGCCGCACTATCTGCTCAGGCAGCTCAAAGTGGTTCGCGAGTCGCGCCTTGAAGCTCACAAATGGCTCGTTCTTAAGCACTCGGAAAGTCGGCAAGTCCGTGGGGCACCCTATGCGGTCGTCAAACGTGGCAAGATCAAAGCCCTGGTGGGTGCGGAATAGGTCCTCTGTGACAATCTTGGTGGTCAGATACAGGTGCTGCTCTTCGCGCTCGCGGCGACGGACCTCCATCTGAATGCGCTCGTCTTCGATGCGCTCACTGAGGTAGTCAGGCACATCGGCTGGCCCGATGGGCTTCAGCACCTCGTCCATCAAGGACTCGCGCACGTACACAAGCATGTAAGCATTCGTGAAGCGCTTCATCGCACGAATGGGTGCCGTGGCGCTGGGATTGCGGTTCATACCACCAGGCGGCACCATCTCACCACCAAAGTTGTCTTCCAACACCTCCTTGAGCGTAGCGGGTGTGACCCGATCGTCGTCAAACTTGAACCAGTTGCTGTCGGGCTCAGGTTTGATCAAAGCAAAGTAGTGACCACCGTGCAAGTCGCCTGAGTGAACAAGCACGCCATGCAGTTTGTATACCCAAGGCTCGTGTTGGGCTTCTTGGATTAAAAACGGCTTGAGATCAATTGACAAGGGAAATTCGTGGCGGTCATTGATTTTGACCATCATGTCTTTCTCCAAGTCGTACTCGAAGCGCTTGAGCTGGAGATGCAAGACAGGCGGAAACTTCTCAAACACCACGCCCTTCTCGGCATCTTGGAGACCATAGCCTTCCGCATGGTATTTGTTATCGCCTTCCAGCATCTCGGTCTGAATATAATCCCAGAACGACTGCTCCAGGTTGAGCATGCCTTTTACGTTGAGCTGAATATCGTAGAAATCTTCCGAACGAGCCGACTCGTACTGCACGTTGACACAGCGCAGGAAGCTCTTCATCTTACCAACAAAAAGGCGGTTAATAGCACCGTCCGCAGCCGTACCCTTCATTTTTATCTCCAGCTTTTCCTGGAGCACACGATTGAACTCCTGGACATCGTGCTGCAGGAACGAGTCGAGGGACTTCCAGCCGAATGATTTCGTCAGCTCGGTCGTTCCCACGGGCTGGTGACTCGTCTGGAGCTGGTAGAATACGCGCTGGAGTGCATAGGCCACGCTGTCTGTGGGAATGTCATTCTCTGTTGGGATCTGATACACGGCACGGCGGAAATAGTTCGTAAAAAAGAGGGACTGGAGCAACGAATTCATGTAGCATGTGGCACCCTGATTCTTCATACCCACATAGCCCGTCTCCTTCTTCGAGTCGTAATTGATAAAGTTGTGCCATAGCACACCCGTGGGATCCTTGAGGACGCGTACGAAGGCGGAAACGACGGCTTGGTCATCTTCGATGATCGGTCGCGTGCGCTTGTCAAGGGGGACAGCCAGCTTGCGGAACTCGTTAAAGCGAGTAAATCCCCAGTCCATTTCCTCTGTCGTGAAGCGATGGTGGGCTTGACTCGTTGAGAAGAGAGTGGGGTCGTTGGGATTTGAAATCACCAGAGCAAATTGTGCGCATGCGTGAAAGCCTTCGGGCGTGTCCTTGTTGTCAGCGTAGTCGAGGTACACTGACACCATGTCGTAAGGCTGACCATTCGAGTTACCGAAGGGGAAGAGCAGGATCCGCCACCGGTGCCCACCGCACTCAAATTCGGGTCCCGTGATGCGCTTGTCAAGAGCATGCCAGGACTGGATCGGCCAATGGCACACCTGAAAGTCTGCCTCCTCCTGACCTAGGTCTGCTAAGTACTTCTCGGCAAAGGCATGGTGATCCATCACACTAATACGTTGGACAGGCTTTTCCACCATCATGCCCTCAGCCGAGAGCGGGTCTTCGAACCCTGGCGTCGCGTCTTTTCTGTCCATATGGGAGTTCTGTAGGCCAGAGTCACTGGCCAGACTTTGCTCTTTCAGAATAACGCTTCGGCTTGAGTAGGGACTGCCTATCAGGTAGGTGACCACACTCACAGTCGGGCGAGATTCACAGTGATGGGAAGTGTCAGAACAGCCACGCAAGTGGCGGCTGTGGACCGACCGAGCCTCTCCACATCCTACACCAGCAAATCAATCATGCGTGTCACACGTCCCTGAGGGGCAGCGGCCATCGCTCTATACAAGTAAGGTGCTATGGCAACGTCAACGACTTGATACGTTGTTCTCATTCATGTGCAGAGTTTCCCGCTCTCTGTGGCGGCTCCCTCGTACGAGCGGCGGATCGGTGGGACCAGATCATCTCGGCCGAGAATCAGGCGGAAGCGGTAGGCCTCGTGTTCAGCCTGCGTTGCAACGCGACCGCCGCGATGGAGCAAGCCGCGCGGCCGCTGCAGAGACTGTATCACTGGGCTGTTGAGCTACAGCGGGACGAAAGTCCGCCGTTGTGGACAGGAAAGCTGTTCAACAATGAGCTGGTATTTCGTCCCAAACCTTTTTATATCCAGGGCGCCCTGATCGGTGCGCTGCTTGTGTTTCTCGTCTTTGCTGCGATCGGCCGCCTACGAAACCGGTGGCGTGTACGTGCCTGGCACCATACTTATGCTAAAGCTCTTGAGAGTGAGTTTGCGCAGGTCGGCACGGAGTCGGGGCATGCAGTGGCCCCACTTGTATGGAATGGCGCCGATGAGGCATGCTTGTTTGCTACAGGTCGTCGTGGTGTGTCCACGCTGCATGCTACGCTCTCGCTGCGGCCACGTCACGACCCGTTACTCTGGACAGTCCAGCATCTGTATGACATTTTTGCTCTGCCGGCTGTGCCATGGTGCGGGCCTGACCGTCTGACGCTAACGCTGACGCTGCCTTCGACCCCGCGGATCAACGGCGCCACTTTCGCGATCATTGACAAGACCGAGCTGCGGGCCATGCGCCACGACCGCTTCGACATGAAGTTTGCGCGCGTCCTTGACAGTGAGAATGCCAGTGAGATGCGTGGCTTGGATGCACGCTTTGCGATTGCGTCCGAGTCTGGCGATGCCACCGACCGTTGGCTCGGCGAAATAGGCACGCGTGGCGACAAGCAGCGTGCCCGATTGGGTGTGGCTGAACGGCTCCATGGACCGGGCGGCCGCTTCTTTGTGTCGCTGCTGTATACCGACCAGCCCGCGCGCGAGCCGACATCAGGCGCCGTGCCCGAGTCAGAGCGCATGGAGCGTCTGGAGCTGACCATGCGTGTGCCCCGCACGGCCTCTGAGGCCAACGCGAGTCTGCCGCTCCTCGCTCTTGTCCTCGATATCGCGGATGCCCTGGCTCAGACGTCTGCAGGCCGTTCCGACATCCTTCTGCTGCGTCCTGAAACGTACACGGCGCTGAAAAAGACCAGGGCGCAGGTCAGCCAGGAACTGTCGGAGCGGCACGCGCGTGAAGACAGGGCCGAGGCAGCGGGGGCTGAAGAGGAAGAGCGTCGGCGTGCGCAGCGGGAGAAATTTGAGAAGCTCACGCCAACCGAGCAGGCCAGGCGGAAGGACCTGGCCAAGCGGCGTGCGCAGCGCAAGGCCCAAATGACCCAAGCCAAGCGTTCATAAAAGATCTATAGGACCATATCTGATGCACCTGGCATGAGCGCCTCGTCTTCCGGGACCACGTCGTCGCGGACAGACAGGATGTGCGCAAAGTACGCTGAGAGCTTGGTATGCCGCACGATATGCACCAGTGCCTCGTGCTCGTCTTGGAGGGCTGCATGAATCGCTTCGATATGCGCATCGGGCAGACCTTGCAGACGCTCGGCTAACAACGACACGGAGGGCGGCGGTAGGGCACATACCGATTCAGGGGCCATCAGGGTGCTGGCCGTACTTGCGTCAGACAGCACACTCTGTAGCGTATGAAATGCCACCGTGCCTTGGACATTGTGCAGGACTTGATCGTCCGTCATACTCGTCGTGTCACTGAGTGCCTCCCAGTCATCCATCAAAAAGAGACGGCGCCACAGCGAGGTCAGTGCCGCCTCGCGGCGCGCAGGCGTCGGTGTATCAAGACGCACAAACACCTGTGCAGCAATGGCCAAGTCGGTGAGGGGGGCCTCGGGTGGCGCCGCAAACGAGCGGTCGGTGAGCGTCAGCAGATCCATCATATCTTCACCGCCCACGACGTGACCGGCCATCACGTCGCGCGCGAGGGAAACAAAAAGCATGCGCAGAGCCGGCCGCTCCGACAGCAGCGGCGCAACAGCCGAGGCGATCGCTTCCGCCTGTGCCTCGGGCGGCGTCTGTGCATCGATCCACGCGGCGTCGGACCATCGCTGGTGGAGGCGATGCTGAATGTGGCCCAAATCGAGCGCATCGTCCCAGGCCTCGAGCGCGGCCTGCTGTCCCGGTGCTAGAGCCTCGTCCATGCGTGGCAGTGTCGCGAGGTGCATCAGCTTTCCGAGACTCAGCATCCGCTGCTTGGCTTCGACGTCCAGACGCTCGGCATCGGCCGTGGAGCGCAACGTATGACGGGCGTGGTCATACGCGCCGAGGGCCGTGTCGTGCACCCATGCAAGTCGGCCGTACTGCGGGTGCGCGTCCAGAAACGCCGATACAAGAGCCGCATGCCGAGGTTGCGGCTCCATGAGGCGGCGTAGCGCGCCATGTCGGATATAATGCTGGTACAGCTCGTTCGCAAAGTCCATGCCGTACGTGTCGAGGTACTCTTCCACACGCACGACGGCCGCCGGAGAGGGCGCCTGCATAAGCTTGATGCGTTTCGCGTCCTCCTTTTCTTCGTGGGCTTCTGCAAAGCACAGCTCCACCAGTGTATGGAAGTCGCGGTGGTGCTCGGCCAAAGCAAAGGCTCTGTCGGCGCGTCCGATGGCCAGCAGAGGTCGTAGAAGCGCAGGGCGTGCGTGGGCAAAGGCAGCGTGCGCGGCAGCGTGCGCTTCAGCATCGTCCAGCGTGCATGCCTCGCGTGCTTCGTAGGCCAAAAGGGCCTGCTCAGCAAGCGCACACAGCTGTGTCCGCAGCTCAGCCAGAGATGCATCGTTCTGCTCCAGACGCGAGCGAGTGGCGTCAAAGAGTGCCTCCAGTAGACGGATGCACACAGGCGATGCGTACCATGGCACCCAGGTAGGTGTGCTTGGCGTTGGTGGCAGCTGGTATGTAGCACCGTGCTCGGACCGGAAACGACTGGCGCCTAACAGCAGCGCTAGTACGAGACGCGTACACACGATAGCATTCGAGGAGTCCAGTTGGGCGTGCAGCGCCTCGAGCACCTCAAGCACTTGCGGCAGAGCCTGCTCGAAAAATGCACGCTCACTGCCAGGGCCCAGCACGCGCTCGATCGCCGCGGCGAGGACGGTGGCATGTGATCCAGCATCGTAGAGGCGCCATAAGTCACTCGCTCCCGCGAGCAGCGCGGCGTCGGCCCGCAGATGCGCACGCACGCGCGTCGATAGTTGCGCGAGGTAGCCATTATGACCGAGCACATCGCGCAAGCGCAGTGCACATGCGATGCGCTGGGCTAGTTGCGTGCGCAAGTCTACCGTGGGCGGTATACATCGCAGAGAGCTCGTGAGTACATCGGTGCTGATGCGGACGACGCAGTGCTCCAGCACCTCGATATCGAGATGATCCGGCAGGGCATCCAGCTGGAGCGGATGGGCCGGATCATCGAACCACACAGCACTCTCGAGGCGCTCTTGAAGACGCCGTGTCTGGGCATCCAATGCATGCGGCGACGAAGGCTGCTCGTCGAGAGCCTGCTGCTGAGCGTGCAGCACGTCCAGCTCGACATGCCATGTTCCGCTCTTGGACGTGAGAGCCGTCCACTGCGCACGCTGTCCACTCACTCTGACGCATGCACCCAGAATGCGATCTGAGCCATGTCGCAGACGCAGAGACTCTTCGGAGCCACATGGGTCACAAAGCAGCTGCACGACGACGGCATGCGCAAACGAGACAAACGCGACGCTCGGTTGTGCTTCGGCTACGAGCACGCGTGGTCGTGCCGCCGGCCGTGGATCTTCCGCGGCTTCGAAGCGCAAGGGCAAAATACGGCGCGGCGCCAGCGGTGTATCGCTCGCCGCATCCAGCAGGGCCAGTCCGTACGACGGCATCGATGGCGCGCTGCGGTCCATGTACAGCACGACAAAGGCATCTTCACCCGGCACAAAGGCTGCATCCATCATTTCCATGCTCATGGCCTCCGCCGCACTGAATCGCTGGCCCCGAGCATACAACACCTGGCTCGCCAGGGAGCGGTGCACACTTGTGTCGGCATGCACGAGGCGCGGCGCGGCGCCAGCTCCCGCACCCGCGGTGAGCGGAACACGCCATACCTGCACAGTGCGTGTACTGAGAGCCAGCACAAGGCAGCACATGTCGTCGCCAGGCGCACCGACGGCGAGCGACGTGATGGCATACTCGGCCCGCATGGCACTCGTGCCACCGCCAAACCAGCGGGCGAGTAGGCCGCGCGACTCGCTCAGCAGCACCGGCGCCATATGGTGCTCGCCACGGTGCATGTGCACACGCACAGCGAACAATCGCGCATGGGTCGTGCCGACGATCACCTGGCTGCCGTCGATGCGCGCAGCGGCAGACACATCTTCACCAGCGTGCAGCGGCAGACGCACGCCCGTCACGCTGCTCGACGTCGTAAAGGCATCACTGACGGCGTTCCAGAACGCGAGCTGCCCATCTGTCGTGCACAGCAGTAGAGCCGGCTCGGCGCTGGCATTCAGGGGGCGCGGAAGGAGAAGACAGTGCGGCGGCCTATGCGTCGGGGGCACTGGAAACGTGTAGCACGTCGGGCAGGCACTCGAAGTGAGCCACACAAAGCAATGTTGGGCCGTGGCACAGTACGCATACTCGGTATCGCGGTCCACGCCACCCGTGCTCGGCGCCGCGTACAAATCCGTCTGCAGTGCCTCGACGACGGCGGGCGCGAGTGACGGCACATGCTGCCGCACCTGAAAGAACGAGTCGTTCAGTAGCACGACGGACTCGCGCGATCCAGCATAGGCATGCATGGACGAGGCCATGGCGGCCGGATCGCCGTCCGCCGACGAACGTGTCGTCGTCATGGTCGAAAAACAACAGTGCCACGTGGGCGGCCAGGCAAGACCGCCGCCCTTCGCCTCCATGTGTGAGTCGCTGCCGGCGGCGAGTGCCGACGTGCTGGCCCAGAACCGGCGCGTGAGCACGCCGTTTATCATTGAAAAGACGCAGCGCGATGCCGGCAGGGCATGGGACAAGTTCTACAAGGCGAATGAAGACCGGTTCTTTAAAAATCGGCACTGGACGGACCGCGAATTTGAGGAGCTGCGGCAGAACGATCACGACGTGCTGACGCACGACACACCCGTGCTTCTCGAGGTGGGGTGCGGTGTGGGCAACACGGTGTTTCCACTCCTGGAAAAGAATGCAAAGCTACGTGTGCACTGCTGCGACTTTTCGCCCCGAGCCGTGGACATGGTCACAAAGCATCCGGCTTACGACGCGGAGCGCGTCAATGCGTTTGTGTACGACCTAGTCAAAGACACGTCCCTGTCGATGCACTTGGCAGCGCGGCCAGCCTGGCCGCCCGTCTCGACGCTCTCGCTGATTTTCGTGCTGTCTGCCATCCCGCCGCACGAGCAAGTCCGTGTCGTGCGTGCTCTGCTGGACCATATTCCTACGGGAGCTAGCGTGGTATTTCGCGACTATGCGCGCGGGGACCTCGCTCAGCTTCGCTTCCACACACGGCGCGATGCCCCGTGGGCTGAGCCGAGCCTGCTCAGCGATTCGCACCACTGGTACCGCCGCGGCGACCACACGATGGCCTACTTTTTCACACGCGACGAAGTCGAGCGCCTCTTTGCCGAGGCGGGTGGCGTGTCAGGATCCGTCGAGGAGGTCGTCCGGACGGATACGAATCGAAAAACAGGCGCCATCATGGAACGCCGCTTCATCCAAGCGCGTTTCCGCCGTGTATAGTTAGACGCGCTGCGCTATAGCCACACGGTGGCCCGCCGCACGGTAAGCCGCGCGCCACTGTTCGTCGCGTGCATGCGGCAGCGACTCGGTGCGGATCACCGAGCCAATCGACATGAAGAAGCCGAACGTAGCGCCTGACGAGATCATGTACTGCGCGAGTGTCGCCATCGCTCCCCGAGGACCAGGTCCGGCACTGCGTCAGCGCTGTGTGGAACGTACCGCAAAATCTGGAAGCCACCACCAATGAAGCCAATCGTGGCTCCCACAAGCGAGCCCATGACGGCGCCCATGCTCACTGCACATGTAAGAAGGCCTACAACGTACTCTTCGACAGCATGGATGGCTGCTGCGGCGTCTGCTGCACGATCACTTGGGGCGTGGCACTCATCGAGAAAAAGGGGGGAAAAACAACGGGCGCCACAGCGTTGTGGACGTATATATCCCAGGCACGCAGGGACCAACGACCCCGTCCCACCCTCACCTTGGACCCGTGGCCATGGTCGTCTCTGTTCGGCATCTCCCCGTGCTGCCGTACGCCCATGCCGTTGCCCGCAAGATTGTGCTTTACTGCGGCGACATTACGAAGCTAGAGGTCGATGCGATCGTCAATGCGGCGAACCCAACGCTGCTGGGCGGGGGTGGCGTGGATGGCGCCATTCATCGGGCAGCCGACCACCCTGAATTCCTCGCCGAGTGCCGCCGCCTGGGCGGCTGCCGCACAGGCGAGGCCAAGACCACGAATGCGTACCGCCTGCCGTGCAAGTCGGTGATCCACACGGTCGGGCCCGTGTACTCGGAGCACACGCCATGGGAGGCACGACGCCTGCTGCAGTCGGCGTACCGCCACAGTCTGTTGGAAGCCGTGCGCCACCAGCTGCGCACCGTGGCCTTCCCATCCATCTCGACAGGCGTGTACGGCTACCCGAAGGAAGACGCCACGAAGGCCGCGCTCGAAGAGGTCACGACGTTCCTCGCCAGCGAGGCTGGCTCGGCCCTGCACCTCGTGGTCTTTTGCTGTTTCTCAGAGCATGATTTGGCGGTGTACCAGCGCACAGCGCCCATCTTCTTCGGTGCAGCACTATAAAATTACTGGCTCGATCAGGGATATAGGCGTCGCATCGACGACCTCGTTCACATCCATCACCATGGCCACGTCGTGCGCCGTGGGCAAGTCGGTGGATGTATGCTGAGCACGCAGCTGGGTATATGTGTGCACGAGGCGCAAGAGCGCGGCACGATGCATGGCATTGCGCAACGAGACATCCTGGATGCAGGCCAGACGCTCAGGTGGAAACAGGAGATGGGGCGCTGCGCAAAACGCATGCCAGACAGGTCGGAAGGACGTAGACCATGTGGATGGAGGCGCGTTTTCTGCTTCAGCCAGGCCCGACGCCTTGTGCAGAGCCACGTAGTGTCGATGACTTAGGCGGTCGGCGGCAGCGATGCAGTCGCGTCGCACGGCTTCGTGCCGGCTTTCCAGCGCGCTGTACTTCCTCAGCGTGTCAGCGAGGGGCGCAAGTGCATGCACGAGAAACACATCGGCGTCCCACTCGGGATCGTCGACTTTCTCAGGCCTAGCAAAGAGCGAGAACCACGACGACGCCTCGCGATGCTGCCGGATCTTGTCCGCCGTCTTCATGCACATGCCGTGCATCGGGTCGACGAGATGCTGCGCGATACGCGCGTAGATGATGGACGCATCTTGTCTGTCGTCGGCACACTCCTTCAGAAGATCGTCGAGACGTTCGCGCGCTTCAACGAGCGCAGGCGGCACGTCAGGTCCTGGCTGCTCCGGCACAACGAGCCGTGTATGCAGCTGCTGGAGCGCATGCACGAAGGCCACATCGGCCATGTGGTACAGCTCGTCCAGAGTCTTGCAAAGCGGCGATGACGTCTCGTCGAGCGTGTGACGCAGCGTGTCGCGGTAGAAACTCAGCACAAAGTAGAGTCGTAGGAGGCAGAGCGCCTGCTGCTCTGCGCGCAGAGTCTGCTGGACGCGCATGCGTAGTAGTCGGCAGCATCCAGCCAGGCTTCGATCGAGCATGCGGTGGATCAGGGCGTCCAGCACAGGCGGCTCGACACTCCGCGCACTCGCGACGAGGGGTGTGGTGGCAGGTGCGGCCAGCTGCGCAAAGAGCGAGGTAACGAGGTCGCGCTCACTAGCGATGGTTTGGTGGACCCATGCCAACATATCCGACACATAGCGCACGGCATCGTGGGCATAGAGCTCAATGGGACGTGGTAAGTAGCTCGGCGGGGGACCGCCCACGACCAGGGCCATGTGGAAGGCCTCGGGCCACCGAGCTGCGCGCGTCTCGGCCAAAGCCGTCATCGTGGGATGGAACAGGTCTTCTCGCGTGGCGAGGCGGCGCAAGGCCTCACGAAGTGCCGCCGTCACATCGGCGCCTTCGAGCGGCAGACTCCGCAGCACCGTCGAGCACCAGTGAGCAAGGCGCTGCATGCATGTCTGCAGGAGGGAAGCTGCACGCTCGCGTATATCTTCCACGGCGCGCGCAGATGGCTGCACGGATCCTGCGGGCGTTTCGCTGTCTTCTTCACTCACGTCCATCAGGAGGAGCGACTCGTCCAGTATGGTCTGCAGGCGGTCCATCACGCCCAGGAAGGCGTCGTCCACAGGTGCATCTGGTGCCTGCACGATGGCCATCTCATCAGATGTCAGGGTGAAGTGCGTTAGGAGGCGCTCGGCCAAGTGCTGGTGCGTTTGGGCCGCCTTGATCTGGTCCTGCAGCGCATGCGCATGATCTAAGAGATCGCAGGTGCGATGAAAAGCTTGCGCCGTACAGCTCAACGCCTGACGAGCCTCACTCTCAGCACTTTGCGTGACCATGCACATACTTTCGAGCTCGTTATCCAGGGCTTGAAGCGCATCACAAAATGCATCCGTCGCTGCATACTCTTCCTGCTGCACATCATGCCAAAGTCGCTCAGGCAGCGCTTTCGCGTCAGGAAGGCGATGACCATACATGCGCTGCATCATCTCAAATGCATCATGAGTCGCCTTCGGATCGTGATGCGTCGTCAGTATCGCGCGAGCGCGCGCCGAAAGGCGCGGCGATGACGACACCGTCGACATGACGGAACGGGCGCATCCTACGGGTGGAGGTCCTTTTTCTCTACACGCGCGACTGCATGTACCGTGCATGGAACGCCAACAATGCATTCCACCACGCGCTGGCGTCAGCCTCTGAGGCCGACTGGATGGCCGCCTCAATATCGCGGCCTAGACCGGCGTCAAGCTCTGCTTGAGCCTGGTCGACATGGATCGAGAGGGACTCGCTCCTTTGTCGCGGCATGGGACCCTGAGCCCAGGCCATGGCCTGCGTCGCACACAGGCCAATGCACTGCTCGAGTGCTTCCGCTGCTCCGCTTTCTTTGCGCTGCACCTGCTTCGTAAGGGTACTGGCCAGCTCAAGAAGCGTGCCGAACGACGCAGGCGCATGGGATGCCACGTGCATGGATGGATAGATGATGGCCGGCAGCATGGGCCAGTCGTGCGGATCGCATGTCATGATCTCATCCGCACCACTCATATCCCACATCAGCGTAAGCAGCATGACCAGACTCTCGGCCACAGTCTTGTGTGCATGCAGCAGTACAGGCGCTGTCGGTGGCATGGGGGCGTCAAAGCCTAGCATCGTGGACAGCTCATCGGCATGGCCCCGGAGATAGGCGAGCTGCTGTAACAGCAGTGGGGTATCCTGGAGGAAATGCTCGCCCAGAGGCATCATGGCGGCACGCTGATGCGGCGACGCACCACTCACAGTCTTGCAAGGTGCCTTCGCCGTCCACATGCTCCGGAAAAGACGCAGGACCATAGCCACTTCCTGCAGCTGCCCCACATCCAAGGGATTCGTTTGAGTCAACGGCGAAAACGTAAGGGAGCGGCGCAGCTGCACCGCATACATGTACACAAAAAGCTGCACATCTGCATCGACAAGGTGACCGCGCGCATCTTCTAGCCCCAGGTTCTCCACCAACCGCACGACGATGCGCAGCATCAGTAACCATGCCGCGTGCAAGGGATGAGGCTCGCCGGAGGGCTGCACAGCATCCAGACCGCCCTGCTCCAGAGTCGAACTGAGCGCTGTGGCACACAGGGCACGCACGACACCAGCATGTGCTACGAGCTCGCACGCCGATGAGTGCGATGCGAGAGCCTCGAGAAAGCGTAGGAGCGGCATAAAGAAGCGCATGTGCGTCCGCGGCGCACCAACACCATTGTGCTCCGGCGCAAGTGGCATGCTCGACAGTAGCTCGGCGCAGACAGGAAGAATACGAGTCTCTCGGATCGGACCCAGCCACGTTGAAGCTGGCACATGCGCCTCAGGCGCCATGCACTTGTGTAGGAACGCCACTAGCGCATCAAGATCCCTCTCGGCTTGCCGTGCCGACTCACTCAGCGGCTTCTCTAGCAGAGGCGCAAGCGACTCGAGATGGATAAATACGTCCATCGCATGACCAACCATGGTCGGAAGCGCTGGCAATGCGGCCTTTTGGCGGCGCGCGCATGATGCCACCGCCAGCATGAGCTGCACAAGGGGGGAGCGCACGCCCTGAGAAGTAAACGCCGGCAACTTGTAGGCAGAAAATTCACCGAGCTTGGCGACAAGCGTGCTGAGCTGCTCCAGCGCTGCCTCGTCGAGATGGACGTGCGAGGCGCCTATCAGCACAGCCAACAAAGTCACGACGTGGGGGCGGTCTTGCTCGAGGGCCAGGGGGCCGATACGCAGCGCCACTTGACTGAGCGAGCGCTGTAGGGCCTCGAGAGATGCGGCACCTTGTGCCTCGGCTTGGCCGAGCAGATGCGCTGTCATGATACCCAGGCAATCCGTCCATGCCACAGCCCGCCGTGCTTGGGCATCCACGACCGACCACCGCAGACTTACCTGCGCCACAAGATGCAATACATCAGAGCGTGTTGCCTGCTGGGACGATGCCAACAAGGGATCAGGACGCGTGCGCCGCAGCACCATAGGAAGATCATACATGTACGACGGACCAAAGGCGCGATCGCGCTCATAGTCATGGCGTTGTGGCTTGTGGCGCAGCAGAGCCCAAGGCATGTCCGGCGCAGTCTCGCACAAGTGCTTCTCCGTCGTCAAGGGCACGGCAGCCGGCATGGTCAGCATCGCATCCTCCAGAGTACTTTGGAAAGCACTTGTATCGGAGCACAGCGCCAACATCACGCGCACACAGCCGGCCCTGTCCGTCGGCTGGGCCCGTGGCGCGCGCATAGCACTGAGGTCACATGGCAAGAGACCCAGGGCATGTGCTTGGCACAAGAGGCGAGATGCGTACAGCGTCGCTGACTCGTCCGCCTCTACGTCAAGCGCGGGCGGCACAGGCACGGGGCGCCGGATAAGCTCGACGAGACCATCCCACAGCGCTGATTGCGTTCGCAACTCACCAAACACCTGAGGATGCGCCGCTGCCTGCGCCCACGCCTCGTTCAAAAAGTACAGCACGGCGTCCAAAAGCTGAGGATTCGCATCCCAAAGTTCGTCCACGGATCGCAGCATTTGCACAGCCAGATCAAGCGCCGTAACATGCAGCGCCCGTTGCTTGGACGACGAATTCTGGCTCACATCGTGGGCTAAATGAGCACCCGTCAGCAGCAGCGTTGCTAGCGCAGGCTGGTTCGATACAAACGCACTCAACATGTGCCAGAGCGCTATGCGAAGCGGAGCATCAGCCGCCGTATTCTCCAGTACACCCAGTAGCTGATCCACAGCATCTTCCACCTGCTTGCTCGAGCCGAGATGACCTGCCAAGCGCAGCGCAGCCATGTCCGGCGCACGGACCATGTCTGTGAGGAGATGGGCGGCGGCTGTGGCCAACGAGGGCGACACAGGCGCAGTGATGTACGCAAGAATAACGCTAGCGAGTGTTTCGCCGCCTCCCGGTGCCGCACCAACGAGGAGTGTCGTGAGCACATGGGAAGTGTCGGGCCGCGTGACGAGGAGACTCGACGTCTCGAGACACAAGGCCATGAGCTCTTCCAACACATGCGCATGTTGGGTGTCACCGGCACGGTAGAGCGTATCGATACGTGTGTGGCCAACACCGAGTGCATGGAGCATCGGCGCAAGCGTCGCAGACGAGGCGTCGTGGCCCAAGACGTGTTCGACAGCCAGATGCAGCGGCTGCACAGCCATTACGGCAGCCGGAGGATCCTTGGCTGTGAGCGGAACAAAAAAGCACGGATCACTCAAGATGGTGGAAAACAAACGAAGGCACTTGAAGCTCATATGCATCCACCCAGATGGGTTGTCTGCGTAATCCCATTGCTGGTGATCGTGCCAGATGTGGTAGCCGGCCCAGCCAATGGCACGAGCAAGAACAGAGGCCTGTACTTGTACAAGGGAGGGAGGATCGACAAACTGTGTCGACTGAATGTGTTCGAGGAGAGCATAGAGCAAATCAAGAAGGCAGAAGGTGCCTGTAAATACACCTGTGCGGCGCTCGTGCGTAAGCAGCGCCGAGCGTGGCACACTGGCATCGAGAAGCGGCACATGTCCAGGACTACCGATCAGCACATTGGTCGAGCGGACATGCTGCCAAATGTCGTTAGGCCGCAGCGGCAAAAGGGCCATCAGCAGGCGGTAGCCAGCATACACGCGACGTGTATCCAGTGGTTGAGACGCGAGACCGGCCTGCACCAGCGCGACGGAGGCTGGGACGAGTGCTTCTTGCTCGCCAAGATGTGCCAAGAGAGCCTCACCCAGGGCTTCCTCGGTTTGGAGCACATCTGCAAATAGTTCTGCCACGATCACGCCCACGCTGCTGCTGTCGTTTTCCCAGTCGGGAGAAAGAAGCGTCGGCGAGTCACTTTCCAGCGACGCAGGGTCAGGCGCGCTGGATGAGGGTACGACACTTGACACGAATGCGTCGTGGAGAATGTGCCACGCACTGATCGGTGTGGCGAGCTGCCACAGAACAATGGCCGGTGCTTGGCCCGATGGAGAAATGAGCACGCCATGTGTGCCGGCAGGCACATGCATTTGTGTGCGAGCGACGGGCATGTCAGCCTGCAATCGATACGTCACCGATGGCGCCCCAGCTTCATCGAGCGTCTCCCATAGGCCGAGACCCGCCGTGCGCTGGGGCAGGATGAGCGCTACCGACGACACGTGTGCCAGCGCATTCATCATGGCCGTGACCGTCTCGGGCGAGGGCGCAGCTGGTGTCGTGCCTGAGAGTGCATGTGCGAGGCGGATCAATGGCAGAAAGCTGGCAGGAAAGCGACGACGTACCGTGTCCAGCAAAGACGCACGAGTCGGGTACTGAATGTCTTGCGTCCAAAACTGCGTGCACAGCGCAGCAATGCCATCAGGTACATCGCCTGGCATAGCGCGGAATGTGAGGCACCATAAATCCACCAGCGAATCCAGATCTGGTAAATACTCGGGCTGCACAAGTTCTGTGATGGTGAGTAGCAGCCCTTTGAACACCGCGCGATAGGCCAGAGCCGACAGATTTGATGCACCTAGCGCACGCGTAGCCGTCCGCAACAGCGGCGATGTCACGAGCGAATGCAGGGTTTCAAAAAGGTGCATGCTCGGATCAAAAGCGCCCTGTAGAAGCCGACGCCATATCTGAGGCCCATGATCGACCACGTCCAAGGTCGCAGCCAAGCGTGGCTCGAGGGGCGTATGTGAGCCGACCTCGTCAAGCCGGCGTAGCACGAGGGCAAAGCTAAGCAGCAACGGCGCATATGCCACATCTGATGCAGCTTTCTCCAATTGCACGAGGCACCGTTCGAGTGCGTCAGTGTCTGTCGCTAGAGGCGCGAGTGCCGCATCATCGGGCGCGGCGATGCCTTCAGGCACGACATCCAGCGCCGCTTCGAGATTCAAGCACTCGATGGCTAAAAACAAAAGCAGGTCGCGAATGCATCGGCATTTGGCATGCGCATCTGTATCAAAGAGGCTGGCATTCGCTTGCCGCTGCCCAAACTGCGTACGGTGCACACACTCAAGTATGTCAGCAAGAAAGGCAGCGCTCGGCGATAGGCGTCCATAGTAGAGCAAGAAAGCCACTTCCAAAAGTGCCAGTTGCCTTTCCAAGCCCTGGCGCGCCCACAGCGAGGCATAGTGTGTATCGCCCGCGACGGTAGAGGGCAGCCCCTTGCCCATCTCCTCCTCGAAGCGCTGCAAACAGCCGCGCGCGAGATCAGCATCGTCGAGCTGATCTAAAACAGCCGCCGCCGTACCGAAAAGCTCATTGCGCGCATCTTCAGCAATCCGCAACAAGGCACTGGTGCATCGAATGAGCGCGAGTTGCTCCTCAAAATAAAACACGTAAAATGCATCCAGAAAGTCGTCAAAGCCTTCAGAACTAAATGTAAGCGTACGTTCCAGCGCATCAAGAGAACGATGCTCGCTGTCAAGAAACGTGCGCAACAAACCCAGCGCCTCGACTTCGTCTATATCGAGCCGGTCGCTAATCGCGACGCACAAGTCGCGTTGGAGCGCATCAACTTCGAGCTTGTGGCCATGCCATTCGACCTGTGTCTGTTTCATAAACGTATCACGGAGCGACGGCGCGCGCGGCTTGCACAGATCGCCACACGAACGCAGCTGTGGCAGTCGTTGTTCCAACAGCTGCTGCAGGTCTTCTGATGTGTGTTTTTGGCGCGCACCCTCAAGATGCTCGTATATATCATGAAAAGGAACGAGGCCATAAGTTGCAGCGCGCGGCGCACTATGCGCCGCGCTTGCATCAGCCGCCATGATCTAGACCCAGGAACGGGGTAGCAGTAGGAGCCGTGAATATGTTGATGCGAGTAATTGTCTCACGTCCACCGCATCGGCCGAGTGAGACCCAAGAGAGGAGACGACCCTGGGGCCTACGAGAGGGACTATGGCAGAGAGCCGCCCTATGTCACAACGGCGGTGGGGGCGAACTTGGAAGGGGGCGGTATTCAGGCGAATGCATTTCATAGGATGGCGCAGGCTGGGACGACTCATAGCTGGGAAGCCGTAGCCACTCACATGACGTTTTCGAGTGGGTGATGTGGATGGGTATCAAGATGGCAATGTCGAGAATACGTGGATTCGCGGACGCGTCATCGGGAATTCGCTCGACGCGCAGGATCACTTTCAAAGTGTGATGCACCGCCACATTCGACTTGGGGTGCTGGCATGAAATATTGATGATTTTTTGGCGCTTCATGTACACGTTTAAATCCATGACGAGGTGCCATGGGCCGACAGGGCTCAGAGGCGCCAAGCGGATTTCTTCTTCCTCACTTGGATGCTGGCACGCGGCTGCCTCGATGAAAGGATACAGTGGCGAAGCTGCAAGCGCATCTTCTCCGCCGTCCATCAGCGGCAAGAGAGGGTCTGTGATCGACGCGTTCTGCAAGCGCAGGAAATTCCATTTGTGTGGCTTCTCCTGACGCATAGTTTTGCGTTCGTTCGCATAGTACATAGTCTGTTCCTCGAGCGTACAGGTTATGCAGTGCACTCGCGTCTTACCGATCGGGATCATGGTGAGATGCATCGGGATCGTTGTACCGATGGGAAAGCTGTGGCCCTCGACCGACACCGCATAAGACAGCAAGTCGTCACAGGTTCGGTTGACCACAATGGAGTCTGACGCGGTGGTCGGGTCGTTCATAGGTATCTGTACAAGTGTCACCTCGCATTGATCCGTCAGATTGCTGACCAGCGGCCCACTGCGGAATACAGTCGCACGAAGCAAGTAGACTACATGCCCAAAATCGGCATGCAATGAAGGAGGCAAGTCGCGCGGTAGTGAGATGCTGAATGGATAATCATACTGGCCCTTTCGGAGTTCGAACCACTCAGCCGGCACGGCGGGTGTTGGAGCGTTGCCGTGCGAAGACGCCGTATTTTGCTCCAGCATAGGTGCCGATTCTGTCATAGGCGATGATTTTGTCGGACGAAGTCCCTCGATGATACCGCGCACCGAGCGCAAGGGCATGGGTGACGGGCGGTTCGGAATCACAGGTCGTTCGCGTTCGCGTGACTGTTCTCGCACCTCCTCAGGCCACATGTACCGCGGAGTATTAGTGCCACGTCCTGGCTGTGGTTGTGCTGTTTCGTGACGCGCCTCAAGGGGCGTAGTGCCAGGCATGAGGGGTGTGCCTTCCCCTGAGCGAAAAATGCTTGTTTTTAGGCGCAAAATCTCAATCTGCTCAATGACTTCGATGCCATTTTGCTTTAGGCCTTCAGGCCAGTCTGTCCGTGTCACACCCGTGAGCGTAATGCTTATGTCCTTGACGCGAGTGGACTTGCTCAGAGTGAGGCGCACGATACCACGCACCTGCGGCGGGGATGTGTCCAGCTCTGAATGCGATGTGGCGTCAAAAGTTTCATTCTCTGACGGGGATACCTGGCTCTGTGCGTGCAAAAAGACGGCCGGCTCCGTTACTGCGTCAGCAAAACTTTACGAACGTATAATCTCAACGCCGGTCGGCATGCTGGAGGCCCTTGCCCCCTGGAATGATGGTGCACAAAATGTGGACGAGCCCTACACGTGGTCGACCACCAGCCCGATCGCCTAAATAGGGCGTATTTCCACGCCTGGACTGTGCACAGCTTTAATTTGCCACACGATGTCCTTGTCAGCGGCAGCAGCTCTGCCGCCTCTGCTTATAACGCCCAAGCAACTGGCGGCGTGCATGGCATCCAAGCAGGCCCTGTGTATTCTTGATGCTACCTGGTTTCTCAAGATGCCGAATGCGCCCGTGCGGAATGCGCACGCCGAGTACCTCCAGGGACCCCGTGTGCCTGGCTCACTGTTTTGGGATGTGGATGCGGTGGCCACGACGGGCGATTCAGTGATGAACTTGCCGCACATGATGCCAAGCGGCTCCATTTTTGCTGAGGCCGCAGCTGCCAAGGGCATCACCAGCGATACACACGTTGTTGTGTATGACACGCACGGTATCTTTTCGGCACCCCGCACGGCATTTACGTTCTCGGCCTTTGGACATCGTGCCGTGTCCGTGCTGGATGGTGGACTACCAGCATGGATCGCTGCAGGCGAGACCATTGATAGCCATGCGCTCTCGGCGGACCCTGTGCCGCCCAAGGCTTCGTACCCTGTACCCAAACTCGAAAGCGGCAGGATTCGCTCGTTTGAAGAAATGTTACATAACACGACACTCGGCTCGAATGCACAGGTTGTTGTTGACGCACGCCCCCAGGCTCGCTTCGACGGCGCTACGCCGGAGCCGCGGCCCGACATGGCCTCGGGCCATATTCCGAACTCGCTGTCCCTACCTTTTTCTACCGTCCTTGATACGCACGAACTGGACGGACGAACGTACACAACCATGAAGCCGCAGCACGAGCTCTGGAAGGTTGTCGCTTCCATCCTCGGCGAAGAGGGTATAGAGAAGGTGCGCCACGACGGTTCGGCCAAAGGCTCAGTCGGCGTTACGCTCTCGTGCGGCAGTGGTATGACAGCTTGCATTGTGTGGCTTGCACTCCAGCAGCTCGGTATCAATGGGGCTATTTACGACGAGAGTTGGTCCGGTTGGGGCCGCCGGGCTGCGAAAGGCCAGGCGCCCGTGGAAAAGACATAGTCGCTAGGCCGCCACATGATCATATTGCACGCCATTGAGCGATGCACCCTTCATAGTGCGCTTTACATGAGCATGGAAGTTTTGCCTATTGCGCCGCAGCTCTTCAGCCGCTTCCTTGTTGAGAGGGTCGTCCGCATTCGGATCGAGGAAGAGGAAAAGCAGGCCGACAGTCACAGAGTTGAGATTCAAGATCGGGTTCCACTCTTCGCGCAAGATATTCAGGCACACATTCCCATCGAGATCAAGATTGGGATGGTATACCCGTTGGAGGCACTTGACCTTAGGCGGATCATGGGGGTAGTTATCGTTCATCGCGATGCGAAATCGAAATGTACCTCCCTCATAGATGCCCTCATCTGGACGCACGATGAGCTCGAGCTGCATGATTGATGCAGGGTCAGGAAACTGGACCTCCATAGTAGGTGGCAGGTCGAGCTCAGAAATGTCTGCGTAAGATGGACAAAGACGCACCTTTCTGCATACGTATGAGCGCAGGCGAAGTCTTTGGCCTCTGTTTGCGTGCCTCTTCAGCCTCTCTGCGCTGGCTCCATAACTAGGCGGTCAGTGTAGCAAGCACATACATTGATCATCGTCCAATGCCGTCATCATCAACGCAGGCAGCGTCGCAGGGCACCTGCTGACTAAATTTCCGACCACGTCCGTCTTGCCATCGTTTTTCTTCTGCCGACCGACCATGTCAGCCGCACCAACAGAAGTAGGGGGAGGCGTGTCTCAGACAACGGAGGCGCTGCAAGCCAAGCTTGAGGAGACAAAGATCTCGGAGGAAAAGCCTGTGACGGCTGAACAGGACGACCAAGACGACCAAGACGACGACGAGGCGCCTGTGGCTGGTGGCGACGCAGACAAGAAGAAGAAGAAGAAAAAGAGTGGCAACAAGAAGAAGAAGAGCAAGACGGCTAAGGCTGCGATGCAGCAGACAGATCCTCCCACTATCGGACTGACGAAAATGTTCCCTAACGGGCAGTTCCCCGTGGGCGAGATCCAGCAGTACGATGAGTCGAAGTTCCTCGACGAGTCGCGGAAGCGTGAGACAGGCGAAGAACGTCGTGAGCGCGAACGACTTGTGCAGCAGCAAGAGGGCTTCGACTACAATATCATACGCCGCGCTGCTGAGGTGCATCGCCAGGTGCGTCAATACGCCCAGCGCACCATCAAGCCTGGCATGTCGATGACAGACATTGCGAACATGATTGAGGATGGCACGCGCACGCTAGTGGAAGCGAACGGATTTAGCAGCGGCATTGGCTTCCCAACGGGTCTGAGCTTAAACGAGGTCGCCGCGCACTACACGCCGAACGCGGGTGACAAGCGCGTCCTGCAGAGCGGCGACGTCCTCAAAGTCGACTTTGGTGTGCATGTGCAGGGCCGTATCGTTGACAGTGCCTTTACTTTGAACTTTGAGCCGACATATGACCCGCTTCTCGCGGCTGTCAAGGCGGCGACGAATGCCGGTATCAAGGCGGCGGGTATCGACGCACGCCTGGGCGAGGTCGGTGCTGAGATTCAGGAGGTGATGGAAAGCCACGAGTTCGAGGCAGAAGGCAAGACGCACCAGGTCAAGTGTATTCGGAACCTACAAGGCCACAACATTGAGCCTTGGCGAATCCACGGAGGCAAGTCAGTGCCGATCGTGGCTGTACCGAACCTCGACGAAAAGATGGAGGAGGGCGAGTACTTTGCGATTGAGACGTTCGGCTCAACGGGCCGTGGCTATGTCGTCGACTCGGGTGAGTGCTCACACTATGCTCGTAAGGCAACGCCGCCGAGTGTGCCGCTGCGCATCAACAGCGCGCGCCAGCTGCTCTACACGATCAACAAGAACTTTGGCTCGCTTCCCTTCTGCCGCCGCTACCTCGACCGCCTGGGCGAGCAAAACTACCTGCTTGGTCTGCGCCATCTCGTGTCGCAGGGTATTGTACAGGACTACCCACCACTCGCCGACGTGCCTGGCTGCATGACGGCCCAATTCGAGCACACAATCCTCCTGCGCCCCACGTGCAAGGAAGTCGTGTCGCGTGGCGACGACTACTAAGGAGCCGAGCGCCGCACCCAAAAGATAGACTGACACAACATGTACGAAGCCAAGCAAATCGCGCTCAACGTAGCCAGCTGCACAGCCAACGCCATGGATGCATCGCCAATCGGGATGCGCGCGGTGCTCGTCGTCTCGGCGCGCGGTGCACTGGGCGGCTCGTACAGGGCAAAAGGCGCCGTGTGCCGCTCGAACGAGGCTTGGAGGTGAGCATGTGTGGAGGGCAAAAAGAAGGACACGTCGAGTTCGTCAGCGTCGGCCCACGGCTGACGCTCGGGGCATGCGCTAAAGAAGAGCGGCTCATCTGGAAGAAGGTTTACATGTGCGTAGTGGCGGGTGCGCCATGCACAAGCGGAGCGAAGGCCGCGCTTGACGCTGGGTCGGACAGCCTGCCACGCCTGCTGAGCGGCTTCAGGTAGCCACGTGGGTAGGGACAGGGTGTCGAGCCATGTCGCATCCTCAACATCGAACGCCCTAGGTGGTATGTACCGCACATGCAACGGCACAGAGACATGGTCTGCGCTGCCAAAGTCGAGCAGCAAAGCTGTATGTTCGCATGCGTCGCCCTCGCACGGCTGCTCGGAGTCGTGCTCCTGCGTGCCCTCCCACCATGTGCGCGGCACTTTTTCCACCGAAGCGAAACGCCGCGTCCGTTTTGTCCAGCCCACGGGCTTCTCAAGCTCTAGTGGGCCCAGCAGCGTTGCGTTCACCGACGGCGGCAGTCGCGCAGTATATGGGTCATAGTACACTGCGGGGGGTAGCGGCACCATGACCATAGCGCGGCAGGCGGGAATTGGACGCGGCGGATGAAGCGTCAGCTGCGGCGCATACGATTCCACATGATCCCAGCGGTAGTGTCCCCCGCTGTCCATGACGTGGGTAGGCCACGAATACTGGAGAGCCGTTCTGTCAGGTACTTCACGTGGAGTCCACGTGCATCAGACCGCGTGGCCCTTTCGCGGCTCGCCGGGGCCAAGGACCCAGGCCACGATGACCTCGACCGAAGACGACTGTGCCTTATCAGACTCGGAGGAGTGTGAAACGACCATAGAGCTCTCGCGACCTGTGCCTGCGCCGGATCCCGTGAAACAGCAGCAGTTTCAGGAAAAGGTGGCATCCACGCCCTTGGGCTCGACGTCCGATGGCCTGCTGGCCCTGCTGCGTGACCACCCGGAGCTCGTGTCGACGAAGCTCGCCGCGGCTGCCGAGCGCGATCTGCCTGACGAGAGAGTGACTGCACCGCGCGTTGACTCGTCTTCGTCCAACTACGCACAAGCACTGCATGAAGGCGGTAATGTCATGAGCACCCTGTTTCCGAACCAGGACATGGTCCTGTCGCCCCGCCTTGCGCCAACGACGAGCGCAAGTCGCGGCAGCTCGCAGTACTCGTTGCCAGACATGGCGATGGCGACGCTGAGCTCGGTGAGCGATCCGACCATCCACACGTCGATCTTGAAGCAGTCGTCCACCAAAAAGATCTCGCGATCCATGTCGATATCCCGCAATCTGGGCGAGCAGAGCCACAAACCGGATCACAGCGAAAAGATCGTCGTGGCTATGGTCGGTCTTCCCGCACGTGGCAAGAGCTACCTGAGCAACAAGCTCATGCGGTATCTCCGCTGGCGCGAGTACCAAGTGCGTGTGTTTAACGTCGGGCAGCTGCGTCGGGCGCGTGCGTTTGAGCACACGGCATCGTTCTTCAATTCTGCGAATGTGGAAGCCGTCAAGTCGCGCGATGCACTCGCACACGAGTGCCTGAATCAGCTTATTTCGTGGCTGAAACAGGGAGGCAATGTCGGCATCCTCGACGCGACAAACACGACCAAGGCTCGGCGCAAGCAGATCGCGGACCGCGTCGCGAAAGAATCGGGGATGAGTCTCGTGTTCCTCGAATCTATTTGCACGGACCCCAAGGTCGTCGAAAAGAATGTCGAGATCAAGGTGCGCGGCACAGATCCCGACTATGCCAAGGCGACGCGAGAGCAGGCCAAGGACGACTTCCTGCGCCGCATTCAGTACTATGAGGCAGTGTATGAGCCGCTTGATGCAGATGGCACAGAAAGACTCTACACGTACTGCAAGATTGTGGATGTGGGACGCAGTGCGACCATGAACCAAATCGCCAGTTACCTCGAGTCGCAGATCGCCTTTTACCTGCTCAACCTACACATTGCGCCACGCAACATTTTCATGTCGCGGCACGGTGAATCGCAGTACAATGTCGAGGGCAAGATCGGTGGTGATGCGGACCTCTCGGAGCATGGCTGGGCGTACGCGCGTGCGCTGCCGCAGCTGATCCGGGACCATATCGGCGACGAGCCGCTGACTGTGTGGCACAGCTCGCTGCGCCGCACCGCCCAGACAGCGAGCTTCCTCAAGTACCCCAAACTCGTTTGGAAGTCACTCGATGAGCTCGACGCCGGTGTGTGTGACAGCATGACGTACAAGGAGATTGCCGAGTTTTACCCCGAAGACTATGCGAGTCGCGACGAAGACAAGTTCAATTACCGCTACCGTGGCGGCGAGAGCTACCGCGATCTGGTGGAGCGACTCGAGCCGGTGATCATGGAGCTTGAGCGGCAGGATAATATCCTTATCATTGGGCACCAGGCGGTTCTACGTGCGCTCTATGCGTACTTTATGGGCTACGATCAGCATGATCTGCCGTACATCAAAATGCCGCTGCACACCGTCATCCAACTCACCCCCAAGGCGTACGGATGTGACGAAAAACGGTATGCACTCCCGATCGAAGCCGTTGATACCCATCGAGAGCGCCCGGCACGCTCCCTCTCAAATTCGATCAGCGACCTACGCACCGAGGAGAACAGAGATCCTTCCTTCATGGCTGCCACGAGTCCACCGCCCTCACAGCAGCGCCCCTAGCGCCAGTGCGACATGCGCAGCTCCTCGGCCATCCGCTGCTGCATCTTGGCCGTTACAAGAGGACCCCAGTACGCCGCAGGATCCGCGCGCGGTGCGAGTACATGCTGCTCGTGACGGCGTGCCTGTGGTCGTGTGAACAGCGCGACGTTGTTGTAGTCGAGCGGGAGTCGTGGATCCCAGCGCACGATTTGACCTGTAGCAAGTGTATCGTACGGAGGCACGACAGAGCGGCCACGAAATATTTCCTCAAAGATGTAGCCAATATCATTCACGCTGAAGGGGATCCGCAGTCGTGGCGGCGGACCCTTGTCGTTCGTCGCGTGGTACGTCGGCGGCACGTCGGCCTCCGCCAATGGGCGGCGATTCGATGGGACGCGGTGCTTCGTTTCGTCCACGGGCGGCGAAGGGTACCGCGACTCCGTGACGTTGAGGTCGGCAAAGAGCTTCTCATACAGCTTACGGCGGCCCTTGATGTTCAGTGGCTCGAGCTTGTGCTTGGCCAAATCACACAGAATGTAGGTAGCAGCAGCCAGGCCAAACATGGCGGGTATCGGGCCCAGGACAGGAAGAATGCGCACACGAAAGTCTTCAAAAGCGGCCAGCTCATGGACCTGGCCTTTGTCAAACTCCTCATCCGGAAGCGGCAGGAGATGAGTGTTCGATTTTTCCGTGGAGTATACACACGGTATCGTGTAGGTCGACGCCAGGATCGCTTCGTGCGTTTCTTTTAGTGCCTTGGGGTCTTCACTCCCTGGCGGGGGGATCGGTGGAATGCCAGCGACACGCAGTTCGCGTCGCACAACGCGTGCCAGCGGATCCTCCACGGTCGTCGAGATGTCGCTGATCTGAATACAGCTGGGATCGGCCTTGGCTCCGGCGCCCATGGACGAAAACACCTTGATGTCGTGCCGTGCACAGTACTTGATCAGATCCACCTTGGTGTCCAGATTGTCAATCGCATCTATGACGTATGTTGGCGCACCTGCTAGCAGTCGATCAGCCTCACTGCCACGAAACAGGTCGACGTAGGCTTCGACGTGTGCCCATGGCGCAATGCGCTCGAAAAACTGCTGGCAACACACGACCTTGGGACGGCCCACATCCGCGAGCGTCGCGCATGCATGGCGATTCAGCGACGAAAGCGACACCTGGTCAAAGTCAATCAAGCGCAGGCGGCCCACACCCGAACGGAGGAGCATGAGCGCGGCCCAACTGCCGACGCCACCAGCGCCGACGACAATCACAAAACTATTCCGAATCGCGTTCATGCCTTCTTCGCCCAAGAACCCATAGTTGCGGCTCAGCTGCTCACGAACCAGCGATTCGTCATACGTATCCCTACGCACAGGCGCATGTGGCGGCGTAGGCACATGAGGTAGAGGCGCATCAGGCGCATGACGCGCTGCTTCCTTCTTAAGCGCGCGACGCCGGCGCTGTCGCACGCGCTCCTGGTATCCAAGAAGTGCAGTGATCGTCAATAGAGATGATCCAAGCGCCGCTGCACCAACGGCCCACCACGGCACGCGTGTCGTCGACATGCTTCGTCACCTGCCAAGCCGAGCGGTCGTTGTCGTCGTCGTGGGCCTGGACGTCCCACCCTTTTCCTCACGTGACACGAAATTTTTTCAAGGGTCGAGCGAACGACCCTACCCCTCCTTGTCGTGGGACGCGATGGACATAACGCGTGCGATTACGTCGCACGTCAAGTCCGCCTCATTCTCCTTCCTGACCGCCGAGGAGGTGCGAAGCATCTCGGTGCGTCAGGTGGTGAATCCCGTGCTACTTGACAATGCAAATGCACCGACCGAGGGTGGTTTGTACGACCCGGCCTTCGGTCCTATGCGTCTGGATGATATTTGCCAGACATGCCACATGAATCACTTTGATTGCCCTGGACACTTTGGACATATTGAGCTACCTGCGCCCGTGTTTCATCCTCTGTTCATGAACCATGCATACACACTCTTACGTGGCACGTGTCTGTATTGCCACCACTTTCGGATCTCGAGCATGGCGCTGGCCAAGTACACGGCGCAGTTCCGCCTGCTTGAGTATGGTCTCGTGGATGAGGCGCACAAGATGGCGTCCGAGCAGCTGCGTGGCGTCCCGAACACCGACGGCGACGAAGACGAGCCCCTGGCACAGGCGACACAAGCCCCAGCGGCTGAGACGGTGCCCGAGTTTGTCGAGCGCATTTCGTCCATGGTGCGCACGATCATAGCACGTGCAGAGAAGCACGGCCTGCGCCGGCATGCCGACAAGGGCATGGCGACGTATGCAGCTCGTCGCGATCTGCGCAACGTGTTCCTCAAGGATATTTTGCGCCGCCGCTGCGACAGATGCAGTGCTGTGAACCCAACGCTGCGAAAAGATGGCTTTGTGAAAATCACCGAGCGTGACCTGTCCGCGCGCGACCATGCGATCCACGAGGCTCGCGGCATCAAGCGGCCGAACGTGCTGCTGGACCGATCCTCGGCACAGGCCGAGAACGCCGCCGAGGCCGAGCCAACAATGACCCTCAAGGAGGCACGTAAACTAAGCAAGGAGGCTGGTGACCAGACACGTGTGGTGCCGCCAAGCGAATGCCGTGCGAATCTGCGGCGTCTGTTTGCGAAGGAGCGTGAGATTTGTGCGCTCGTGTTTGGTCGGCATCCCGTGTTTGGTGGCAAAGCGGCGCCAAGCGCCGATGTATTTTTCATGGAGGTTGTGTGTGTGACACCGACGCGCTTCCGTCCAGCAAGTGTGATGGGCGACCAGACGTTTGAGAATGCACAGAACGAACTGCTGACCAAGGTGCTGAATACGACCTTTTACGTGCGTGACTGTAACGACCGTGCTCAGCTCTTTCAGCGTAAAACGAACTATCCAGTGCTGGACGGACTGGACGACGGGCAGGCCGTCGCCGTGCAGCGGCAGTGGGAGCTCGACCGGCGCGCCGCGATGGATGCGCTCCTCTCGGCGATGGTGCAGCTGCAGGTCAGTGTGAACTGCTACATCGACTCGAGCAAGAATCCGTCACCCCAGCGTCAGGGCCAGGCAGCGACTCCAGGTGTCAAGCAGGGTCTCGAAAAGAAAGAGGGTCTGTTCCGCAAGCACATGATGGGCAAGCGTGTGAACCATGCAGCCCGCTCAGTCATTTCGCCCGATGTGAATATCGAGACGAATGAGATTGGCGTGCCTCCTGTGTTTGCGAAGCGACTGACATACCCCGAGCCAGTGACGGTACACAACTACGAGCTCATGCGCCAACTGGTGATTCACGGTCCGGACGTGTACCCAGGAGCACACGCTGTTCGAGCGGAAGACGGCACCGAGACGTTGCTCAAGAACCTGAGTGTCGAGGAGCGAACCGCGCTTGCGAACCAGCTGCTGACACCTCAGGGCCAAACGTCGCGTCAGGCGCGCGGCACGTTTGGCGGCGTCGGTGGCACGTTGCGGACGCCCGTAACAAACAAGCAGGTGCTGCGCCACCTACGCACGGGCGATATTCTCGTGATGAATCGCCAGCCGACGCTGCACAAGCCGTCCATGATGGCGCATCGTGCGCGTGTGCTGCAGGGCGAGAGGACGATCCGCATGCACTATGCGAACTGCAACTCGTACAATGCAGACTTTGACGGTGACGAGATGAACATGCATTTCCCACAAAGCCAGATGGCCCGCGCTGAATGCTACCACATTGCCAACACGGACAACCAGTACCTTGTGCCGACGAGTGGCAATCCATTGCGCGGTCTCATCCAGGACCATGTCGTCGGTGGTGTGTGGATGACGTCGAAGAATACACTGTATACCCGCGACGAGTACCAGCAGCTCATCTTTGGCGCACTGCGACCCGAGACCTACGGCTTTGGCGGTCGCATCCGTACGCTCCCGCCCGCCATCTTTAGACCCGTGCCTCGGTGGACAGGCAAGCAAGTGATCTCGACCATTCTGCTGAACGTGACACCGCCGCATGCGCAGGGCCTGAACATGAATGCCAAGGCGCGCGTGGGCGCCAAGTACTGGGGCGAGCAGCACAAAGAAGAGGAAGTTGTCGTTGTGCGCGACGGCGAGCTCTTGACAGGTGTGCTGGACAAGTCACAGATCGGTGCGTCGGCATACGGTCTTGTACATGCGGTGTACGAAATCTACGGTGCAGAAACTGCAGGGCGCCTGCTGTCCATCTTCTCCCGCCTGTTTACCATGTGGCTGCAGCACAATGCGTTCTCGTGTCGCATGGATGACCTGCTTCTCAGCGCGGACGGAGATGCAAAGCGGCGCGAGCTGCTCATGGCTGGAGCACAGCATGGTCTCGAGGCGGCGTTGGGCAACGTTGGTCTCGGTGACGAAGACAAGCATGCGCCTGAAACACAGTACAATCTGCGCGTGCGTCTCGAGGAAGTGTTGCGAGATGACAACAAGCTGGCGGCCCTCGATGCAGCGATGATGTCGGCGTCCAACAAGCTGACGTCATCGGTGATCTCGTCATGCATCCCATCGGGTCTGTGGCGTGTATTCCCTGAGAACAACATGCAAATGATGGCTGTGTCAGGTGCCAAGGGCAGTGCCGTCAACGTATCGTCGATCTCGTGCCTGCTCGGTCCACAGGCTCTTGAGGGACGCCGTGTACCCGTCATGGTCAGTGGCAAGACGCTGCCGTCGTTCAAGGCGTTTGAGACGGCCGCACGTGCCGGTGGCTTCGTCGCCGGCCGCTTCTTGACAGGTATCGCGCCCCAGGAGTATTACTTCCACTGTATGGCCGGTCGTGAAGGTCTGATTGATACGGCCGTCAAAACATCACGCTCAGGGTACCTCCAGCGCTGCTTGATCAAGCATCTCGAGGGCATTTCTGTGCAGTATGATCAGACAGTGCGCAACAGCGACGGCTTCGTGCTCCAATTCCACTACGGCGAAGACGCTTTGGACGTCACCAAGAGCAAATATCTCGATCGCTTCGACTTTACTGCGCAAAACTTTGAAAGCTACCGCCGTCGCTACAATCCCGTGCAGCTGGAGGCGACGATGGAGGTCGAGAAAGCCCCGGATCACATGAAGCGCGCGCTGAAGAAGCCACACAAGTATGCCCCCACCATGTCGGTATATTCCCCGGCGCGACACTTTGGCTCCATGTCAGAGACTTTTGCCCAAAAGGTGGAGGATTATGTCGCCAAGAATCCACATGGCCTCCTTGCCCGCAAGAAGAAGGATACAACGCCTGAGGGTGTGCCGATGCAGCTCGCACGGCCCAAGCTAAGTGCCGAGGCTTTCAAAGCGATGACCAAAGTGCTGTACCACCGCGGCCTCGTCGAGCCTGGCGAAAATGTCGGCCTGCTCGCCGCTCAGGGCATTGGTGAGCCATCGACACAGATGACTCTCAACACGTTCCACTTTGCTGGACACGGTGCCGCGAACGTGACATTAGGTATCCCGCGTCTGCGTGAGATTGTCATGACGGCATCGAAAGACATCAAGACGCCCGTGATGCGCCTGCCAGTGTTGACGGGCGTCACAGACGAGCAGATGCGCACCTTCTGCAAGGACGGCAGCCGGCTGGTGCTCAGTCAGATCATCGAAGAGGCTATTGTCACTGAGCGCGTGCTGCCCAAGACAGCGGCCAACGGCTACCAGCGTCAGAAGCAGTACACTGTGCGACTGCAGTTCTACCCGGCTGAAGAGGTGCGCGAGGAGTACAATGCTTCGACGGAGCACGTTCTGCGTGGTCTTGAGGCGACATTTGTGCCTCTGGTTGAGCGCGAGATTGTGCGTGAGCTCAAGCGTCTGCGACGTGATCAGGTGCGACAGTCGCAGTCCATCGGCCAGGGTCAGTCGTTCAGTGAGTCGGCAGAGGAGGCGCCCGCTGCGCGTCGCCGTGAGGATGACAGCGACGACGAAGAAAACGTGTCCGAAGCCGGTGATGACGACGATGCAACGGCGTCCAAGCGACGGGCGAACGCTGGTTCCAAGGTCTCTTACGATGACGACGCCGAGGAAGGGACAGATACAGCAGACGATATTGCACGGGCGTTTAACGACGAGCTAGCCGACGAAGAGGAGCAAGAGCAGGAGGAGCAAGAAGAGGCAATGGAGACACGCGTATCAGACCTAGGCGAGCGGCTGCAGAACGAAAGCAAGTTCGTGGTCGGCTTCCGCTTCGACAGCGCACAGGGCTCCTGGGCCGAATTTGATCTGCAGATGCTCAACAGTACGGAAAAGATGCTGCTTATCAATGTGATTGAGCGCGTATGCCGTGCAAGTGTCGTCCATGAGATCCCACGTATCAGTCGCATTATGATCCCGCCCCCGACACCTGGCGATTCGTCCGTGGCGCTTATGGCTGAGGGCATCAACTTACGCGGCATGTGGGACTTTGGCTTCGGCGTCATCGATTTGAACCGAATGTACACGAACGATATCGGTGCCCTTTTGCACAATTACGGTGTGGAAGCGGCGCGTGCTGCGATTGTCAGCGAACTTAAGGGTATCTTTGACACGTACGGTATCGGTGTGTCGATGCGCCACATGTTCCTCATTGCCGACTACCAGACAGCGTTTGGCGACTTTAGGCCTTTTAGCCGTGGCGGTCTGGCAGATGCGCCGTCGCCCCTGCTTAAGGCCAGCTTCGAGATGACGATGGCGTTCTTGAGTGGCGCAGCTCTTTTCCAGGAGGCAGACGACCTCTCGTCGCCCTCGAGTAACATTGTGGTCGGACGTCCTGTGCCTACGGGTACGGGCGCTACGACGATTCATATGCCTCTGACGGCATCTGCATAGATTGTGAAGGCGCATCTTTTTCATATGGATCAGCATCGTGCAGCTGCCGTAGACAGTCGCTAAGGCGGACATATGGTGCGCGTATGCCAGGATGCAGGTAGGTCAGTGCACGAGCTGGGAGATGGTGTCCTTCTGGGAGAGGAAGCACATGCCGTGGCGCAACGCGCTTTGACAGGATGCCCCAAGCCGTGGCTACACGGTAGCCCTTATGCTTTTTGTGGCTCAATACGACGCCCGGGATGCGGTACACATCCAGAGGACTGCGATCGACGCCTGTAATGCTGATGCTGACGGAGCTGCCGCGCGGGTAGACATGGTCGTGGCGTAGCGTTGAAGTTGGCGTCGTAGAGTGTAGGTCATCCGCCCGCTTGGACGATGAGCCATGTGATGTTGGTCCCAGATCTAACGGTGAAGCAGACCTCACACGCTGCCACTGTGGCTTACGACCAAATACCATTTCGAAAGGGCTCTTGTTCGTACTTGCATGAACAGATGTGTTGCACGAAAAAGCAATAGTTGGGAGGCATTGAGCCCATTGCCGTTCACCAAATTGGTGGCACCACTTGGCAATGAGTTTGCGCACATGCCCATTGGCTCGTTCCACGAGTCCCTGGCTCCGAGGACGCCCTGGTTGACTGCGCCGAACAAGGATGTGGTGTTGAATAGCCACCTGCGAAAGAAGCGGATTGACAAACTCGGTCCCATTGTCTGTCTGCAGGATGGCAGGTGGGCCCATCATAGCAATCCATTGCAGAAAGTAGTACAGTACATCACGTTCTCGACGATGGCGTAAAGGGAACAGCATGCAGAAACGCGTGTAGTGATCTTTTATGTGTAGAATCCAACGAAACTTGCCATCAGGCTCTTGTCGCATGTCAATCAAGTCCATCTGAACACGTTCCATGGCTCGATGTGATGGTATAGGTTGAGTCGGTGCTGGACGCGGGCCCGGTCGGTATGCATGGCAGAGAATACAGCGTTGTAGCACCCAGTCGACTGCACGCTTTGGAATCCCGTGGTACCGTGCAGACACCTCGTGCCATGTTTTGCTCGTCCCCTGGTGATGCAGGGCATTGTGCTCTTGGACAATTGTATCAAACACTTGATCGTCAGGGATGACCAGCAAGGCCCCCTTTCCTTTTCGTGCATGGTAATACAAGTCGCCACGTTGGTCGAGCGAGTAGTTTTGGCGCGTTTTCTGCACAAAAGTCATGGACGCCATGCCTTTGTCGGCGATTTGCCTAGCACTTTGTCCGCCAGCAAGCGCACATAGTACCTCGGAACGTACTTCGAAGGTCTGGCGTGGCACCACGCTTTTAAATGTAGTGCTTGTCAGCCATTCTGTGAATAAGAGTCTGTGCTCGTATACAAAGCCTGTATTAACGTGAACAGGTTCGTAGAATGCCTGGGGATCCTCGTCACTCGGCTCACTTGTGTGCAATGCCGTCATGCTGAGCTCACTCCTAATCAGTTAAGTGGTGTCTAATTACCGACAAGGAAAATTGACCAGACCGAGTATAGGAGGTAGCACTGCCCATTTGGGTGCCTTCGTTTCAAATGAGTGACGATCATTCCAGATTATAATTATCTGCGCCTGGGAGAATGAATAAATTTAAACTTACCTAGGGAGATATGCCCCAGAGTATAACATAACTCCACTAGTCATAGATGTTTTATTTATATCAAGCAACTATCGTCACATATAAAGTACTTAAACGAAGGCATTATTTTCCGTGATGCACACTGTTGTCGTAGAACATTGAGAATTATGATACGCATCGGATGGGAACGCGAAATGAGTGCGAAGTCATTTTCACCTCATTAATGACACACCGTTGTCAAGATGATTGAAAACGGGCCCAATTTACGGTTACCTGGCAACAGCCAGAGAGGACTATTTAGTTGCGAGCAAAATTAACCATTACATCGAAAAATCTCACGAAACCTACTTTGTTTCAAAAACATGGTGATACTTTTTTGGCACCTCACGCAAGCTGGATGGAGCACGCTCAGGATACAAAATAGCATGCTCCGACGATGCACACCTTGTGTGCGTGGGACTGTCAACAGGCATTGTCCGGCCGTCCTGAACACGACCAAACACATGGTTGAGGTACCAAACTTCGCTTAGGACTGTGTTACCAGTATCGTTCGTATGCTTTCCTTCTTCAATGTCCTTAAAAGACGGGCCAGAGCATCCAATGTAAGGCCTAGCACCGAAGTGCCTCTCAAGGGCACTCGTAATATTAGAAAGACTGTAACGGGTGCAGTTGCTAGGCTTGATGCCAGCGGCAGCTAGCCAGTCATATGTGGGAAGCTGGCGGTAGTAGCTGAGAGCAGTGTCGAAGAAGTCAATCACCTCTTCATGCTCACGGTACTTGGGACCATAGCAAGGAATGTCAAAAGTACTGTAGCATGTACCATGCTTACTGAATTCATGGGCCCAGAAATCTTTGTTGGGAGTGCCTTGCGCAATCCAAAATGTGTCCATGAATTCAAGAAGATCGGTGCGCCCCCAATCCTGAATGAAAGTGTCGATGCTTGGACCCTTGTAGGGCTCCACGATAGTGCCGTTTTCCTTCCCATTTTGAGTTCGAGGAGATGGTTTGGGGTCAAACTGACGGTTCAGATCACAGTATTGTGTGAACGAGCCATTGCAGAAATCAGGCCATAAACCATGGATGGTCCAGTGCTTGTCTGGGAGTTTCTGACCCTTGTCCTCCAGCCCTGTGTGCGTATCCCAAAACTGCGTTTGGGCTACGAGACCTCCGAACGTCTCCGTGCAGCAAGAGTCGAGATGCGCAAGGTTGAGGGCCTCCTTGCTGCATGACAACACAGGTTTGTCAAGCCAGCAAGTATGGTTATACGTCGTAGTGTTACGGTAAAGCTTGGCATTCACTGAAGCAACACCAAGCAGGGCAACTACGCCAGCACTGAGCATGCGCATCATAGTTTGAGGATAGGGATTACATCGACCCGATTCTTGCTAACATACGATCCGATATGATGCACGCCACACCGGAAGCGTACGCCAACGATATCCCAAGGATCATGTTTATAAGCACGTGCGATGTACCAGCAAATGATGTGGTTGCCACAATCGAAGACAAATAGTAGGCACGCAATCGCAACAAGTAGGTGACATAATCCGTACCCTATCGAGATACACGAGGCGCACGATGCTTAATTTCGAGTCCATATTCCTCTGATCCGGAAATAGAGAACCGAGCAGTGCGGTGTCATCGTTTGTGCATCATGTAGAGCAGAAACTTTCCACCTCCATTGTAGAATTATGGGCGCGAGGAGGGGAAGAGAGAGACGAGAGAGACGAGAGAGGGAAGAAGGGGAGGGGGGAGAAGCAAAGAAGCAAAATGAAAAAGAGAACTGCAGCAACCAGGATTCCCGCGTGGTCCCCCACCGCAGTACTAACTAGTCGATACCGTGCTTAACTTCGCAGATCGGACGGGATACGGTGCTTTCACGGTTCTGTGGCCGCAGATGGAAGGGTATGTCAAGTTCTCGTACAAAACAGGCCAAAAATGCGGGGAGGGGGGCAGCATGGAGACGGAGAGCATGAGGAGGAAAGGCAGGCAAGAGCACGGGCGTGTATGTTCGGAGATACAAGCCTCCATTCGCGAGACGTACAACCACACACACACACACACAGACCCTGAGCAGCAGGGCGGGAGGCGAGACTGCGCGCTACCTAGCTGTGGTCGCTGTGGTCGCTGTGGATTGTTTGTTCGTCGACGAGTTGACCACCCCGCTGTCCACTAAGGCCAAGTTGTGTGTATACATAGGTATATGAATCCGTATACATTGATGTGTGCCCTCTGGATTTTTTATGCATATGTATATGTATATATATATATATATTGTATATAGATCAGAGCCTATTATATATACTCCATGGGCAAGTAGACTGACGAGAGAGAGAGAGAAATTCGACTCTTGGAGGAGGGGGACGCATAGACAGGCGTGAATGTGTGTGTGCACGGGTGACGTAGAGAGGGGGTAGGGGGGTAAGGTATAGAAGAATGGGAAAGTGGGGAAGGATGTGACCTACCATACACACCTCCATTGCGTAGGATACAGTAGGATGTAGTCGACTAGGTCGACAAATCTTTAGAACACGGGCTTAGCCTCAGCAGATCGTAGCAACGAGGCTACTCTACTGCTTACAGCACC
>ENA-OOJM01000020-OOJM01000020.1-human-skin-metagenome-genome-assembly--contig:-NODE-20-length-63286-cov-6.311524_pt1 | contig 63286 bp, 57 predicted proteins | sample MGYA00248875_ERZ500988 | MGnify/ENA primary metagenome ERZ500988 (study PRJEB25958, sample SAMN03398507) | human skin metagenome | study: EMG produced TPA metagenomics assembly of the Human Skin... | reverse complement strand
GAAAAAATTATTTCTTTAAGTGATGCAGAAAAGAATGCTTTAATAAAAGAAGCAGGCATTATTCGCAACGAAAAAAAAATCAATGCTATTATTCAAAATGCGCACGCTTATTTAAACGTAGAGAAACACCTTACTTTTGCCGATTTTATTTGGCAGACAGTTGATTACCAACCGGTCATCCATCACTTAAAAAGTAGCGATGATATGCCTTGTGCAAACAATTTATCACACTTACTTGCTAAAAAATTAAAAAAAGAAGGCTTTGTTTTTATCGGCCCGGTTATCTGCTATTCCTTTATGCAGGCAGCAGGCTTAATTAATGATCATGTGACAGAATGCTTTTTACACCCTGATGCTACTGAACTGGAAAGCCCTGATACGCTACTTGCAAAATAGCATTGTTATAAGCTAACTGGATAATTCTTATCGCAATAAAAAGCGATGTTCCTGAAAACAATATAGTCCTTGCTATTTCTGCCCTCTCCTAATAAATACAAATTAGGCGGGTTAATAATAGCATCGATAATGACTGCCTTAAACAATCTTTGGACGATTCTTATCGTTTTTTGCCTTCTTGCTTCTCTCTATAAAAAAAGCCACTCACGAGGAGTGGCTTTTTTCATTTAAACATGTCTTAAAACTGATTTTCTTCTGTAGAGCCGGTCAAAGCAGTCACACTGGATTTACCACCTTGGATCGTTTCGGTCACTAAATCAAAGTAACCGGCACCTACTTCTTGTTGGTGAGATACAAAAGTGTAACCATGCTCGCGGGCACTAAATTCAGGCTGTTGCACTTTTTCCACATATGCGCTCATGCCACGGTTTTTATAGTCTTGCGCCAAATCAAACATGTTGTACCACATACTGTGAATACCCGCCAAAGTAATAAATTGGAAACGATACCCCATAGCACCCAGTTCTTTTTGGAATTTGGCAATGGTCGCATCATCCAAGTTTTTCTTCCAATTGAAAGAAGGTGAGCAGTTATATGCCAGTAGCTTATTAGGAAATTCCTTATGAATGCCTTCAGCAAAGCGCTTCGCCTCTTCTAAATTTGGAGTCGAAGTTTCACACCAAATCAAGTCAGCATAGGGTGCATATGCCAAACCACGAGAAATTGCCTGTTCTATTCCGTTTTTAACTCGATAAAAGCCTTCAGAAGTCCGTTCACCCGTTAAGAAAGGTTTATCGTTTTCATCGTAATCATGGGTCAATAGGTTTGCAGCTTCCGCATCGGTACGACCCAATAAAACAGTAGGTATCCCTAATACGTCCGCGGCTAAACGGGCTGCAATCAATTTTTGTACAGCTTCCTGAGTGGGCACTAAAACCTTACCGCCTAAGTGACCACATTTTTTTGCAGAAGCCAGTTGATCTTCAAAATGTACTCCTCCGGCACCTGCGTGGATCATATTTTTCATCAATTCAAACGCATTTAAAACCCCACCAAAGCCTGCTTCTGCATCGGCTACGATAGGCACGAAATAATCGATGAACTCATCACTATCTTTTTCAATAGCGCGGCTTTTTTGGATTTCATCAGCGCGTATAAATGCATTGTTGATACGCTTTACGACCTTAGGTACAGAATCTACGGGGTATAAAGATTGATCGGGGTACATGCTACAGTAGTTGTTATTATCTGCTGCTACTTGCCAGCCAGATAAGTAAATGGCTTTCAAACCTGCTTTAACCTGTTGCACTGCTTGTCCACCGGTCAGAGCACCCAGGGCATTGACATAAGGTTCTTCATTGAGCAACTTCCACAATTTTTCTGCACCTTGCCGCGCCAAAGTGTATTCTACTTTTAAGGAACCGCGCAGACGCTCTACCGCTTCAGCGGTGTAGCCTCTTTTAACATCCTTCCAACGCGGGTTATTATCCCATTCCGATTGAATCGCTTTTATTCTTTCTTCACGGTTAGCCATCCAGTTGTTCCTCCAAAAAAGTAAAAAACACGCCCCAAAGCATAAGCTTTTATCGTAGTCGAGCTTAAAAAACCTAGTTATTAAAGCACACTTTAAACTAAATTCCTAGCAAGAGCAAAAGAAACTCTTTATCTCTCCTCCCCACCTCCGCATTCAGCTAAACTAAATGCTGCTTCGGCTGCTTCTTTGGCCTTGTCTTCTTCCCCAGCAGAATATAAAAGGCGAGATAATAACACTAAACTATTGAGTCTAGGGGATAAAGCAACTTCTTTTTCCAAATAAAAACGTGCCTTGCCCCATAATTGAGCATTAAAAGTAAGAATGCCTAAAACTTCTAACAAGTCGGTGTCATCGCTATTTTCTTTAAGCCAGCTTTCCAAAGTACGCAAGGTTTTTTTCTGTTGCTTTTCACCCAGCTTAGGAAAACTTTGAACCAATAACTTTAATAAAGCGCTGTTTTTCCCCTTAGGATAAACTTGCAATATCCAATTCGCTAGAGCTTCATCATTTTGTAAAGATAAATAACGCTCACTAATTTCTACAACCATCTTTTTATCTTGCATGACACTCTCGGGCAGACTCTTTATGAAGGCATCCAATTTTTCACTATTGGCAATACCTTTTAAACGCAAACGATAAGCCAGATTTAAATACTTTTTATAACTGACCTGAGAAATAGCATGATTTTTTTCAAGTTGTTCAAGGGCTGATAATAGCGTTTCTGGATCTTCCACTTGAATGCCATAAGCCAAGCGCAAACGTGCTAAGGCAGTAAGCTTACTGTCTTTGCGCGCTGCTTGATCGGCATAATATAAAAATTTTTTATAATCATTTTCTTTAAGTGCCCCTTCCGCCCAAATCAGATTGGTCCATAATAAGTCAGGCTGACTTTTATCATAAATATTAGATAAATATTCATCACGTCGATCAAATTGCTGTAGGCGATGAGCACTTTCTGCACCTAAAATTAATACTGCCGTCCCTAGTTTTCCTAAGGCATGATTCTTTAACAACTCTTCTACTAAACTTAAAGTACGCTGATAACGACCCTCAAAAAAAGCAATCATCGCCGCATTTATATCCTGCGTCACATGGATTTCTTTACGATGACGGTAAAAATTCCGGCTCTTTTTTATTGCCTCCACTACTAAAGAAATGAGTAAGTAAAGTAAGTAAATCAGTGCAATCAGTAAAATCGCTACTGCGATTAGCCATCGCAAACTCACCGTATAGCTGGTGCTATGTAAAAAGAGTATTAAATGACCATCCGCTAAAGAGAATAGATACATCCCACCCACAGCAATCAAGCAAATAATAATAAACCAAATGAGATACTTAAGCATTAGGCAGCCTCTTTAGTAGACAAAGTGTGCGCTGTATTTTCAGGTTTTACCCTTTCTTTTTGATTATGTCTCTGCGAGTGAACAGAAGTAGGTGCAGGAGGCTGTTTTTCCGTATTTTTATTAAGTTCTTCCTCCCTCAACATCCTGTCTGTAGGTGATTGAAGTTTAGGCTCTTTTTGCTCCACAAAAGATCCCTCTCGATAAAGGACCGGCTTCGCTTCTTCCATATTTCCCGCCTCTTCAGTCAGTTGCTGACTTTGCAAAGATTTAATCGCTGCACTGGCCGCACGAATAGCACTTAAATCGACAGCTGCCAATTTCACCCTTTTCAACTCTTTCAAGGTGATTAAAAAGTCCTGCACCACAGGGGCTTGTAATTCAAAATACTCTTTAACTGTGCCCTCGACAATAGAAAGCTGCTGTAGATAGCTTTCTTCATTGCGCTGTAGTAGAGATAAGCGGGCGGTTAATAAACGCAACTTTATATTTTCTTTAATAAAAAATATCTGCTCGGGAGACAATAACAGGGCATCGACTCGATGTAGATGGCGCACCTGTACCCCTGAACGGATTGCTTGTAGAAATTCTCGCCATAAACGCTCAAAAGAAAAGGGTTGATTCGTTCCCGCTACTGATGAGGCTGTTTTCTCTTCTAGAGAGAAATCATGATCAGCCAAAAAGGGTAAATCCTCTACTTGGTGTAATAGAAGGTCAACATTTACTAGAGCATCAGAAATATTACTGACATCTGCCTGTTTTAGAGAAGCAATAGCTTCTACTAAGCTTTTTCTCAACGGTTGTAAATCGGGTGAATCAAAATTCTCCAGCCTATCCTCCATATGGCTTAAAGAGCGCAAAGCAGCCTCAGTATTCCCCGTATTTAAAAGCTGCAAGGTCACAAGCCCTAAGCCGTATTCAATTTCATTCAATAACCAATCGTAGCGGCCATTAACAATTTTATTAAAGGCTGCTTGATTCTGCTTTATTCCTTGCTGATTATTTTGTATTTTGTCTTCTAAAGAGAAATATTGCTGCTCTAATAAAGATAAACTGTTTCTATCTACCAATTTATCTCTTTCTCCCAGTGCTACTTTATCATTTAAGGTAATATTTTCTACCGATTTTTTAGGAAGAGGAAAAAAAGTGAAACTACCTGTGGTGGCATAACGATAACCTAAAATCGCCACCCCCCCTACTCCAAGGAGAGAAATGAGAGACAACAGTAAAGCAAAATAAGCTATCCCCTTGCCTTTTTTACCACCGTCGATTGTAGTTGATTTAGACACTTTTTCTCGTGAATCCATAACTCGCTTCCTTATCCCGGCAAAAACCTTCGAGCAGGCTATTTAAAGCTTCATTTTAGCATAAAGGAGGGACCCTCCTTTATGGGCACAGTTCTTGTGCATGTCTTTTTTTAATCAAGCGGCTAAGAACACGCGCCTCTTTTAAAAGACCAAAAGATAATGCGTTATTTTTTCTGAGCTTACCTAGCAAAAATGCGCCTATCATCAGTATATAAGGCTTCAAACGTACAGCCCAATTTTTTCCATAGAGAAAATGGATAACAAACATATTGCGATACATAAACCGACCTTTCCACGTCCGCAGGGCTAATTGTTGCTGAAAAGGTAACAAACGTACTATTTTCGCTTCTCTCACTAGGAAAATTTTAAAGTTGTGGCGCAAAATGCGTATAGCGTAATCTACATCATCACCAGAAATGAAATATTCTGCAAATGGTAATCCAACTTTATCGATCACTGAATGATGGATTAATACGCCTTCAAAAGAAAAGTTTTCAATGTTTAAAAGTTCAGGAAGTTTATCGCGACTTTTGTATTTATCTATCACCCTAAGACGCTTAGGACGAATGCGAAAGGGGTTGGTTAAGTCATAATGCAAGGCCGAAAATTCACTTAAATGGCCTTCTCTGTCTTCGCGCGCCGGCATCAATACTTTTTCGTGGGGGTAATTTAATAATTTTTCTAAACAATCAGAAGCACAGACAATATCGTCGTCCATCAACCAAACCCATTCATGCCCAGCCTGGAATGCGATTTTGGCCCCTAAATGAAAGCCCCCCGCGCCGCCGATATTACGCTGATTACAGATATAGTGAATATTATCTTGCAAAAAAGGGCGAATCACTGCAGCGGTGTTATCAGTACTGGCATTATCGATAATATAAAGCGCTACATCCCTACGATAGGTTTGGGCACACAGCGATTTTAATGCTTGAGTTAATAATTGCGCACGATTATAGGTCACTAAGACGATGCCTACACTCATCGTGGGCCCTCCTTGTTAACAAATGCCTGATGTTGAGTAAAATCACCTTGCAAAGCGGCCTTCATCCCTTTTAACCCCAATAAAAGCTTGGAAACATCTGGGCGAGTAAAACTATAAAACCATAGCCACTTTAGAACAAATGCGATAAAAGCGATTTTACCTTTATATTCCAAAAGATTGGCTGTATTGTTGCGGCTCATACAATATAATTTTAGAAAAGAAGGGCTGTCGTTAAAATGTAACTGCTTAAAGAACATAGGGGTTCCAAGACGATCTTCGTGCGGATGATAAAAAATAGCTTTCAGCACGGTTTTCAGCTGGACTCCTTCTTTCTGTAGGCGCCAGATATATTCCATATCATCACCCCAAATAAAATACTCGCCCCTCGGTAAACCATATTTTTTAACCGATTGATTGGCAAGAACCACCCCATTAAAAGGAATAATTAAATCTTTTATCACCCCTTCTTCGGCTATTCTTGCAGCCTCGCGCTTAGTTTTGATAAGCCGCTTTGTTTTCGGGAGTCGTATTGGAAACGCCAAAACTTCGCCGTCTTTTTTATCGACGACCAAAGAACCTAAACAGATATCAGGCTGAGCATAAGGCAGGAGCTTTTCTAAACAATTCTCTGCTGGATAACCATCATCGTCCATCAAAAAAAAATAATCATAGCCTTCTTGACAAGCAATTTTGATCCCTTGATGAAAGCCTCCTGCGCCTCCTAAGTTTTCACCTAGAGTATGTAGGATAAAACGTTTATCCTGTAGGATACCGGATTGAATTAAATAGTCTGCTGTACCATCACTACTGGCGTTATCAATAATCAATACCTTATCTACAGGTATAGTTTGCTTTTGTAAGGCTTTCAGACAATTAAGCAGCAAGGTCTTACGATTATAGGTAACAACCACTGCACACACACTAGGGACCATTTTGGCTACCCATCTATCGCCCCATAAAAGGGTCTTAAAGGCTGATTATTTTTTAAGGCAATATTGACTTGATCTGCGGTTTCTAAAGCTTCTTTAATCGTCACATCCATATCTAAATAACGATAAGTGCCAAGACGACCCATAAAAGTTACCCTCTTTTCTTGTCGAGCTTTTTCTACATAGCGTTCTAAAAGTGCCTTATCTTTCACCAGACGTATCGGATAATAAGGAGCATCTTTCTCTTCACAGAATCGACTATATTCTTTATAGCAAACGGTTTTTTCATGCTGTTCCCAAGGAGCAAAATGTTTATGTTCCGTAATGCGAGTGTAAGGGACTTTTTCTTCAGTATAATTAATCACTGCATTTCCTTGGTAATCGCCTTTATCACGGATTACTTCAAAATCCAGCGTACGGTAGCCTAAACGTCCGAAACTAAAATTAAACCAGGCATCTAAAGCCCCTGACCAAAAAATATGGTCGTATTGTTCTTTAAGTTCTTCTGTAAAGGGGGTCTTTAAAGTTACTTTTATATTAGAGTGGTTGAGTATATTCTCCACTAAAAACGTATAACCTTCTTTAGGAACACCTTGATAGGGATGGCTAAAATAATTATCGTCGTAATTAAATCGTATCGGTAGCCGCTTTAAAATACTCGCTGGCAACTCTTTGGGATCTACTCCCCACTGTTTTTGGGTATAGCCTTTAAAAAAGGCTTCATAAAGCTCTCTGCCGACAAAGCGGAGAGCCTGCTCTTCAAAAGTCTCTGGATTTTCTATTGATAAATCAGCTCTTTGCTCGATTAAAATACGCGCCTCTTTAGGAGAGCAGGTTTGATGAAAAAATTGGTTAATCGTGTGTAAGTTGATTGGTAAAGAATAAACCTCTCCACCCGTTACTGCTTTGACTCGATTCGTGTAAGGCATGAAAGTGGCAAAGCGGTTGACATAATCCCATACTTTTTTATCACCGGTATGAAAAATATGCGGGCCATACACGTGAATCATGATGCCGCTTTCTTTATCGCGCTCACTATAACAATGGCCTGCTACGTGATCTGCTTGATCAATCACCTGCACTAAATGGCCCTGCTCTGCTAATTCACGTGCCAGCACCGCTCCAGAAAATCCTGCTCCTACTAATAATATCTTCTTCATCACTTTTAATCATCCTTCGCATACTGTCTCATCCAAAAGGCATCGCTGGTCAGATCACTATAGCTCTTTTGATATTGACGGCTGAGCTTTTTGGTATTCCAAAAAAGACGCCCTAATAAATAAATAAACCGAAAACTTTCCTTAAAAAAACGTTTCTTATTAATATGCAGAATTAAGGCTTGATTGTTCCCATCGATGAGCATGACTACCTTTTTATAGCGAAAGGAGCTAGACATACGCGAACCAGATGATTTTTTTAGCCAAGTAAATCCCTTATGAAAAACACAAAGCGGTAACAGATGGCCGTTTAAAGTAAAATAGCGCATTAAAGTAGCGGGTGTAATCTGTAGCCCCCTATCGACAATATCTACTGTAGTCTGCTTCTCAATATCGGCCATGACGCCTTGGCTGAAAGTATTTTCCGGAACCGGCACCGGAATTTCATTCTTTACCATGGCTTTAATCTGTTTGCGTTTCTCTACCATATCTGCGTTATCACGCCAAAATTCCGGTCCTTTAAGTACATCATCGATTGCCATATTGACCGCAGCAGCCGAATCATAAAAATAAGAAATCGTATAATAAATATAGATCAGCAACGAACTTTTTAACATATTGAGGTATTTATTACCGCGCACAAATCCATGCAAAACATGCATCAAATGATTACGCATATCTAAATAAACCGATTGGGGGGTACTTTTATTACTAAAATCTGGCTGCCAACAAGCAATTCCGTTTAATGTAGTAATGTTAAAGCGATTCGCATAAGAAAAACTGATGTCATCTCCGCGTACAAAATAAGGAAAAGCATTATGTTCTACATCTTCGATAGCAAAAGCGAAAAACCACCATGCTCCATATTCAACGCAACGTTTAATTTCATTTTTAAGCAGATCGTGCTCATAAAGTAGATTTAACCCCTTCCCCAAGGAGTGGCATTTACCATCGAAGTACGCCCCACACTCATACTGACGATAGACTTCTTTTTCAGTAAGCATTGCCCCCGCAATAGCCAGTTTTTCTTTTCTTTTTCCTTCTAGGAAAACCATGGCCCGCTTAACGGATTCTACTTCTGAAGATGCATCATCATCCATAAACAAACAGTGCGTAAATTCTGGATGTGCTTTTAAATAAAGTAAACCGCGCGTGAACCCTCCCGCCCCTCCTAAATTGGTGCTTTTAATCACCTTCGCCCCTTCTAAGGGAGGTAGATTTTGGCTATTATCCACCACAATCAAACCTACTCGATCACGGGTCTCAGGATCTTCTAATAAGCCTTTTTTTAGACGCTCAATGGCATTAATTACCTGCATTTGTCGATTAAAATGAGTAATGACAATACCCAGTTTAAAAGGCTCTGATGATTTAAACTCGGTATAGTAAGAAAAGACTTCAATTCTACTTGCTTTCAAAGCAAATAATTCAAAAGACAGAATACCTTGTGAGCAATAGCGCCAAAAAGGTAAATCAAAAGAAAATTCCTGCAAATCATTACTGGTTAAAGTTTTTTCAAATACGCTTTGCGTACCACTTTCTAAGCTACTTACTTGGAAACGGATTAAAAGTTGACCTTGTACAGTAATTTTAAAAAATAATTCTTCACCCGTTAACTGTGGTTTCCATTTGTGAATGGTCAAACCATTAAAATAGGTAAAGGTATTAATTTTACCACCAGGTAATAAATTTATATTTCTTTCTTTAATATTAACTAAAGCATTATCATTGCCCTTAAAAAATAAACGCGGGTCAGGCGACAAGGTAAAAGATGGGTACAAGCTATTTTGCAAAGTATGTCGCATTCCTATTATCCTTCCTGCTCAAATTGTTTTTGCCAAAAAGACTCACTGGTTAATTCCGCATAACTTTGTTGATAAGCTTTTTTAAGTCGTTTTAGGTTAATAAATAAGCGAAGAACCGCTATTAGGTGTTTTACAGCGCCTCCATAAAACTTGCCCTTACTGTGACGCAAAATCACTCCCTGATGTCCTTCTAAATCAGTGTAAAAAATCGCTTCTTTACGCCGATATAATTCACGCAGGCGTTCTCCATAATGTTTGTATTGCCACATCGGATATTTTTTAAAGAAAATCATCGGCAATAAATGACCATTTAAGGTCATTAAACGTAGAATTTTGGTTAATAAATTTTCTGTCGGCACACCTTTTTCCGCTCTTTTCTGTAAAGCTTCGGGAATCGAACAAATTTTTTGTTGCTGAGTTAAAGCCAATAATTCTGCTCTCTTAGCCTTCATATCTACATTATCACGCCAAAAATCTGGTCCCTTGAGCACATCATAAATCGCCAAAGTACAAGCACGCGCTGATTCATACTGGTAGGCTAGAGAATTTAATACAAAAAGGGTTAAAGTAGCTTTTAAAAGCTTACGTTTACGGTTATCTTTAACGATACCGTGGAAAAAGTGCATGATTTGATTACGTTGATCTAAGTAAATCTGCAAAGGTCCAGCCTTATGGGAAAAATCTGCTTGCCATGAAGAAATCCCATTGACCGTCATAATATGAAAATTATTGGCCAGAGAAAATCCAATATCATCTCCACGCACAAAATAAGGAAAAGCCAGATGCTTAACCGCTTGCAAGGGAAAAGCAAAATACCACCATGCACCATAATCTATCGGTTCTTCTTGCTCATTACGCAACAAATCTCGAGTTAACAATAGGTTGTAATAACATTTAATCGGATAACATAAGCCATCAAAGCGCCCCCCATTTTCGTGCTGCATATTGGGCTGTACCGCTCTTAACATCGCTCCGGCAATCGCCAACTTCGGTTCATGCGTATAGGTTAAATAAAAAAACGTCCGTCGTATCGATTCAATTTCGCTGGATGCATCATCATCCATAAAAAGACCATGCGTAAAATCACCCGCATGGTGCAAATGAATAAGACCGCGAGAAAAACCGCCAGATCCGCCTAAATTACGATTCGGAATCACGGCTATTCCTTTTTCATCCGCTAAAGAACGGGGCAAATTACGGCTGTTATCAACAATGATAAGCTGTATCTTTCCTTCATAATAGGGGCCTTGTAAAAGCTCCTTTTTAAAGCGTAGGGCTGTTTTTTCTACCTCTTGGGGACGATTAAAATGAGTAATGACCAGCCCTAGACACACTCTTCGCACCGGCGCATCTTTAGTTGAATAGTGAAAACCAAATAACACACTGTCTTCTAGAGCTTGTAACTCAAAAAAGAGCATTCCTTCACTAAGGCTATCCCAAAACGGTAGGACTATCTCTTGGGAGCCGATTTCTTCGCCCACAACCCTATCTTCCTGGACTACTTTATCGCCCTGATGCAAAATCCTTACCTTCCAAGTAATTTTAAATTGCCCGCGAAAATTCAAGCATAAAGAGAGATTAGTTAAATTGGTATATTTTTTTATTTTCCCTATACTGATGCTATTAAAATAAGTATTGGTGCGTAAAATACCCCCCGTCTCAAAGATCGCCTCTTGTTTTTGCAAAGAAATAGCTACACGGGCATTGGTACGAAAATAAAGCCCTTTTTCAGAGCAAGGCTGCAATTTAGGAAAAACACTGCTTTGAATCACGTTATCCATGCAAGGCTTCCTTATAATCGATAATCTTTCCATGCTCTAAATAAACATGTTTATTGCAAACACGTTTAGCAAGCGGGCCATCATGAGTCGCTAATACTAAAATGCCAGCTTTCTTAATAAAAGCTTCTAATCGCCGCTCTGCTTTTTCACGAAATTGTTCATCGCCTACGCTCATCCACTCATCCATCAGTAAGATTTCCGGCTGCACGCAGGTACAAATAGCAAAAGCCAGACGCAAAACCATCCCACTGGAATAAGTACGTACGGGCATATAGATAAAATTACCCAGCTCACTAAACTCAATGATTTCTTCTATATACTTTTTCATTTCTTTAGGATGAAACCCTAAAAATAGGCCGCGCAGCTTGATATTTTCTACACCGGTTGCTTCTCCATCCATACCCAGCATCGAATCCAACAGGCTGGTCACCTTACCTTTAACCGATACGGTGCCTTCTACGGGATAATACACTTCTGCCATCACTCGTAATAAAGTGGTTTTCCCTGAACCATTGTGACCAATAAGCGCGACTTTATCTCCCGCTTTTAAATCTAAATTAATATTTTGCAGTGATTGAACCTCAGTTAATTTGTGTTTTCCATGTACTAACCGACCGCCGGTGGCTGCACTTAACATCTGACGTTTAAAAGAACGCTGTTTAGCATCATAAATGGGAAAGCGTACCCCTACATTTTCTAATTTAATATGCATGTTTTTTTCCTTATAACCAATAGGTTACACGCCGTTTACTACGCGCTAGCACTAAAAAGGCGATAAGTAGTCCTGCCGAGGCAAATCCGACCCCCAAGGTCCAATCATAAGGACTGGGGGTGCCGCCCAGCAAAGGCTTACGCACTAAATTGATCAGCACGCTAAAAGGGTTCCATGCTGCTAAAAAGCGACGATTAGAGGGCAATTGATCCACGCTCCAAATAATCGGAGTGACAAAAAACATCAATTGAGTCAAACTGGAAACAACGGGCGTCATGTCGCGAAAACGAGCACAGAAAATAGAAATAATAATCCCCAAGGCGAATAAAGTGATTAGCAATAAAGCAAAAGCTGGGAAAAGCCACACAAAATTCCAGTTAAACGATATTTGTAAAATGCACGCAATAATAGGGAAAATTGCAATATTGTGACACAGGATAATAAACTGCCGATACATCACTCTTAATACAAAAACCGACAAAGGCATCTTTACCTGTTTTAAGTAATGTTGCGCTTCTATATACGCCAAACAAAATTCATTTAAAGATACGGAAATAAACAACCAAAAAATCATACCTAAAGTTAAATGAGGGATAAATTGAGAAAGTTTTAGGCCGAATAAGGTACCATACAGAGGCCCCATCGCCCCTATGGTCACAATCATACTCAAAGTAATCCAGATTGGACCTAAAGTAGATCGCCGGTACCGAGCTAAAACATCATACCAGCCTAATGTCATCCATAAATAATAATCAGACAGCGCGCCGCCAATATCTTGTAGCGCCTCTTTAAAGTGAAACCTGTGCATGTTTTGTTGTTTTTCTTCTTTATTGTTCACCAATTATTTTTCCGTTCTGAGCTTGCCTTTTTGCCTGTGCTTTAGCAAAAAATTTCTGCAAACCCTCCTGATCGGCTGATTGAAGCAATTTTTTTAATTGTGTTAAGTCTTGTTCAAAAAGCGACAATAATTCTATCAAGACTTGACGATTTTCTATACCTATCCCTACCCACATTGCCGGATTACTTGCAGCTATACGAGTAAAATCGCGAAAACCACTGCCCCCTAAGGCGATGGCTTCTTCTTCAATCCCTGCCATATAAGTGCTTGCTAAAAGCTGCGGCAAATGACTTGCAGCACCCAATAGGTAATCATGCCTTTCAGCATCCATCTCTATAGGGATGGATCCTAAAGCCTGCCAAAATTCTTTGACTTGGTTTAAAGCCTCGCTCTGGTTTTTTTGTAAAGGACAAATAATGGTCTTTTTTTCATTAAAAAGATAGGCTCTCCCTGCAGCCGCACCACTTAGCTCAGTACCGGCAATGGGATGGACCGGCACACACCATTCTAAACGATCGTTGAAAAAACGCTGATAGAGCGCTGCTACCGGGGCTTTAACACTGGCTACGTCTGTGAGTAAACAATTTTCTTTTAGGGGTAACTGAGAAAGCTTCTTTAAAACTTGCATGAACTGCAGTAAGGGTACCGCCAAAATAATACAATCTACCCCTTTCACGGTATCTTCTTCTAAAACGATGCTGCCTCTATCGATAATTTTTAAAGAAAGAGCCGTGTGTAAATTATCTAGGTCTGTGTCTATACCTATCACTTCATCAGCCAAAGCCAGTCTTTTTACATCACGTGCAATAGAAGAAGCTATTAGACCCACGCCAATCAATAGCAATTTTTTCATGCAACCGCCTTCCCGTGCCTAGCCACTTAAAGTAGAGAAAAGCGCCCCCAACCCAATTTGGCTGGAATAGGCGCTTTAGCAGCTAAAGCAAAAATTACTTGGATAAAGCCAAAATTTCCTTCAGCTGGGCAGAGCCGGCTGGCATACCAGAAATTACTTTACCATCGGCCAAAATTAAGGTAGGAGTACCATTGATATCCAGTTCTTTACCTAATTCTAAATTAGCACGTATCGGGTTATCGCACCCTTTAGCCGGGGAGACGGCTTTATGTTTTAACATATATGCATGCCAAATTGCCCCTCGCTTGTCCTCCCCCTGGCACCAAATATCTTCTGCTACTTTGGTGGAACCCGGATGTAGGCTTTCTATAGGAAACAAAAAAATATAAGCAGTATAGTTATCTACTTCCGTCAACTGCTGTTCTAATTTTTGGCAAAAAGGACATTTGGGATCAGAGAAAATAGCGATTTTTCCTTTGCCATTGCCTTTCACTATTTTAATCGCGCGATTGAATGGTAGCTTATCAAATGCTACCGTTTGCATAGATTTCGCCCTCTCTTCTGCTGCTTGAGTGTAATTGTATTTACCATCTAAAGAAAAAATATCACCCACGATGAAATGTTTTAAGCTTTTATCCAAATACACCACTTGATTACCTTGTAAAATAAATTGATATAAGCCTAGCTCTTTCTCATAGTGCACTTGTTTAATTTTAACGTCTTTGCCAACCAAAAAGCTTTCCATCGTCGCTTTAGCATGAGCTAAAGATTTTTCCTCTCCAGTGAGAGAGCAGGAAACCAAACCAATCGCTAAAAAACTGCTTACAATAAAAGCATTTATACTTTGCCAAGAAATTAACATCAGTCAGCTTGCTTTCTTAATGCAGCGGGAATTTGAAAACTATTCATCACCTCTTTATTGCGAAAATCTTCCGCTGTTGCAGTAATACGTTTACCCGAACGCCCCCCCCGACCAGATCGGATCATTGGCGAAAAATGAGAGCCCCCATAAGTTCCAGTCGACGCTTCTTCATTTTCTAAAATATGTAAGCGGCTACCACTGCGTAGATCTGCGCTGACATCGGAAAGGTCAGTGGCAATAATAGTCACCCGCATCGCATCTTCAGCTAAATTAGGATCTTCTACGACTCCAAGCTTCATTTCTGCCTCAGGATCAATCCGACTGCGAATTAATTCCATAATTTCTTTTTGTTCAGACAGTTTCAAAGAACCCGGTGCAGTGGTTAAATTCACCAGCACGCCTTTAGCGCCTTCTAAAGAAATATTATCTAAAAGAGGATTAGAAATAGCTTTTTCTATCGCTAGACGCGCCCGATCAGCACCAGATTCTTGACCGGTACTCATCATTGCCATACCTTTAATGCGCATCACGTTTTTTACATCATTGAAATCTAGATTGATTAATCCTTGACTCGTCACTACTTCATGTATTCCTTGTACCGCAGCGGTGAGCACCCCATCTGCTTCACGGAATGCTTCGCGCACTGTAGTATCTTCTCCTAAGGCTTCCCATAAATTATCGTTTTTAATCACGATTAAAGAATCTACCCAATCGCGCAATTCATCGATGCCCGCAGAAGCAATTTGTGTTCTTTTACCTTCATAGCTAAAAGGGTAAGTTACCACTCCTACGGTTAAAATTCCTAAATCACGCGCAATTTCAGCGATCACTGGGGACGCTCCAGTACCGGTACCGCCCCCCATACCCGCAGTAATAAACAACATTTGTGCATCTTTAATCGCTTCTTGTAAAGCTTCTTTTTCTTCCTCAGCTGCTCTACGGCCTACTTCAGGATCGGCTCCTGCTCCTAAACCTTTCGTCAAATCGGTCCCTAATTGAATTTTAATAGGCGCTTCCGAAGCTGCTAAAGTTTGCGCATCGGTATTGGTGGCAATAAACTCAACGCCCGACAGATTGGAGCGAATCATATTGTTGATCGCGTTGCACCCGCCCCCACCTACTCCGATGACTTTAACCACCGCGTTGCCATTTACTCTTTTTTCTTCCACAATGTTATATTCTAAATCCATTTACCGACACTCCTTAGTTTGAAACCCTTATCCCGCTTTCAAGCCCTTTTATTTAAAAAACACTAGAAATATTCACGCAAAAAATTTATCACTCTATGAAAGACATTACTTTTCTGGCCATAGTTCATAGAGTAATCCTTATTACGCCTTTCTTCAGCATACTGCAGCAAACCAATTACAGTCGCATAGCGTGGATTTTTTAAACGCTCTGCCATACCGCCAATTTCGTGAGGCACACCAATGCGTACCGGTAAATCAAACATATCTTCTGCCAATTCCACCATGCCTTCTAATAAGGCACTGCCCCCAGTGATGACGACTCCGGAAGTTAAAAGTTCTGCGGGACAATTAGCATGCTCTAGTTCATTGATCACGACTTCTAAGATATCTTCTACTCGAGGTCCAATGATGCTGGCAAGATTCTTACGCGAAATTTGTCTGGGTTGACGGTTACCTACGCTAGGCACCTCGATCATTTCCTCTTGATCTTCCAAGTTCACTAGCGCTAAGCCATGATTAATTTTGATATATTCCGCCGCAGCGTGGGGAGTACGTAAAGCCTGAGCGAGATCTTTCGTGATAAGGTCCCCCGCCACCGGTATCACCGCCGTATGACGAATGGCACCGTTAACATATACAGTGATATCCGTGGTGCCCCCTCCAATATCAATACAACAGGCCCCCAATTCTTTTTCATCTTCGGTTAACACAGCAAGAGAGCTCGCCAAAGGCTGCAAAACAATCGCTTCTGTAGATAAACCGCAGCGATAAACACATTTTTCCAAATTTTGGATCGCCGTCACTCCCCCGGTAATAATATGAACCCCAGTTTCCAAGCGCATACCGCTCATACCTAAAGGTTCTTTTACCCCAGTCTGTTCATCGATGATAAATTCGCGCATCACCGTGTGCAATACTTGATGATCCATGGGGATATGAATGGCTTTTGCTCCTTCAATGGCGCGGGCAATATCCGCTTCTCTCACTTCGCCATCTTTAATTTTTACTACACCCTTGGAATTTATACTGCGAATGTGATTCCCCGCAATACCAATAACCACCTGTTCTATTTCGCGATCTGCCATGCGTTGCGCTTCGGCCACTGCTTCTTGAATCGACTGCGCAGTTCTGTCGATATTGGTAACCATTCCAGCCCGTAATCCGTGAGAGACCGCTTCGCCCATGCCGACGACATCAATCCCTCCGCCTTCCTGCATTTCTGCCAGCAGGGCCACAATCTTAGAGGTTCCTATATCAAGAGCGCAAATATATCTTTTATCTCTCATGCCTGTTCCGCGTCTGTGGGCGTCTTATTTACCGATCTACCCTGTTGTTGATATTCTACTTGATTGCCTTTCTCCGGTATAGGGGAGTGTTCCTTTTTGTTGCCATATTTCACTGCAAAACCCGAGCGATATTCAAGATGTATCTCTTCAATCGTAACGCCACTGTGTTGCGCCAAGAGCTTGGGCCATACTAAGGCTAAAGACTGAAGACGTTGGATCATTTCTTTTCTGCCTGCAAACAAAATAGGTCCCTCTTGCGTATAAAAAATCCATGCAGAACGGTTGGTATATTCTAACTGTTTTAGATGTAAACCCATCATTTGAATATAAGGCTGTGCCTGCCGGTAGAACGTAAACACTAATTTTTCAGTCCTGGGTGGAGCTTTAAAAAGTACTAAATTCTTATCACTTTCTCCCGAAAAAAGGATTCCTTTTCGATCCATCAGTAAGTTTGTCCCACTTTGCCAACGCGCAATAGGCAGATGTTCATATATCTGAATATTAATGGTATGGGGCCACACCCGTTGCACCTGCACTTTTTCTATCCAAGACAGCTGTTCAAAGGATTTTTTGACAGAAGATAAACGTATTTTTAGAAGATTATTGTTTTGACGATAAGGCGCCAGTGCCTGGTTTATTTCTTTAGCACTAACGTGTTTTAAAGGTCCAGTAGCGCTGCTAACATTGAAATTACGCAAAGCAAACCAAGTGGAATAGTTATAAAGCCAATAAATAAAAACTAAAAAACCACTCAGTATCAATAAAGCGATAATATCGTGAGCTATACTGCGCAAGGTATCTGGTTTTTTATAAAGACGGTCCCTATTAGGACGCATAACTCAAAATCCTTAGACACAATTCCTGAAAACTTAAGCCCGCCACTTTAGCTGCCATTGGCATGAGACTATGGCTTGTCATACCAGGAACCATATTGATCTCTAAAAGAGAAAAATCGCCTTGAGCATTTCTCATAAAATCTACCCGTCCAAACCCTTCCCCTCCAACACTGGCAAAAGCGCTTTTAGCCAAAGATTGAGCGATTTTTCCCTCTTGCTCAGTAAGTAAAGCAGGGCATAAATAACGTGTATCATTTCTTAAATACTTTGATTCGTAATCGTAAAATTCATTGGTCGGTTCAATTTTAATCACGGGTAAAGCAGTTTCACCCACAATGGCACATGAATATTCCCCCCCATTTAAAAATTCTTCTGCTATCAATACTGGATGCTGCTTTTTTAGTTGGCTAAATTCTTGAATAAGTTCCTGTTTACTTTTTACTTTTCTTACTCCCACACTGCTGCCTTCGGTGAGCGGTTTTAAAAATAAAGGAAAACCTAAGGCTTCTGCTTTATTTAAATCACCTTCCTCTCTTATCAAAGAAAAAGGAGCTGTTTTTAAGCCAATACTTTGCCATATTAATTTGGTAAGGTATTTATCAAAGGCCAGCATGCACGCTTTCGCCTTTGATCCTGTTTGGGAAATACCCAGCATGTGCAAAGCAGCCTGTATCTCCCCATTTTCACCCCATCCTCCATGTAAGAGATTAAACACTACTTCTACGCCTATTTTTTTTAAGTTTTCTAAAGGCTCACAGCTGGGATCAAAAAGATAAATGTTTAATCCCGCTTTTTTTAATACAGTCGCTACTGCTTCGCCGCTTTGTAAGGATACTTCTCGTTCGGAAGAATCTCCGCCATATAGCACAGCTACCTTATGAAAGTGCACGTTGCTTTTCCTTTGCTAAAGCCAACAGCTCGCTCGGTACGCGGCTGATATTCCCTGCGCCCATGGTTAAAATTAAATCTCCTTCTCGTGCTTGTTCGAGCACCAGAGGAGCCAGTTTTGTTAGATCCGCTTCATAAATTAATTTACTATCCATATTTTGCAGCCTTAAGCTGCGAGCTAAAGCGCGGCTATCGGCATTATCAATACGTTTTTCGCCTGCCGCATAGACTTCAGTTAAAATCAACAAATCTGCTGTTTTCAATTCCTTAATAAAATCTTCGAACAAATCACGTGTGCGCGTATAACGGTGCGGTTGGAACACCAATACCAAACGCCGATTGGGATAGGCCAAACGTGCCGCTTCTATCGTGGTATGCAGTTCCACCGGGTGATGACCATAATCGTCAAATAATAAGGCATGGCCCCTTCGATGCGGTAAAAATACTTTACCATAATTTTGAAAGCGTCGACCTACACCAGAAAATTTTTCTAAACCCTGCTGAATCGCTTGTACTTTTGCCCCACATTCTAAAGCGACACCAATGGCTCCTAAAGCATTTAATACGCTGTGCCGACCGGGAAAATTTAAGCGAGCTGGAAAGGTTCGTTTGCTAAAACGCCCTTCTTTTATATGGACGATAAATTCCATGGTACTGCCTACCCCTTTAACATCGCTTGCCCATATGTCCGCTTCATTCGTAAAGCCGTAGGTACGATAAGGTTTTTTGATTTCTGGCAAAATGTGGCGGACATGTTCACTTTCCAAGCACAGAAAAGCCACACCGTAAAAAGGCATCCGTCCTAAAAACTCTATAAAAGCTTGATATAGTTTTTCATAACTGAAGCCATAAGTTTGCATATGGTCTTCATCAATATTGGTGATGATAGAAAAAATAGGGGTTAAATACAGGAAAGATGCATCCGATTCATCGGCTTCCACTACTATATAATCACCCTTGCCCAATTTGGCGTTAGCAGCTAAAGAATTCAGTCTTCCACCAATCACATAGGTCGGATCTAAGCCTGCTGCATCAAGAATAGTGGCCAGTAAACTGGTGGTAGTGGTTTTGCCATGCGTACCTGCCACTGCAATACCTCTTTTAAAACGCATTAATTCAGCTAACATGAGTGCACGAGGAATGACAGGAATACTGCTTTCCATTGCTGCCAACAGTTCTGGATTATCGGAGTGAATGGCGCTGGATACGACTACGACTTCAGCATTTTCTACATTTTCCTTGCGGTGATTGGGGTACACCCTAACCCCGAGCGCCTGTAAATGTTGAGTACTACTGCTGTTGACTTGATCTGAACCAGATACGGTATAGCCCAAGTTATGTAGCACTTCGGCAATACCACACATGCCACTGCCCCCTACACCGATAAAATGAATATGCTCTACTCTATCCTTCATACTGCTTTCAATCATAATCTATTTTTTTTTCTGAACCTCTGTTAAGGCTATTAACGCTGATGCGATCTTAAAGGCAGCATCACTTTTGCTGGCCTCCCGAGCTTGCTGTGCCCAACTTAAACATCTTTGCCGGGATAAAGATCTAAGCTGTTCAACCATTGTTTCTTCTGTAAAATGAGGTTGCGCCACCACCACCCCTGCCCCCAAACTAGCAAAAACTTGTCCGTTCTTAGTTTGGTGATCATCCACCGCTAAAGGATAAGGCACTAAGAACCCCCCTAGCCCTGCCGCTTCTAGTTCTGATAACGTCAATGCCCCAGCACGGCAAATAAGATAATCAGTTTCACTATAAACACTCGCTATATCCTGGATAAACCCCACCACCTGGGCTTCTACACCTGCACGTCGATAGCTTTTTTCTACTTCCTGCTGACGATTTTCCCCCGTCTGATGTAAAATAATGGGCCTATCTTCATATTTTAAGTGGGCAATAATAGCGGGTAAACGTTGATTAAACACTTCCGCCCCTAAAGATCCTCCTAATACCAATAAGCGCAAAGGCCCTCTCCTGCCTTCAAAGCGCAGAGCAGGCAAAGGCAATGCCACGATTTCTTGGCGCACAGGATTACCGACATAGCCTTCCTTATCGGAAAAAGTATCGGGAAAAGCATAAAATACTCGTTTCGCAATTTTAGAAAGTAAACGGTTGGCTAAACCGGGAATAGCATTCTGTTCATGAACCGCTAATGGAATGCCTTTTAGATAGGCTGCCACTCCTCCAGGAAAAGTAACAAAGCCGCCAAAACCTATCGCCGCAGCAATGTGGTAACGGTCAATGATTTTTTTCACATCGCGAATCGAAGAAATAAGCATTCCTGGCATTTCAACCATTCTTTTCAACCCTTTACCTCGCAGGCCTTTCATCGGAATGATTTCTAAAGGAAAACCGTACTTCGGCAGCAATCGTTCTTCCATAGAGTCTTGACTTCCTAGCCAGATTACTTCGTTTCCCTTATCCTGTAAAACCTCAGCGACCGCTAAAGCGGGAAAAATGTGTCCGCCAGTACCCCCCGCCATGATTAAATAGCGCTTCATAAACGATGTCCTAAAGCAATGCGCTTACTTTCATAATCTATACGCATTAAAATAGTCCCAGCTATAATACAAGCAAGCAAAGAAGAACCACCATAGGATATAAAAGGTAAGGTCAAACCCTTAGTGGGTAGTACCCCGGCGTTAATCCCTAAATGCATAAATGCTTGTAACCCTATCCATAAGCCGATCCCCTTAGCAATATAAGAAGAATAATAACACTCTAAATTGCTTGCCCGTTTACTGATGGCAAACGCACGAATCACAAACCACAGATAAACTAAACATAAAAATAAAGTAAACACTGCACCCAGTTCTTCCGTCATTAAGGAGGCGATAAAATCTGTATGCAATTCTGGTAGACCATAGCGCGCCATACCATTACCGAGTCCTACACCGAAAAAATGACCATTGGCATTAGCGATAAACGATTGAATCGTTTGATAACCTGCCCCTAAAGGATCGGATTCTGGGTTTAAAAAAATCATGATTCGCTCAATCCGATAGGGAGCGATCAAAATTGCTCCGATCACTGCTAACACTGCCAACAAAATAATCACCAAAAACCAGGATAAACGTACTCCTGCTACAAACAATAAAGATAAAGTAATTAAAAAAATAATAACAGTAGAACCTAAATCACCGCTTGCCAAAATTAAAGCAGCTCCCAATCCAGAGGGAACACCCACGGACCATACTTTTTTAAAATCATTTAATACTTCTTGACGTCGATATAAATAACTTGCTAGATAAAGCACCACGGCAATTTTAAAAAGTTCTGCCGGTTGGAAATTAACCAAGCCCGCCACTCGTATCCAACGCCGCGCTCCATTGACTTCCGTACCCACAATCAGCACTAAAACAAGCGTCAACAGACTAATAATCAATAAATAAGGAGTTAATCTAAGAAGGCGCTTCATTGGAATAAATAAAAACCAAATTAAAGCAATAACTACCGATACCAGAACCACCCCCCCTTGACGGGCCAAATAGTAGTAGGGCCTGTCCGCTTGATGCAAATTTCCATCAACCGAAGCGGAATAAATCATAATTAAGCCCAGAGCGACTAGCAGTATCATTGTCCATAACAAAGGTAAATCCAATGCATCGCTATTGAGACGATTGTCTTCGCCAATCATACGCCGGCTTAAAAAGCTATCCCTGTTCGGCATGGGCGATTTCCTTTACGGTGTCAATAAACACTTGCGCACGGTGCGCATAATCTTTAAACATATCCATGCTGGCTGCAGCTGGACTTAACAACACCCACTGAGCACCTGTTTTTTTTGCCAGGGCAAAGGCGGTATAAGTGGCTTCTTCTAAAGTATTTTCTTCTACAATTTTAATTCCACTCTCAGAAAAAATGCGCTTCATTTCTGCCCGGTCTTGCCCTATCAGGACAATGGCGGTTGCTTTCTCTTTTAAAATAGAATTTAAAGGAGCAAAATTTTGTCCTTTTCCCAAACCCCCTGCAATCAATACCGAAGAAGCAGGTGCACTTTTCAAAGCAGCTGCTGTCGCCCCTACATTGGTACCTTTTGAATCATCAATAAAAGTAACCGCTCCAATCGTCGCTACTTTTTCTACCCGGTGGGTTAAGCCGGTGAAAAATGGCAACGCATTAACCAATCGCTTTCTATCCACCCCAATTGCTTCCACTAAAGCAAAAGCTGCCAAAGCATTGGCGATGTTATGCTTTCCGGGTAAAGCTAAATCTTCACTGCTGCACAAAATTTCTTCCCCTGCTTTCAAAAGCGCAGGAGCGGTGCTGGCATCTAACCAATAATCGCTTTTTTTCTCCACAGAGAAATAACGTACATCGTTTTTACAGAAAGCCATCGCTTGAGTTAAAGGGTCATCTCCATTTAGTACCACCGTTTTAGCACCGGCAAAAATACGTTTTTTATGGTCGACGTAATCTTCTAAACTGGTATAACGATCTAAATGGTCCTGGGAAATATTAAGACATGCAGCGGCATCAGCGTTTAAAGCCAAAGGTATTTCCAATTGGAAACTAGAAAGTTCCAATACCCAAACTTTGATATCAGGATTGTCTTTACGTGCGTCTAACAAAGGTAATCCAATGTTGCCGGCAGAAACAGCCTTTAAGCCAACGCTGCGACAAAGAAATTTCACCCATTCGGTCACTGTGCTTTTACCATTAGAACCAGTAATGGCTATGATTTTTTCTCCTGTTTGGTAGACGTATTGTCGCCAAAGTGTGACATCATTTATGATTTTGCCCCCTTGCCGTTGGTAAGCACGTAATTCTGGGCGATAAAGAGAAATACCTGGACTTAATATCAGGAGTTCAAATTTATGCAAAGGAATTTCATGTAAAGGACCAGAATAAAAATAGGTATGAGGGAAAGCCTGCGCCAATTCACTCCTTTCTTCATCCTTTAAGTATTCTGCATAACCCCCTACAATAACTTCCTCTTTTTTAGAAAAAAAACGCAATACTGAACGGCCCGTCTTACCTAAGCCTAATACCAATACCCGTTCCATCTTTTTTCTCCTAGTGCACTTTCAACGAACTCAAACCCACTAATACCAGCATAATGGTCACAATCCAAAAGCGCACTACTACTTGGCTTTCTTTCCATCCCCGCTGTTCAAAATGATGATGTAAAGGAGCCATCAAAAAAATCCGCTTTCGCCTCAATTTATAGGAACCTACTTGCAACATGACCGATAACGCCTCGACAGCAAATAAACCACCCATTATAAAAAAAATAATTTCTTGCCGTACAATCACTGCAATAGTGCCTAAAGTAGCGCCTAAAGAAAGTGCGCCTACATCACCCATAAACATTGCTGCTGGGTGTGCATTCCACCACAAAAAACCCAGACAAGCCCCCCCAACAATGGCACAAAATATTGCTATCTCACCTACTTCAGGAATATAAGTAAAGCGCAAATACTGAGCAAATTCATAATGGCCGCTCACATAAGCAAAAACTGCAAGACCGGTCGACACCAACATAACAGGTAAAGCCACCAGTCCATCTAAACCATCTGTTAAATTAACCCCATTAGAACTGCCTACGATGACAAAATAAGTCAAAATAATAAAGCCCACTACTCCTAGGGGATAGGCAAAATGCTTTAAGAAAGGAATAAGGTAATCGTTATACTGACCATGATCAGTAAAAGAAAGCAAATAAATAATCACAAAAATAGCAATTAAAGACTGCGCTAACATCTTAAAACGTGCGGAAATACCATGAGGGTCATGATAAACTATCTTTTTCCAATCATCATAAAATCCTAGAGCGCCGCTTAATAACATTACTATTAATAAAAGCCAAATATAGCGGTTAGTTAAGTCCCCCCAAAGTAGAGTCGTTACCAGGATGGCAGCTAGAATTAAAGTACCTCCCATGGTTGATGTGCCTTCCTTATTCAAATGGGTCTTGGGGCCATCTTTGCGTACTGCTTGCCTCAGTTTTAATGCCCGTAAACGACGTATGGTAAAAGGTCCGAAAAGAAGACATAACATCAAAGCAGTTAGAGCCCCCATAATTGAGCGAAAAGTGATGTACTGAAAAAGCCGGGTCCATCCCCAGCCTAGGGTTTGATTTAAATAAGTTGCCAACAAAATCAGCATGCTGCGTAATCCTTCTTCAAAATATCAACTACCTTCTCTAGATGCATAAAGCGTGAACCTTTAACTAAAACTGTATTAACCAATGGTAGATACTCAGTTATTTTGGTTCTCAATTGCGAAAGATCGCGCACATGAAAAGCGCCCTCACCAAAAGCAATCACTGCCTGTTTACTATCGGTCCCTACAGCGAGCAAATAATCAATGCCTACCTTTTTCGCATACGCACCAATTTCTTCGTGTAAAGGAGAGCTATAGTCGCCCAATTCTCCCATATCCCCAAAAATGAATAACTTTTTACCCGGGCGCTGACTTAAGGCATCTAAAGCGTACTCCACTGCATCTGGATTGGCATTGTAACTATCATCGATCAGGATTATGTTATTTTGTAAACGAGTTTCCTCTCCTCTGCCTTTGCCAGCGCGATAGTGTTCTAACCCTTGAGCAATCGTTTCCAAGTTCAGGTTATCTATAGGCATCAATAAGGCAAATACCGCTAAAACATTATTGATTTGATGTTCTCCTACAAACGGTAACCATGTTTTTATTGTTCCTTTAGGAGTAGTCACCCGAATTAAAGAACTATCCGCTTGTTGCGCGATTAATTCACCTTGAATATCGGCTTTAGCTCGGCCAAAACTGATAGTTTTATGAGGCAGCGCCGCTTTTAAAAGAAGGGGATAAAAATCACTACCAAAAGGCAATACTGCTGTTCCCTCTTTTTTTAAGCCTAAAAAAATTTCTGCCTTAGCGCGTGCGATATCTTCAATTCCTGAAAAACCGCAACCGATATGGGCTCTCAAAACATTATTTACTAAAGCCACATCCGGTTGGGTAAGAGTAGAGAGCACATTCAATTCGCCAAAATGATTCATGCCCATTTCAATTACGGCAAATTGGTGACTTCCTTTCAACGCCAATAAAGTTAAAGGGACACCTAAATGATTATTTAAATTACCTGCAGTAGCCAGAATATGTTCTTTACCAAAAGCATGACTGAGCACATTATAGGCTAGTTCTTTAACCGTAGTCTTGCCACTGGAACCAGTAATCGCTAAAGTAAACGGGTTGAGTTCTGCCTTCCACGCCGCAGCCATAGTTTGTAAAGCATCTAAGGTATTTTCTACTAAGATCGTACGTTGATTTTGATATTCTAGGCGAGAAATTACGGCACGAATAGCACCTTTTTCTAAGGCAGAAGCCACAAAATCATGCCCATCTTGATGTTCTCCTGCAAGAGCAAAAAAAAGATCGTTCTCTTTGACCTGACGACTATCAATCACTGCACGGTTACACTCACCCTCTTCGTCCTCGCTATCAATACCCAAAACTTTATACACAAAAGAAAGCTTCATTGCTTATCCTTAAGATAATGAAGCGCAATTTCATCATCGTCAAAAGGGTAGCGTGTCCCTTTTATTTCTTGATAATTTTCATGCCCCTTACCCGCAATAAGCACCACATCACCTTCGTTAGCCTGCTCTATCGCCCATTGAATCGCCTTTTTACGATCTGTTTCCACGATTTTAGGATGAATATTTTTAATGATATCAGCAATGATTTCGATGGGATCTTCATCACGTGGGTTATCGCTAGTCACTACTGCATAGTCTGCTGTTTCCTCCACCACCTGCCCCATCAAAGAACGTTTACCTTGGTCACGGTTTCCACCACAACCAAACACACAATACAGCTTTCCTGCCTGAGCAGCTGGTTTTAAAACGATCAGTGCTTTCTGCAAGGCATCAGGAGTATGGGCATAATCAATAATTACTAGGGGCTTACCTTTCTCTTTTAAAACTTGCATCCGCCCTTTAGCCGGCTTTATCCCGCTTAATATTTTAGCAGACAGCGAAGCTTCAAACCCTAAAACACACAGTACAGCAAAGGACGCTGCTAAATTCTGCGCATTAAAAAACCCGATTAAATGCGGATGAAAGAGTTGAATATCGCCCCAAGGGCTAGTTAAATTGAGTTCTATGCCCTCCTGTGATTCGTTCACTGTGTGAAGATGGATGTGTGCCTGCTTATTGACCCCATAACCTAATATTTCAAGTTCGGGTCGCTCTTTTTTCAGTTCATTACTTAAACGTTTACCATAGGGATCATCTATATGAATGATGGCATAACCCATGGAGGGAGATAAAAAAAGTTGCTTTTTCGCCTGATAATAGGCTTCCATATCCCCGTGATAGTCTAAATGATCTCGGGTTAAATTAGTAAATACGCCTATTAAGAATGGGATCCCTGCCACTCGATGTTGACTCAATCCATGACTAGAAACTTCCATGACTAAAGAACTGGCGCCTTGTTTTATATAGCGATGCAATATACTTTGTAACAAAACCGCTTCTGGGGTGGTAAAAGTGGTTGATTCTAAGTTTCCCCAAAAACCATTGCCGTTAGTGCCAATTAAACAGGGTTTTTCACCTAATAAAGTAAGCGCCTGGGTCAACCACTGACTGATAGAAGTCTTTCCGTTAGTACCAGTAACCCCAATTGGACGCAGAGGAATTAAATCATTATCCAGCAAAAAAGCGGCCACTAAGCCAGCTTTCTCTCTTAAATGCGAAAAAGCAAATTGTGGCAAAGCAGATTGCCATTCAAAACCACCGCTAGCATCATAAATAAAGCCAGCAGCACCTTGCTCCTGGGCCTTATCTAAATAATTACGGCCATCATTATTTTCCCCTGGATAAGCAATAAACCACTCTCCCGCCCGTAAAAGGCGGCTGTCAGCAGCGGCTCCTTTTACCGGAACAAAAGGCCGTAAAACCTCTTGTTCTTTTTCAGTTAAAGTAAAGATTTCTGCTTTCGCCCCCACTTGCATGCTTATTGTGCCTTTTTAGTTTTCTGTTCGCTCTCGTCCAAACCTTCTTGCGGTGCTATCCCTAAAATAGTCAAGGCATTAGACATAATTTCGGAAAAAGCCGGCGCCGCTACCACCCCCCCGTAGTATCCATTTTCTGTCGGTCGATCGATGACGACCGCTACAATAAGACGTGGGTTATCCGCTGGCGCATAGCCTGCAAACATCGCCAGGTGATCACGATTAGAATAATGGCCATCAATTATTTTACGTGCCGTTCCAGATTTACCTGCAACTTTGAAGCCTTGTACTGCCCCGCGCCTACCACTCCCTCCTGCTTCGGTCACCGTGGTCATAATTGCGCGCATCTGTTGCGCAACTTTGGCGCTAATCACCCGTTTACCTTGCGGAACCTGACCGGTTACTTTGACGAAGGTTGGGGTTAACAACAAACCATCATTAGTGAACATGCTGTAAGCGCGAGCGATCTGTAACAAACTTACTTCTACCCCATAGCCATAGCCCAAAACCGCTTTATCTAAAGGACGCCAATTTTTCCAAGAATACAATACTCCTTTTGCTTCCCCAGGAAAGCCAGATTGAGGTTTTTCACCAATACCAATGCTGTGTAGGTAGTTATAAACTTTTTCTGAATCCATTTTACTGATCAGTTTGCTTGACCCTACATTAGAGGATTTAGCGATAATGTCGCTGACCGTTAATTGCGAATAATGGCCTACATCTTCAATGCGGTGACCCGATAACATATACGGTTCAGTGTTTAATACGGTGTTGGGAGATACCATCCCCTCTTGTAAAGCTTTAGCCACTATAAAGGGTTTAAATAAAGATCCTGGCTCAAATAAATCGTTGACCGCGAAATTACGTCGCCTCTTGACACCATAAGCATTAAAATGGGCCGGGTCAAAATCAGGATAATTTACCATCGCCAGTATTTCACCAGTTTTGGCATCTAATACCACTGCCGTGCCCGCTGCCGCTTTATGTTTCTCCACAGTACTTTTTAATACATCCAGTGTCGCTGATTGGATGTTTTTATCAATGGATAATACTAAATCATGGCCATTTTCAACGGGCTGAGATTTGGCGGAATGAACACTGTCAATATAGCGACCGCTGTTATCTTGAATAAGCGTTTTCATTCCATTTTTACCGCTTAAATAACGGTCAAACTCATATTCCAGTCCTTCTAAACCAATTAAGCGCTCTCTCTTATGACTATCCACATCCGTTTTGGTAATGCCAATGACCTGACCAAACAGCTTACCTTCGGGGTAACGGCGCTCGGCTACCGGAGTGACTTTAATACCCGGCAATGCTAAAGCTTCAATTTTTTCAGCAATTTCACGTGGCACCTTGCGTTTTAAATAACGATCCCCCTTAGATTTACCCTCATAATAATTGGGATCTAGATAAACACTGAGCTCTTTTAAAGGCATATTAAGCCAGAGGGCAAGTTTTCTGACTCCTTGCCGGAAAGTGCGATGACTTTTATACAACTTAGCCAGCAATTTAGGTTTATCACTCAATTTCATTTCTTCTACCGAGAAATTGGGCAACTGGTAAGGATCGACAACGATATTACGCATCGGCTCATTCATCGCCAACATCACTCCGTTACGGTCTAATATCCGCCCACGCTCGGCGATTATTGGCACATTACGGTAATAAATACTATTACCATGCGCTTCCCACTTGGGTACTTGAGTTAACTGGAAATAAGCGACTCTGCATAAAACTATGCCAAAGGCTAAAAACAGTAAAATCAATATGATATTAATACGGGAATTTTCAGTCATGCGCCGACGCTGGCGCTTTTGTGCACTGCTGGTTCTTTTGCGGTAATTGTCTTGGATAAGCACAGTGATTTACCTCAATACCTTACGATTTTCATAGTCTGGCAATGCCATGCCGATTTCATCAGCCTTCTTTTTTACCCGAGTGATATTGGTCAAGCGAGCTTTTTCCAACTGCATCAAACGATATTCCTCATCTAGATCATGGGCTAAACGTTTTTCATATTCTGTACGATCAAAATAACCACGCGTTTGACTGCGTAAAGTGATCAGCCAAATCGCTGATAAAAAAACAATAACCAATAGGATGGAATTCAGTTTTACCATTATTTTCTTGCCACCTTTTCTGCCACTCGCATAATTGCCGACCGCGCGCGCGGATTTAAAGCCACCTCTTCACTGCTGGCTTTGACTGGATGACCCAAAATTTTTAACGGCGATAATCCTAACTCACTTTCTTTCATCATTACCCATTTAGGTAAAGAAATAGGTTTGCTGTTTTCTTGGAGAAAGCGTTTGACGATACGATCTTCCAAAGAATGAAACGCGATACTGACGAGCCGCCCATTAGGAGATAAAAGATCTAGAACTTCAGGTAAAACGCACTCAATTTCTTTTAATTCCTGATTGATTTTTATGCGTATTGCCTGAAAAGTTCTAGTAGCAGGATGCAAGCCTCTCTCTTTGACTTTGACCACCTTGCTAATCACACTTACAAGCTCTTTTGTTGTCTCTATAGGTTTTTGTTGTCGGTATGAGACAATCGCGTGAGCCACACGCTTAAAATATCTTTCTTCACCAAAATCACGGATTACTTTGGCTAATTCCTCTTCTTCCACCGTTTGCAGCCATTCTTTAGCGCTTAATCCTTGACTGTTATCCATGCGCATATCTAAAGGGGCCTCCAAACGAAATGAAAACCCACGCGAAGCGTTATCCAATTGCGGCGAAGATAAGCCAAAGTCAAACAGCACTCCGGCAATTTTTTCAACTCCTTTTTGCGCCAACTCTTGTCTCATCGTGACAAATCCAGCATGAATGATGGTAAAACGCTGATCTTGCTGCTCCAACTGCTTACCAGCTGCCACTGCTTCGGGATCTTTATCAAACGCATAAAGCTTTCCTTTTTTTCCAAGCTGGGCAAGGATTCTACGCGCGTGCCCTCCTCGGCCAAAGGTGGCATCTACATATATTGAATCCCTTTGTATGGCCAGTGCATTCACCGCTTCTTCCCCTAGAACTGGAATATGTTCCATATCAAATTCTTAAGTCAGTTTGACTCAGTTCTTCTTCTAACATCGTAGGATCCATATCCAAAATGGCATTAGTTTCTGCATCCCAACGAACTTTACCCCATAGTTCCAGACGATCGCCTCGTCCCACCATCACAACTTCTTTAGCATCGCCAAAATCAACCAAACTGCGCAGACGAGGGGGTATTAAAATGCGACCCGAAGCATCTGGCTCTAATTTTTCCATGTGCCCTAATACCAATTGTTGGAATTGCTGCAAAACTTTCTTCCCACTAGTAGGTAAATTCATTAACTGAGCACTTACCGCTTGCCAAGTCGATTCTGGATATAACAAGAGATGACTGCGTCTTTTTAAAGTAGTGCATAAAAAAGGTGACGCATATTGACTCAGCGCATCGCGGAATTTCGCCGGTATGGCAATACGCCCCTTATTGTCAATTGCGATTTCTTGCACTCCATTAAACACTTTTTCACGCTGGAGGCATTTTCCTCCACTTTCTCCTACTTTCTACCATTTTCCCCCACAATATAATTAAAAATCGCCCTACCCGCAAGCTTTTTATAAATTAAACCAGTGTTTTTTAGTTTTTTTGGAAAAAATACATCACTATCGGAAGGAAAAAAGCAGAGTACAATAAGTTTTTTTATTGCTTTATCATTTTTTTATGTCTACCCTGCCTTTACCTGCTACTTCTGAGCAACATATCAGCTTGGTTTTGACTGAAAAAATTCGCACTGCTGTAACAGAAAATGCTGGTTTTTTACCCTTTGATGATTACGTACGCTACGTGCTCTATACTCCAGGTTTGGGTTACTACAGCAGTAAAGAGACGGTCATTGGTCAACATGCCGATTTTATTACCGCTCCCAATCTCCATCCTATTTTTGCTCGCACTTTGGCCCATGCTATTGCTCCCGTATTGGTACAAAGTGAAGGAATAATCTATGAATTGGGAGCAGGGACTGGGGAAATGGCTGTTGAACTGCTACAGGCTTTACCAGAAATTAAGCGTTATGCCATCTTAGATGTATCCCCTGTTTTAAAGGAAAAGCAGCTTGCTGTTATCGAGCAAAAAGTGCCACATTATAAAAACAAAGTAGATTTTTTAGATACACTGCCAAAAAAAATTAATGGTTTTATTCTAGGCAATGAGGTATTAGATGCTTTACCTTTTTCTTTAGTTCGTAAAAATGAAGGCCATTATGAAGAGGTGGGTGTCGGTCTTAACGGCTATGATAATTTGCAATTGAAAAGCCGACCCCTACACGATCCTATCCTTTTGCAAGAAGCAGACAACTATCTTGCCCACGTCCCCCCCCCCTATGAGAGTGAACTGCACCTTGAACAAAAAGCCTTAATTCGCACGTTAAGTCAACGCTTAGAAACAGGCGCTGCTTTATTTATCGATTACGGCTTCGACGCTGCCCAGTATTACCACCCCGATCGAACAACAGGCACTATGATGCTGCATTATCGTGGACACAGTTTAACCGATCCCTTTTTCTACCCGGGACTTGCCGATTTAACTTGCCACGTTAATTTCTCGGCTATTGCTGAAGCAGCCGTTGAGGGTGGCAGTGACCTAATCGGCTATGCTTCACAAAGCAATGTGCTTTTAAACCTGGGAATAGTAGAATTTCTTGAGCAACAAAACCCATCTAGTTTAACTTATATTAAGACTGCCCAGGCGATTAAAATCCTAATTAATCCCCATGAAATGGGCGAACTTTTTAAAATAATTGCTTTCGGAAAAAACATAGACCCTGATTGGCAGGCTTTTGCTTATCAAGATTGGACCGACCGTTTATAACCCGTCTTGACTAGAATAAGTAAAATCTATATAATTGTTATTTTTATTTAATAATATGATACGCTACGGCGAATTAGCTCAGTCGGTTAGAGCAGAGGAATCATAATCCTTGTGTCCGGGGTTCGAGTCCCTGATTCGCCACTATTTTTATGGCCTCCCTTATCGCTTTTATAAGCCTTATCAGGTTATTTTCCAATTTTCCGCACATAAAAAATATCTGAGTTTAAAAGATTTTCTTCCAATACCTGATTTTTATCCAGCCGGTCGTCTCTAAGATAACGATAGTGAAGGTTTGATTTTGCTAACTTGTGATGGAAAAATTCAAAACCGCTTAAGCCATCTTAAATTTTATCACCAAAAAACTTATTTAGTACAGCTAGAGAAGGTAACTACGATGAAAATGCGCTCCTCGCTTTGGCCCAACCGATTGGATTTAAAGAGTACCACAGCCACAGTGCCGCTATCCGTTTACTCACTGAAACAGAACTTCAGGCTGTTTGGCCGCATAATCCCCCTATTTGTATGCGTAAAACAGTGAACGATTTTCGGCTTGCTCTGACACTTACAGAGGGAAAAATGACCAGGTGCCAAAGATGCGCGCCCGAATAGGCTTTCCTTAAACCTTGCACCAGGAAAATATTGCTTTCTTAATACAAAACGAAAAATTTAACGCAAACGCTTAATTAACACCGTACCAGTCCCTTTAGCAACAATGCCCAATCGCTTGGCTGCCGCATAAGAAAGATCCAAAATGCGTTTACCTACATAAGGACCACGATCATTTATTTTAACAACCACTGATTGATGGTTAATAAGATTAGTAACTTTCACCACGGAATTTAACGGCAAGTTTTTATGCGCGGCAGTCATTTTATACATATTATAACGCTCTCCAGAGGCAGTTTTTCGCCCATGAAAAGGATATCCATACCATGAAGCAGTACCGATCTGTATTGCTCTATTGGCTGTCCCCGTTTTTAATTTATTTAAACCCGATTCTTCCTCTTTTAAAGTACGGGTCAAATGATCAATCCTCTCCTGCCGCTCGATATCCTGTCCATTAATGCTTTTATCATCTCTATCCGCTTCTTGCTTCAAGGTTTGGATTAAATCCTTTTGTTTACTGGGCTCGTCATTGTTGGTAAGGGTTTGCACAGCTACGATCGGTAATTTTGAAAATATTGCCTTTTTCGTACTGGCTACTTCTGTAGCCCCCCCTACTCTCGCCCAGTCACTCAGTGCAATTTCCGCTTGTGATCCAGAGAATGAAGCTGCTTGCGGTGAAAAAAAACCCTCTTTATTTTTTAAAGAAGCTCTACCTACCTCGTTATCAACAGCATAGGAAAAAAAACCAGGGCTTAATAAAAAAAATCCTAATAAATAATGTTTAGGTAATTTCATTCATCGTATTCCTTCCTAGCTCTGAGCCATGATAGAGTTACCCCCGAACAGACGAACGAGCACTCTGAGCTAATTCCACAAAGGCAAATAATTTACCAATGAAGTGGCTAATTCAGTAGCCCACTGGGTTAAACCGATCAAAGAGGGCAAATTTAATAGTGTAAATGCGGGCAATAAAGGGTCCAACATAAAATTCCTCCATTGTGAGCGGCTTACAGTTATAAACGCTTCTAGCCAATAAAACAGGTTTGCGCATGGATAAAGTCCTCAATTTGAGGAGGTCACTGTACAATATTATTTTAATCGAGTCAAATACCTAAGGGGGCTTTATGTTTGAAAAATTCTTTTTTTTGTCTATAACTGCTGCAATTTGTACCTTCATCTTAGGGATTTTTGGTGGGGTAACCCTCGCTCATATGCTCCATCCTCATTTACAGGAGTCTCCGCTAACTTTAAACGAAACCACTCAGCTGCAGAAAAATTTAATTGCCGAACATAATCAAAGAATTATTTGCGAAAAAACTTTGCGTAAATTGCAACATTAAATAGAAAATACAAAAAAGGCGTCTTAAACAGACGCCTTTTATATGTAAGGGTAAAAAAACTATAGTTCCTTACGAAATCCAATAGAGTAAGACAAGTTTTTACTCTTAATCTTTATTCTTATCGATGCCGTAATCGACTGCAGTAGTAATACGGGTGGTTTTATTGATCTTATATTGTACCGTTGGCTTGATTTCGAACCATGTCCTATTCGATCTAACTATTCGATTGGCTTCACGATGAAAATTAGTGGTAAAGCGTTTTAAACCGCCTTCAGCCATCATCTTCTTCGTATCATTGTCATCTACACTCCTATTGGCGGTCAAATCGATAGACCCACGCAATTTAGCTGAATCATCAGGACAATCATCGGAAATACGTAAACCTGTAGTCACGTATTGTTGATTACGTGTTTGTTTCTTAAAGTGCATTGCCATAATAGAATCACATTCTTCTTCAAAGCCTTTCACTTGATAATGATTCTGCGTGTACGCCACGAAAGGTGCTGCTACCCACGTGCCCCCCTAGGTTAAATTCATACCCTGTTTCTACACGGCCACCCCAGGTTTCACCACTGGTACCGCTTGTTTCTATTTGAACTTTCTTGCCCAAAGGAATAGAACGGTGAATTGAATCGAAATCGGTTTTCACCCCACTCACGATACCATTCATCCACCATGGACCATTGGAATATTGAGCGAAAAGACTTAATCCATAGTCTCTTTGATCATACTTCAAGTTATGGTGCGGATGCATATCGTTTATCCCTAAAGATGCCATAACACCTAAATCTAAGCCCGCAGCCATTAGAATTATGTAACTGATATTAAAGCCGTTATACACCACCGCTCGATTATTCAAACTACGTTTTTGTCGACTATAACCACCAGAAAAACCGCCAAATACACAACGATTACCATTATTTTGATAGATACGGGCGTTGATACGATTAAGTTCACTCAACAGATAATCCTGACGTGCCTTAGCCCCAGTTTCCAGAGAACGTGATAAACCTGTCATATATGCCGGTGTATTCACTGTCGCAATAGCATACTCAGCGATAATGCGATGCATTAATGCACTGGGGTGATGCCAATCGGTAAACATATAACGACGACCATCATCACCATGGTAAAAGCTATCGCCCAAATCACAAAAAGGCGCTACGTGACCAATACTACATTCAGGCACGAGAATCTCATCAATACCATAAGACAATGGATCATTGAGCACATCGCGGAACAAACCATCGATATCCAATTGAACAATGTTACCACCGTGAACTTTATTCAAGGCTTCTTCTTGCGCATTGTTAAACCATTTCACCACGTTGCTGCCTGTACTAAAGGCCGTATCGAAATAGAACGCCACCAATGAGCGAGGTATCAATGGATAACGTGCATGGATAGCATTAATGTTGTTTTCTCGGAAATAAGCTAAACCATTGCCATTTTTCAAATTACCCACTCGATTTGCTTGCTGGATCACGCAAAAATTCATCTTGCGCTTTCATTAACCAACCGCCCAAATTAAACAAATTAAATGGGGTGCCTTCCGTAATCATACCGGTATCCATGGTCGCTTCCAGCAATACACCCGTAAAGGGAGTGTATCCAGGACTGGGCAAATTCATCACCAAAATCGGCCCTTCAGCGCCCCTGTCAATCAGTTTTTGCGATAACCTCCCCGGGAATATCGCTTTGTCGTTCAAATACGGCTGCCCTCTTTGCGGTCCATTCAGGATGGTCCCCCAAGCAAAAGGATTCATCAAAGCATATTGGATGTCACCGGTTACGTCGTTACCACTGCCCCAAATTACAAAGGCATCGTCTTTATGAGCTGTGTTGCCGTTCTTCTTCAAATATCGCAATACCTAATTTTTCAAAGAATCACGAGGAATCACCCAACTTAGGGGGTCAAGCGGATCGTTGCGCAACACAGAACCGGAAATCGCATAGTTCACCCCGCCAAAACGCTCAGGGGTAACCGCTTTACCTGCTAAGGCCAAAGATAGGTACGAGTTATACATCACATAGGGATTACCATCCGCCATATAAACAGACCCGCGGCCAAAAGAACCCGTATCGGATAAAGAGTCACCAAATATCACCAAATTGTGGAATTCAAAATCATCAGTATCGCGCGCATAATCGTAAGGAATAAAGCCATATTTCCAATTGCACGCTTGCGCGGTTCCCGCCTTAGAGGACAAGGCACTGCCAGCGCCCGAAATAACCGGTGCATAGGTAGCACTCATCGAAAGAGGCCCTGCAGAAGGCGCCAGGCTAGACATGCTTTCCAAGCTAGGCAAACCACTTACTGCCGCTGTAGATACGCTGCTACCGATCGGTCCTACACTTGAAGCAAAAGTACCCACCGAACTGGCTACCGGCAAAAGCGAAGCACCCATCATACTGCTTACTACGGGTACAGCCGCTAATGATGCGCTGGACAAGAAAGGAGCACTGCTACTTGCACTTAGGCCAGTAGCTACTGCACTACTACTTAGAATAGGTGTACTAGAAAAGCTACTTAAGCCTGCACTACTTGAAGAAACGCCAAGACTGCTGTTTATACTTGCAGGTATATAACTAGAGGCATAAGCAGGTGCCAACACGGAGCTTAAAGGTAAGGTCACACTTTGGCTGAAAGACTCTACCACAGCAGAACTACTACCACTCAGACTGCTCAAAACCCCACTACTCATTGCACTGGCACCTGCACTCACTGCACTGCTTGCTCCAGCAAGCGATAAGACGGCACTGCTACTTGCTGGAATTGCGCTCGAACCTATAAGTCCTAAAGGAACAGCGCTAGAGGCTTCTGGCAGAGCAGAAATTGCGGAAGGCAGACTGCTTGCTAGCGGAATACTACTCAAAGAAGCCACCACCGGTAAGCTTGAACTCAATAGCAATACACTTGAGGAAACAGGCACGCTACTGGGCGACAAAGCCACTCCTAAAACTAGCCATAGGAACCGCACTAGAAATTAAAGGGAGCGCGCTGCTTAAACCACTAGCAATTAAGGGTAAAGCGCTTAAAGCAGAAATACTTGCCAGAAAAGGCATAGCTATACTGCTTAAAGTAAACAACGAGGCCGGTGCCAAGCTAGAAAGAGCCAGACTAGAGGGTAAAGAAGCCAAAGAGCTTAACAAAACAGCACTCATGCTTTCTGCCAATGCTGAACTTGCCAAAGGCGTCCCACTACGTAGGGAGGCTAACGGGATAAGAACAATAGACAAGCTACTTAAAGAAGAAGCTACTAAGCTTGCCGAGCTCACCACTGCCCCTACCGTTGGAATCGCGCCAATGATACTAGAGGGGCTGCGCTTGATAACAAGGGTAACGCCAGAGCAGCAGAAGAAAGAGCAGAACTTGCTATTGGCAATGTACTGGAACTTAAAGTGGTCGCTAAAATGCTAGATGGCAAAGCACTACTGCTAGAAGGTATAGAACTTGAAGCCAAGGGCAAAGCTAAAGCTAAAGAGCTGCTGCTTAAAGAAGCTGACAGGACAGCCGCCAAACTTAAAGGTACCCCAAAACTGCTTAAAGGCAAAGATGAACTACTGTTACTTAAAGGCAGAGAAGTTAATAGCGAAATTAATGCCGAACTTTGCAAAGGTAAAGAACTACTTAAAGAACTTGTCCCCAGGCTAGATAAAGATACAGCGCTACTGCTTAAAGGTATTGCTAAGCTAGCGGAACTTAAGCCCATCAGCCCTAAACTGCTACTAGATAGGCTGCTCGGAATAGCACTGCTGGTTAAAGGTAAAAATGAAAGTGCAGAAGGAATCCCTGATGAACTTAACAGTGATCCATTACTGGTTAACGGTAAAACAGAGGACAATGAAATTAAAGCAGCACTGATTAAAGAAATAAAACTTAAACTAAGACTTAAAACGGAAGTCAACAAGGGCAAACTACTGCTACTTAAAGGCAAGCCAGAAAAAAGAAGTAGAGAAAAAGAAAGACTGCTGCTTAAAGCCAAAGCTGCACTCGGCAGACCACTGCTGCTTAAAGGCATTGCTAAACTGCTAAAAGGTAATGAACTTAATAAGCTGCTGCTTGCTAAACTGGTTAAACCAGCAGATAAGGCACTACTGCTTAAGGCAAGACTGCTTAACGGCAAAGCTAGGCTACCAGAACTTAAACTACTTACAGCCAAAGGAATAGAACTTAAAGGCAACAAACTTAAGAGCGACGCACTCAAGGGCAAAGACACACTACCTAAAACGAAGATAATGCCGACAAAGCACTGCTAGCAGCCAGGCTGAACGGTAGACTACTTAGTAACAAGTTACTAAACACACTTAAGGGTAAAGCACTTAAAGTAGAACTTCAGCTTAAGGTCAAAGGCAATGTAGCCAAGCTACTTAAAATCGCTGAATTTGCCAAAGGCAAGGTGCTTAAGCTTGATAGCAACGCTAGACTACTTAATGATAAAACACTACTTAAACTTGATATTCCTAAGCTGATAGAAGAAAAAGCCAAAAAATAAGTGCTGCTACTTAAACTTAGGCTAACCAAGGCTAAAGCGCTCGAAGAAGCCACCAAAGGTAGAGAAAGCAAAGAAGAGCTGCCTAAACTTAAACTACTAAGAGCCGGAGGTAAAGCCGATAGCGACAAGGGAATAGCGCTACTGCTTAATAAGCTGCCACTTATCGCGCTAGTCAAAGCCAAAGCACTAGGAACTGTAGCACCGATGCTTAAACTTGTTGCACTCGCAGATAAAGGTAACGAGAGACTAGAAGGTAAGCTTAATAAAGAAGCACTCAGGCTCAAAGATAAAGCTAAAGGAAGACTCGATAACGCTAAACTAGCACTTACCGCCGCACTTAACAAAGATAAAGAAGCAAGACTGCTTAAAGAAGGCGTTAAACTGCTCAAAGGCAAGGAAGATAAAAGTAGAGAGCAGGATTGGTAGAAAACTGCTGGTCACTAGGCCCGACAACACAGCACTACTTGATAAAGGTAAACTGCTCAAAGGTAAGGAAATAGCACTCAATGACAATGGAATCGCACTGCTGCTAAAAAGTAAACTACTTGCCAATAATGACAGTGCTGGTGGCAACAAAGAACTACTTAACAATGCACTCGAAGTCGCTAATGCCAATGATGACAGTTCAGAAGGTAAAGCAGACAGCGCCGAAGAACTTAAAGGTAAACTGCTGGAAGTTAAGCCTAAAGAACTAGAAGCCAACAAAGCCCCTGATAATAAAGCAGAAGTCCCTAAACTTGAAACTAAAGCCGCACTGCTTAATAGAGGTAGAGCCAAAGAACTAGAAAGTAAGGCACTACTTGCTAGAGGCAAGGATAACAATGGAATGCTACTTAGCAAAGAAGCACTTAAAGATAAGCTAGAAGCGCTTAAAGCCAAAGGCAAAAAGCTTAAACTAGAAAGTAAAGCTGGAATACTGCTAGCCAAAGCACTGCTGGTTAATAAAGAAGTGCTTAAAGCGAGGCTAGTGGCCAGGCTTAAAGATAGCAGAATGCTAGAAATAAACAACAAACTTACTAAGGAAGAACTTAAAGCGCCTAGACTAGAAGAAAGGGTTAATAAGCTTAAAGGTACTGCAGAACTGCTTAAACTTAAAGAGCTTAACCATAAGGCGCTATCGCTTAGACTAGAACTGAGCGCTAAGCTGGATAAAGGAATAGAAGAAAGCGCCAGAGGTATAGAACTAGAACTCAAGGAAGTAATAGCGCTGGTCAAAAGACCGGTTAAAGCACTGCTGCTTAAACCTGCTAATGACATTAAAGCGCTAAAAGTCAGCAAGCTACTGGTTATAGCACTGCTACTTAGGGCCGCTCCGATTAAAGGTAAACTAGAACTCAATAAGCCTAGCGCACTGCTACTTAAGCCTAAAGAACTTAAAGCCGGGTATTAAGGAAGAGCTTAATAAGAAAGGTACACTGCTGCTTAAAAGCGCACTAGAAGACACATTAAGCAAAGACAAAAGAGTTAATCCTGAAGCCGAACTTAAAAATAATGCGCTGGAAACTAAAAATGGGAGGGCACTACTGCTTAGACTTAAGGAACTTGCTAATAGCGAAGTGGACAGCGATGAGGACAGCGCTGACGGTATCGCGCTTGATAGAGCTGAAAGCGGCAATAACGACGTTAATAAACTGCTGGATAAAGCGCTGGCATAAAGTGCTGAGCTAGAAAGAGCCGAACTTAAAGTGCTTGCTGCTAAACTTGAAGTTGCAATCACTCCGCTTAAAGACAAAGGCAACAGGCTAGACATCAAAGAAAGCGGAATCAAACTTGCGGCAAAGGAAGAAGACGCCAACGACCAAGGAATACTAGAAGAAGGCGCACTCACAAGGGTACTCAAACTCAAAAAACCAGAAGAGCTAGCAAGAAGCCCTGCACTTACGCTGCCTGTCACACTTAAACTTAAAATACTTTCGCTCACCAGACTGGCAGCAGTAGAACTGCCTACCATTAAACTAGAAATAAAAGGCAAAAAGCTAGAAGAACTCAGTAAAAAAGCAGGTAAAGCACTTAACAAAGACAATACCGAAGTTAAACTTACCATCGCCGAAGAAGATAAAGACAGAGCGGAAAGCAGACTACTTGCACTCAATAGGCTAAATGCCGGACCCAAACTGCTTAGAGCCCCTCCTAAAGAAGAGAGCGAAGGAATTAGGCTAGATAAACCGATAATTAGACTAGAAGATATCAATAGGCTGCTAACACTACTTACGGCAACGCTGCTGCTTGCCAAGCCTAAACTTAACGCGGCTAAAGAGGGTAAAGCTAAAGAAGATAACAAACTAGACAAGGCAAAAGGTAAAGAAGAACTGCTTAATCCAAGGCTAGTTAAAGCAGCTAAGCTGCTTAAAATACCGCTACTTAAAGGCAAAGAAGCAGAAAGCGAACTTAAAGCCCCTAAAGAAGGGAGGCTTGAAGATAAAAGTACAGTCGAACTCAAAGAGCTGCTTAAGCCTAATTCAGAAGAAAGCGATAAAGGTAGCAAGACTGAACTTGATAAAGCAGCCAAAGAAGAAGGGGCCGATAAAGAAGGTAATAAGCTCGCTGGAATGCTGCTTAAAGCCGGTAATAATACACTGCTGGAGGTCAAAAGAGACCCAGGAAGGGTTAAAGAAGATAATAAGGCAGCCGAAGGCAACAGCAAAGAAGGTGGAATCGAACTACTTAAAGCCAAAGCCAAGGGAACTAAAGAAGATAAAGCAGCACTTGAGCTTAAGCTATAGCTTAAAGAGCTAGAAAGCCCCAAGGGAATAGATATCAAACTGCTTAAATCAGCGCTCAAACTGGTTAACGCTCCTAAACCAGAAGAAGAGGCAGGAGGGCCAAGAACTGAGGGCTAAAGAAGCTAGAGAGCTACTTAACAAGCTTGGGACTGAAGTAGAACTTGCTGATAACGCGCTCGGTAAAGCACTAGAAGAAAGTAAACTTAAACCCACCAAACTGCTGGGAATAGACAGTAAACTCAACGAAGTTAAAGCAGAGCTAGAGGTGGCCGCAACGCTACTGGGTAAAGTAGAACTGAGCAATAAACTGCTGCTTGGAAACAATAAACTTGGGACTAAGCTGCTTAAAGGCAAAGAACTTAAAGTCAAACTGCTGCTGCTGAGTGCCAACGGTATGGAAAGTAAGCTGCTGCTTGATAACAAAAATGCCGGCACACTACTGCTGCTGCTTAACGCTGCTAAAGATGTGCTGAGCAATGAAGAAGGCAATGTAGAACTTAGCAATAAGCTACTGGGTAGTGCACTCAATAAAGAAAGACTGGCAATAAAACTACTTGAAGAAGCTAGGACAGGCAAAGAAGAAGCTAACGAACTTGAAGGCACTGAACTAACCGGAAGGACACTCGAGGAGACCAGTAAAGGTAAAGTCGCTGCCAAAGAGCTAGAAGATAAAGGAAAACTGATAGAAGCTGCCAAACTGCTTAAAGCTGCCGAACTGGCTAAAGGTAAAGCAGAGCTAGATAAAGCACTCTCAATAGGCACAATGCTGGAAACCAAAGGCCAAGAAATAAAGGGTAAAGAAGCCAAGCTCGAAGCTGAAAGCAAACTACTTAAAGATAACGCCAGAGAACTGGTACTTAAAGCAGCACTGGTTAAAGCGCTACTGCTTAAAACGCTGGATGAAGGTAGCAAGGAAGAAGGCAAACTATTGCAAAGTACAGCGCTACTCAATAACAGGCTTCCAAAACTGGTTAAAGGTAGACCAAAAGAGCTACTCAATAGTGCAGCACTTAAAGGTAAAGAACTTAACCCACTCGAAGAAAGGCTTAAAAAGCACTGCTTATACTTTCCGATGGCAACAGAAAAGATAGACTACTACTGCTTAAAGGTGCGCTTAAAGAAGATATCGCCGGAATACTACTGGATAGAGCAGGAGGTATGCTCGCTAAAGCGCTACTCACTAAACTCGGAGGTAATAAAGCACTAGGCAATGAACTGCTCAAGCTAGGTAAAGAAAGTGCCAGAGAAGAAGAAGCAAGTGGCAAGCTAAAAGGTGCCGATAAACTGCTTAAAAGGGCTGGTAAGCCAGTGAGAGAGCTACTTAAACCTGTCGATAAAGCGCCTAAGCTACTCGGGAGAGAGCTAAAAGGCAATAAAGAAGGTATTAAAAAGGAAGGAATACTCGAAGAAACACTCGGTAGAGAAGAAGCAGCGCTACTACTTGCTAAAGATAAATTGACTAAGGCAGAAGATCCTAAACTACTGGCAGGTAAAGAACTTAACCCAGCACTGGGTAAAGAACCACTCGCCGCAATAGCGGAAGGTATCCCTAAACTGCTGCTTGGTCCTACACTTAAACTCGATAATGGAGCTAAAGAAAGAGGCAGCCCACTTAGACTAAGAGAAGATGCAGCCAGTGAAGACAAACTGGTAGCCAGGGGCAATAGACTGGAAGCCAACAGGCTACCGGATAACGCTAAAATAGCACTTAAACTTGCACTGGGTAACAAAGTGGAAGCCAAAGGCATTAAGATAGAAGGCAAGCTTAGTAAAGGCAATAAACTAGAAGAACTGCTTAAAGCAGACACTAAGCTCGGTAAGGAGGACAAAGTCGGTAAAGAGGCAAGAGACTCTGCAAACGGCGTACTTGCCAAAGAGCTGCTTAAAGGTGAGCTACTGATGGCTCCGCTGCTCGATAAGGTAAGCGCACTCGATAAAGATAGGCTCGCCAAAGGTAAACTCAAACCAGCGCTAAAAGATAAAGGTACCCCACTGCTTAAAGAAGGTAACACTGAAAACAGACTGGAAAGTGCAGGGGGAAGACTACTTAATCCTAAAGAAAACGAAGGAATACTGGATACTAAGCTAGAAAAAACTGCTGGAGCGGAAATTAATAAAGGCGAAGACAAAGAACTTGCCAATGCTCCTAAACTTATAGCCGGTAAAGACAAACTGCTGCTTAAAAAAAGCGGTAAAGATAAAGAGGAAGGGCTTAAAGAGGAAATCAAAGACAAGCTACTGCTTACAGGAATCAAGCTTGCACTCGCCAAGCTGAAAGCAGAAGGTGCCAAACTGCTATTCAAAAGTGCACTCAAACTGCTACTCAAAGCGAAGGGTAAACTGCTTAACGCACTACTCAAAAATGGTCCAGAAGATACACTGCTGGCCAAAGCCGTTGGCGCACTTAAACTGCTACTTAATAAACTAGGTAATGGAAGCACCAGAGAACTTAAAGCGCTACTTAAAGGTAGAGAAGCTAAACTATTAGAAAGAATCGATAAACTACTGTCTATTGGCCCAAATAAGCTTAAAGAGCTCGAGGGAAAAGAAGAAATGGTACTTAAAGCCCCTATACTAGGAGGTAAAGAGGCTAAAACAGTACTTAATGAGGCAAGACTGGCAGAGGAATAACGCCCCCTATAAGGGAAGAAGAAGCGCTTGGCAAGGTGCTAGAAAGCAAGGATAAATTCAATGCCAAACTGATCCAAGAAGGCAAAAAGCCTAATAAACTGCTGCTTGCTGCTATAGCGCTTAAACTACGTAAAGCCAAAGAAGAGGCAGAACTTAAGGAAGGTAAAGCCAAGGCCCCAGCCAAGCTTGTCAAACCTACATTGGAAGAAGACCCAATAGGAAGGGAAGGCAAACTACTTAAATTAACAGGCAACAAGGAAAATGATAACAAAGGAGCAAAAGTTGAACTTAAGACCGCTGAAGAAAGCGGCATTGAAGACTTTTGCAGCAAGCTCAAAGGTGCAAGTACATCATTAGGGCGACGTGCTCCTGGTGCCCAGCCCGGATTCCCTGCTACACGGGGCGGTTTTTTCATATCTGTTAACCGCGGCAAATCCGTATGACTATCCTTATGATCTACCAATGTGGGAATCAACAAAGCTGCTTGTAAAATAGCAGTGCCTATTGGCCCTCCATCGCTGCAGCAGCTGAGATTTAGCTCCCCCTGTACTGCAGGGTGTTCTTCTGAATTACTTTGATCAACGACTTTACTTAAAGAAGAATCTTGCCAAGAAGGTTCTTCATTGCTGCCTGCAGCTTCTAAAGGGGACTGGGCTGCCACCATAGAAGCCAAACCGGATAACACTAGACCGCTTAAGTATTTTCTATTGAAATGCTGCATAATCAAAACTCCTAGCTTTATTGTTTAGGGGGAACCCCCCTAATTGTTGTTTTTGTTTATATTTTTTTCTTTTGAAAAGCTTTATTTCTAAATCTATACTGACGCTTGCATTGCAATTAAAAGTTAAAAAAACTCCGTTTTACTTATTGCTCTTCCTCCATAAAATTCTAAGGGTAGATGAATGGAGAATTTATTTTGTGGTAAAAAAAAGACTAGGAAATGCCTTTTATACCAATTTCTGGAATAAAAAAATGGAAAATGCTATTTTTCCTTATATCATGATCTAAAAGTCACCCTATCTAAAAATCTCAACATATCTAACAATCTCCCTCTATCTCCTCGCTTATAATGGCATTACTATTTACAAAGGTTCACTACTATGGATATGTTTGCCACCGGAGATTTAGGTTCAAATAGCTTTCGCCTAACTATCAGTAAAAATATAGATGGGCAATACCAAATGATCGATTCTTTAAAAGAAATGATTCACTTTGCTGCTGGCTTAGATAAAAATCGTTTTCTTGATAAAGCGGCAGAAGAAAGAGCTCTTGATTGCTTAAAAAAATTTGGTGAACGCCTACGCGGCTTTAAAGAAAGCCAGGTACGTATTGTCGCTACCAATACTTTTCGCATCGCCAAAAATATCGATGATTTCTTACCCAAAGCAGAAAAAGCGATTGGATTCCCGATAGAAATAATTGGGGGACGGGAAGAATCGCGTCTTATTTATACAGGGGTTTTACATACTGAAGCTTTTCATGGACAAAAGGTGTTGATTATCGATATTGGCGGGGGTTCTACTGAGTTTGCGATAGGAGCGCACGAAAATCCTGAAATTACCGAAAGCCTGAATATGGGATGTGTCAGTTTTAGTAAGGAATTTTTCGATCAAAGCAATATTACTGGCAAACAATTTAAAAAAGCCATCAACACGGCCCGGATGAAATTACAAAGTATTCGTCAAGAACTTATTGCTGCTGGCTGGCAAATTGCAGTGGGCTCTTCCGGCACTGCCAAAACCTTATATGCGTTAAAAAACGCCCAAGACCCCGAGGCGACTTCTTTTGATTATGATTTTTTAATGGGTCTTAAAAACTTAATCGTAGAAAAAGGTAGCGTTGAAAAAAGCAAATTAAAGGAAATTAAGGCCAATCGCACTGAAGTATTCGCTGGGGGTCTTGCCATAATGATTGCCCTTTTTGAGGAGCTTGGAATCAAAGAAATGCGTACCACGGAAGCGGGGCTACGCGATGGGGTGCTTTTTGAGTTTAGCGGCCGCTCACTGGACAAAGATTTAAAAGAAAATACCGTAGAGAGTTTTGCTAACCGCTATCAAGTAAATAAAGTACAGGCCAAAACCGTCGGTGAAGTAGCGCTTACTTTGTTTACCTTGTTGCAAGAAAGTCACTTTGTGCTAAACGACCCCTTATACGCCCGGCGTATCATCCGCTGGGCCGCCGCCTTGCACGAAATCGGCTTATTTATATCGCATACTGTCTATCACAAACACTCTGCCTATATTCTCGCCAACGCTGATATGCCAGGGTTTTCACGCACTGACCAAATAAAACTGGCTTTAATTGTCCTCGCTCATCGTGGCAATTTAAAAAAAATCACCGCTGAATTAGCAAATTCACCCCTTTCTTCTAGAATCACCTGGTATGCGATCATCGCTTTACGTTTAGCAGCTACCTTTTGCCGAGCCCGCAATGGCGATGCCCTGCCTCCCAATACCGCCTTATCTTATGATGAGAAAAGTAAGACCCTTTTATTAAGGCTAAATGGAACCTGGTTAAAAAATAACCCTCTAACCGAAAGTGCTTTAGAAAGTGAAATTGACCATTGGCAAGCAACCCCCTACCATCTGAAAGTTGATCGGTTTTAATGCGCATCTTATTAACCGGCGCTGCTGGTCAATTGGGGATAAGCTTACAACAAACGTTATCTCCCCATACAGTTGTTGCCTTATCGCACGCCGCCTTAAGTGTCGAAGATACCGCTACCTTAAAATCAGTCCTCCGCGACCATTCCATTGAATGGATCATTAATTGCGCCGCTTTTACCGATGTAAAAAAAGCCGAGCAAAATCCTGCTCAAGCTTATATGATCAATAAGGTTGCGCTTGCTGCGCTCGCACGCTGTGCCCAGCAAAGCCATCTTAAAGTCATTCACCTATCCACCAACTATGTATTTAAGAGCAGACCTGACTATTTTTATAAAGAATATGATTTCCCACAGCCACAAAACCTATATGGAGCAAGCAAACTTTCCGGCGAACAAGCACTTCTAGCTCATTGCCCCGGCGCTACGGTTATCCGCACCAGCAGCATTTATAGCGTAACCGGACACCGTTTTATCCATAAAATCATCGCCCAAATGTTAAAAGGTGAGCCTTTTCCTGTACTGGCAAACGTTTATACTCAGCCGACGGCCGCAGAAGCGCTTGCCCACTTTATTGCCTTTTTAGTGGATCATCCTCAAAGTGGGCTTTTTCATTTTACCGGGAAAGAAGTTATTTCTTACTACGATTATGCTACTTTGATATACAAAACTCTGGCGACCTTATTGCCGAACAGACTCCTAGGCGCCCCTTTTGCACAGGAGGGGTCAGATCCGATTCGACCTGCAAGTGCCCTACTCAGCAATGAAAAACGTCAGGCATTTTACCCAGACAGTGGAGAAGATTTAAAAATTCAGATAAAAAAAGTAATAAACCAAATTATTCTAAATCAGATCAAAGCCTTGGGCTAAATCGTCTTTTAAATCCTCTATGTTCTCTAGGCCTACAGAAATACGCAATAAATTATCTGTAATTCCAGCGGCAATTTTGGTCTCTGGTGCCAGTCTAACATGGGTAGTTGTGAAGGGATGGGTGATAATTGAACGCACATCTCCCAGGTTCCCGGTTGTTGAAAACAGCTTAAGACTATCAACCAGTTTCCATGCTTGCTGGCGGCCACCTTTGATCGTAAAACTGAGGACTATGCCTCCGCTCTCTTGCTGCTTTTGCGCCAAATGATATTGTGGATGATCTTTTAAACCAGGATAAAAAACATGCTCTACTGCCTTTTGTTCTTGCAGCCATTCAGCTAAAGCCTGAGTATTGGCACTTTGCTGACGCACTCGTACATGAAGGGTTTCTATTCCAGATAACAATATCCAGGCATTAAAGGGCGATAATGCTTGACCGGCAGTTTTTACTTGAACAGACACTTTTTCCACTAATTCTTTCTTACCTGCCACCGTACCCCCAGAAACTCGCCCTTGACCATCGATTAACTTAGTAGCCGATTCAATCGATAAATCAGCTCCCCATACAAGGGGTTTTTGTAAAACAGGGGAACAAAAAGTATTATCGACTGCAAGGAGCGCGCCCGCTTTGTGAGCTATTTCCGAAAGCGCTTGCAAATCGGCAACTTCGGTTAGAGGGTTAGAAGGCGTTTCTAAAAAGAACAGCTTGGTATTACTTTTTACCGCCTTTTGCCATTCCTGCTCATCCGTTTGCGAAACATACGATATTTCTACACCTAAATCTTTAAAAGAATCGATTAAAGCAACCGTAGTGCCAAAAAGACTTTTACTGGCAATTAAGTGGTCACCCGATTTTAAAAAACTAAGCAAAGCGACCTGAATCGCCGCCATGCCCGTAGCAGTCGCTTGTGCTGCTTCTGCTTCTTCTAATAAAGCCATTCTTTTAGCAAAAGTGCTCACCGTAGGGTTAGCGGTCCGGGTATAAGTGTAGCCTGCTGTTTTACCCAAAAACAACGCCTCAGCACTTGCAGAATCAGAATAGGTAAAACTACTGGTCAAAAACAGCGCCTGATTGTGCTCGTTGTATTCTGTTTGCTCTTTAAAACCCCGAATGGCCAAAGTTTCTGGACGTAAAGATTTTTTAGTCATGGATTTCTCCTCGGCAGCTGTTGTCTTATTGGTTTATTTTATAAAATTCCTCTATCATCAGTTTTCTTATCTGTTCAGGAACATACGGCTTAATCACCTCTTCCCAGCGCTTAAAACCCACCAAACCACGTACTAAGCTTGAAGAAATTTCCGCATACTTACGAGGTGGCATCAAAAAAACACTCAATACAGAAGGAGCAATATCGGCATTAATCTGACGAATTGTACGTTCATATTCGTAATCTTTTAGAGTTCGCATGCCCCTCACTAAATACTCTGCCCCTATATTCACTGCATAATCGGCCAAAAAACCAGTAGCAAATACTTCCACATGAACATTCCGCAAATGGCTGGTAATGGTTTTAATCATCTCTATTCTAATATTTAGCGGATAAGTATAAGTTTTTTCAGCATTATCACTGACCACCACATGTAAAGCATCAAAAAGAGAGGCTGCTTTTTCGATCAACCACAAATGACCATGAGTGGGCGGATCGAAAGTGCCTGCATATACGGCCCTGCGTTTCATGCTTTAACGCTTTCTTAAAAGGACGGAGCCAATAGAATAACCCGCGCCAAAACTAGATAAAACACCTAAATCACCTTCTTCAAGATCTTGATGGTGGCGATTTAAAGCGATAATACAGCCGGCAGAGCTGGTATTGGCAAATTCATCTAAAATAATCGGTGCTTCTTTTTCAGTGGCCGGGCGGCCTAATAGTTTGCGCGCCACGAGTTCATTCATCGACGAATTAGCTTGATGAAGCCAAAAACGCTTAATGGATTGCGGGGTAATCGACAGTTCTGCTAACTGACCACCAATATGGCGGATCACTGCGGGGCATACCTCTTTAAAGACCTTGCGCCCCTGCTGGCGAAATAGCTTACTTCCATCGTCTTTATTTTCCGGATCCGCTCGGTTTAAAAAACCAAAATCGTTGCGAATGGCGTTAGAAAACTGGGTGAATAAACGGGCATCTTCGATTTCAAAACCCTGATGACGATCACGAGTTAACTCTCCTCTTTGCAAAACAACCGCAGTGGTAGCATCGCCAAAAATAAAGTGACTATCGCGATCTCGAAAATTTAAATGGGCCGAACAAATTTCTACACTGATCACCAAAGCGCCCTTACTGCGTCCTGTGCGAATAGCGTCGGTAGCATGCGCAATGCCGAAAGTAGCGCTGGAGCAGGCTACATTCATATCAAACGCAGCTCCTTCAATAGCCAATGAGTGCTGGATCTCTACCGCTACTGCAGGATAAGGCCTTTGCATATTAGAGCAGGCAAGAATCACTAAATCGATATCTTCTGGCCCTACTTTAGCCTCTGCCATCGCTCTTTTAGCGGCAATCATCCCTTTTTCTGCCTGAAAAGATAATTGATTTTCAGGCCTTGCTGGGATGATCGGTTTCATTCTTAAGGGGTCTAAAATTCCTTCAGGGGCGTAAAAATAGCGGCTTTTAATACCGGATACCTTAACGATAAACTCTTCATCGGATTCTCTTTTAGGGGACAGAATGCCTTTTTCTATTTCTTGTTCATGCGCTTTATTGTAATTGCGTACGTAGGTATTAAAACTATCCACCAATACCTGGTTACTGACTGCATAAGGAGGCACATCCAAACCCGTTGCCACCAACACAACTGAAGTGGACACCATAAACTATTTTCTCCATCATTATCGGATCGTTTACCAAAAAACACCACAACAGAGTGCGGGCCGCGTAAATAGAAATTAACTGCACTTCTGATAGTAACATGCTAGAATGCAAAAGCAAGTAGATTAGACAGTCGCTGTGCGCTTTGAAAGATAACGCATAGAGGAAAGTCCGGGCTCCACAGAGCACAATGCCAGATAACGACTGGGCACCGTGAGGTGACGGAAAGTGGAACAGAAAGCTAAACCGCCGATGGCTTGAAGCACAGGTAAGGGTGAAATGGTGTGGTAAGAGCACACCGCATCCCTGGTAACAGTGGATGGCAGGCTAAACCCCATTGGGAGCAAGATCAAATAGAACACGATAATGTAGCTCGCATTTGTGTTTGGGTAGATTGCTTGAGCAAAGTGGCGACACCTTGCCTAGATGAATGACTGTCCACGACAGAACCCGGCTTATCGATCTGCTTGCTTTTTTAATTTTTGATGATTAGGACAAAAAAAACTGGCTCGTCCAGAAAGTTTTTCTTTTTGAATCGGCGCGCCACACAAGCGACAGGGTTCTCCCTTCTTGCCGTATACATAAAGATCATGAGCAAAGTAACCCATTCTGCCATGAGGGTTTTTGAAGTCTTTGATGGTACAGCCTCCAGCGGCAATCGCTGTCTTTAAAACGCGCCTAATTTCCTGAATTAAGCGATCTAATTCTTTTTGGCTCATGCCTTTAGCCGGTGTAGCAGGGTGAATTTCTGCCCGAAACAGAGCTTCATTGGCATAAATGTTGCCCACCCCCACCACAATACGTCCATCCATGAGCGCAACTTTAATAGAGGTTTTCTTGTTCTTGAATTTGTCTTGCAAATAGGCGACGGACAAATCCGCTGACAAAGGCTCTACCCCTAAAGCTGCAAATCCAGGAATCGATGCTAAAGTCAGCCCGTATTGCCAGGAGCCAAAGCGTCGACTATCGTTAAAACGCAGAATTGCTCCATTTTGCAAAACCAAATCAATGTGGTCATGTTTACCAGGTGGGCACTCTTTGGTTAATATTTTAAAATAACCGGTCATGCCCAGATGGATCACCAGATAGCCTCCGCCTGTTAGCTCCATTACCAAATATTTCGCCCGGCGCATAACCCGAGCAATGCAGCGCCCTTTAAGACGCAAAATCTCTGACCCCACAGGGATACGTAAATGCGAATTGCGTACTATAATCTCTTTAACTCTCTGCCCTTCTACCCAAGGCGCTAAAATATTCTTAGTGGTTTCTACTTCTGGAAGTTCAGGCATACGCTATCCAATAAAATTAAAAGATTCCTCTGTCAATGCAGGCAGCTCAATAAACCTCGGCTGTCCAGGATAAGTGATAAGATAATTTTTTAAATAGGCACAGTTGTCGGCCAAAATGCGCTGATCACTCCCTATTCCTCTATTAAATACTAAGGCAAAAAGAGACAACGCACGACTTTTCAGTATTTCTAAAGACAATAAAGCGGCGTTTAACTCACCCAAAGCCCCCGCTACTACCAAAATTACAGGATAAGCGTGGTCCTTAATATAATCTAAGGTTAAGTAATCGCGACGCAAAGGAACCATTAACCCTCCTGCCCCTTCTACCAATACCACATCAAAATTCTTTTGTAAGCACACCGTAGCAGCATGAATTTTTGCTAGATCTACCGTTTCCGACACGGCTTCTGACGCTAAATGCGGCGAAGCGGCTAAAGGATAAACCAGAGGGTGCGTTACCCCTTCATGATCAAAAATCGTGGGCGCAATCCCCATTATTTTCCGGTGCAGAGTAACATCGGCGCTTTGCCCTGGAGGGCAACCGGTCTCAATTAATTTCTGGGTTATGACTCGATTTTTTTTTCCCCATTTACGTGCTAAAAAACCGGTAGCATAGGTTTTCCCTACCCCAGTACCTGTCCCACTGACAAAATATACCTCTCCCATATTACAACTCTGTTAAAGCACTTATTAAGTTATCAATATCGCCTGTGCTTAATCCAGCATGTAGAGACAAGCGCAACCTCGCTGTGCCCCGGGGTACGCTGGGATAGCGTATGGGCAGAACATAAAAACCTTGCTTCTGTAAAGCGATTGCATGATCTACCGCTTTTTGATTATCGCCTAACACAAAAGGAAGAATGTGCGTTCCTGACTCCCTGCCTAGAGCCTGATGCATTTTGCTACTGATCAAAGCCAGGTGCTTTCTTTTATCCTGCCAGTGTGCCAATCGCTGTAATAAATATAGATTCCATGCCCAGTTAATAGGGGGCAAAGCTGTAGTAAAAATTAAAGAACGCATGTGGTTAATTAAATAATCTCGTGTTAAGGCGCTACTGACTACAAATCCACCGACCCCATATAAGGCTTTACCCAAGGTGGCGACTAAAAAATCAATTTTCTCTATTACCCCTTGTTCTTCAGCGCAGCCCAAACCTTTTGTACCATATAGCCCAAATGCATGTGCTTCGTCAATATAAAGCAACACTTCAGGATAACGCTCTTTTAAAGCTACCAAGTTCTTTAAATCGACTTTATCGCCATCCATACTAAACAAGCTTTCTGTTACGATAAAAATCGCTTCATATCGACCTGTGAATGCTTCGAGTTTGGCTTCTAAAGCAGTTAAGTTATTATGCGGATAACACTCGCACTTTGCCTTACTTAAACGAATACCGTCAATAATACTGGCATGATTTAATTCATCCGATAAAATGAGACAATCTTGATGCGCTAAGGCTGGTAAAATACCCATATTGCAATGATAACCACTGTTAAAAACTAATGCGGCTTCTTTATCGAAAAGCTTGGCCAAAAAGTGTTCTACTCTACCGTATATCGGCAAATTACCGGTTAAAAGACGCGAAGAGCTGCTGGAAAAATCTGTTGTTTCTTGTTCTAAAAATCGGCAAAATTCTGTCTTTAAGGTTTTATCCGCGCTTAAACCCAAATAATCATTACTTGTTAAATTAATTAACCCCTTAGCTTGATTAGGATCAGGTAAATAGCGTTTGCCGTCTATCTTTTCTAAGTCGCTGAGCGTTCTTTGAAAACGTTTAAACAAAGGATGCATGAAGAGAACCAAATTTAAGTAAATCCGGTAAAAGAGTGATTAAAGTAGTACATAGATAATCAAGCTCTAGATCACGGATTATCAAAGGAGGGATAATATAAATAAGATTACCAAAAGGACGAAGCCAAATGCCTTTTTCTACAAAAAAGGTTTGAACTTTGCGCACGTCGAGGGCTTTGGTCAACTCAATGACCCCAATCGCCCCTAACACGCGCACTTCTTTTACCTCGGGTAAATCTCGGGCTGGTGCTAATCCAGCTTCTAACCACTGTTCTATTTTTTCTACGCGATTACGCCAATTACTCTTTAAAAGCAGATCCAACGACGATATCGCCACGGCACACGCCAGAGGGTTGGCCATAAAAGTAGGACCGTGCATTAAGCTCCCTATCTCACTCAGTCTGTGTGCTACTTTTGAGACAGTGGCCACCAGAGCCATAGGTAAATAGCCAGCGCTTAAGGCTTTACCTAAACACAAAATATCGGGGGTTACCTGAGCGTATTCATAGGCAAATAAACGCCCCGTTCGCGCAAAGCCAGTCGCGATTTCATCGAAAATCAATAGAATATTATACTGATCGCAATACTGACGCAGACAACGCAAGATGTGCGGGTGATAAAAATACATCCCCCCCGCCCCTTGAACAATAGGTTCAACGATAAACGCAGTCAATTTTTCATGATGCTCAGCAAAAAAGTTTTTCAGAACTTCGTTATCCTGTTCTTGCCAAGGACCAGAAAATCGGCTAACCGGACGAGGAACAAAATAGCGCACAGGTAAAAAAGAATGAAACCCTTGATGCATGCCCTTAGGATCACTAACTGACATCGTGTTCCAGGTGTCCCCATGATAGCCGCCCCTAAAAGTAGCAATTTCCGTTTTCTGCCTATTCCCCTCTGCTAAGCGGTATTGCAAGGCCATTTTTAAAGCGACTTCTACTGCTACCGATCCAGAATCCACATAAAATAGTTGATCAAAAACAGGATTTAATACACTCAGTAGTTTTTTTCCTAGGGTAATAGCTGGCTGATGAGTAAGCCCCGCGAACATAACATGTGCCATATCTTCAAGCTGATCTATAAGCGCCTGATTCAAAAGCGGATGGTTGTACCCATGAAGAGCACACCACCAGGAACTGGTGCCCTCAATCAGAGTGCGTCCATCGGCCAATTCTAAGGTACAAGCGTAGGCTTTTTTTATCGTATAAGTGGGCAGCGGATCGGTAGCTGAATCATAAGGATGCCATAAATGAGCTTTATCAAAAGGATCCACCCTTATTCCCATTCAATTGTAGCCGGCGGCTTGCCAGAAATATCGTAGACCACTCGGTTAACCCCTGCCACTTCATTGATGATTCGATCGGCTATTTGACCCAACAAACTATAAGGCAATTGAGACCAATGAGCGGTCATAAAATCGGTCGTTTCTACGCTGCGCAGAGCCACTACGTATTCGTAGCTGCGCGTATCCCCCATGACTCCTACTGATTTAATCGGTAAAAAAACGGCAAAGGCTTGGGACACTTTGTTGTACCAACTTATTCCTTCACTATCTTTTTCTTGGCGTAAGGCATCGAGAAAGATGACGTCAACCTTGCGCAATAAATCTAGATACTCAGGCTTAATTTCTCCTAAAATACGGACGGCGAGCCCTGGCCCCGGAAAAGGATGACGGGACACCATTTCCGGAGATAAACCCAGTTCCAACCCCAACTGGCGCACTTCATCTTTAAAAAGAGAGCGCAAAGGTTCCAATAGTTTTAAATGTAAAGTATCCGGCAAACCGCCTACATTGTGGTGACTTTTAATGACATGCGCTTTTTTGCTATCTCCTCCTGCCGATTCAATCACATCTGGGTAAATCGTTCCCTGGGCCAGCCATTTCACATAGGGGCGCTTAGCTGCTTCCTCTTGGAAAACGTCAATAAAAGCTGCCCCGATAACCTTACGCTTTTGTTCGGGATCGCTAATGCCCTTTAGTCGAGTTAAAAAGTAATCAACGGCATTTCGATAGATAATCTTAACCCCAAGACTACTCAACATTTCTTTTACTTGTATTCCTTCATTAAAGCGTAATAACCCATGATCGACAAACACGCAGCTTAATTGATTACCAATTGCCCGACGGACTAAAGCAGCAGCTACCGAAGAATCTACTCCGCCTGATAAAGCTAAAATCACTTCTTCATCGCCTACTTGGTTTTTAATAGTCTGGATAGCTTCATCGATATAGTTAGGCATCGTCCAAGTCGGCTTAATGGCACAAATTCCGAGCACAAAACGCTTCATGAGCGCAATTCCCGACACGGTATGGGTTACTTCTGGGTGAAACTGCACCCCATAAAACAACTTATCGGCATTTTCAATAATCGCATACGGACAATACTCCGTTTTCCCCACTACTTTAAAACCTTCGGGCATGGATTCGATTCTATCTCCATGACTCATCCATACTTTTAACGCCTGTTCATCAGGGTAATCACTTAAACCCTCAGTGAACGGCGAAGAAAGAGTTTTCACTACTTTAGCAAAGCCAAATTCTCTTTCTGGTGAAGGCACAACTTTACCCCCTAAACTTTCTGCCATCCACTGCATGCCATAGCAAATACCAAGTACAGGGACTCCAAGCTGTAAAATTTGTGAATCCGCCTGATAATGCTGGTTATAAACCGATTCAGGGCCCCCGGATAAAATGATCCCTTTAGGGTTAAATGTTTTAATTTTGTCTAAAGGCCAATCGAAAGGATGTATCTCACAATAAACCTTTAGCCCCCGTACCTGGCGGGCGATCAGTTGGCTTACCTGCGAGCCAAAATCTAAAACCAATATTTTTCCCATAATCCTATCTTCACAAAAAGCGTATTAACGGAAAGTTTTCATAAGACGAGCTTTTTCTCTCTTCCAATCTTTCTCTTTTAAAAATTCGCGCTTATCATTCTTTTTTTTGCCCTGAGCCAGACCCACTTCTGCTTTAATACAACCTTTCTTATAATGTAAATTTAAAGGCACCAAGGTGAAGCCTCTCTGCTCTACTTTACTACGCAACTTATCAATTTCCTGCTGATGCAGTAAAAGCTTGCGATCACGTGTGGAATCGGTCTTAATATGGGTCGAGGCTTCTGGCAGAGCGCTGATGTGACTGCCTACTAAATAAAAAGCATCCTTTTTCCAATAAATATAACTTTCTTTCAACATTGCCCGACCCGCACGTATTGCTTTTACTTCCCAACCTTGCAATACCATCCCCGCTTCGTAGGTATCGATAATAAAGTAGTCATGATAAGCCTTGCGGTTATTAACAATACTCATGACAAAAGGATCCTAATTAGAGACAAGGCGCCGCATTCTAACAGAAAAAACTATTTTTGCTCTTTTTGTTTCGCCTGGATTGCGGTAGCAGCAATGGTATAGATGATATCTTCTACCTTAGCCCCCCGCGATAGATCGTTAACTGGTTTTCTTAGGCCTTGTAAAATTGGCCCGATACAAACTAAATCACCGGTTCTCTGTGCCGCTTTATAAGTAGTATTACCCGTATTTAAATCGGGGAAAATATAAACATTTGCTTGACCGGCAATAGCACTCCCGGGTGCTTTACGGAGGCCAACGCTGATATCAGTAGCCGCATCATATTGTAAAGGTCCATCCACTTGTAAATGAGGCGCTACCTGTTGTGTCAATTCTACCGCTTTTTCTACTTTATCTACTTCTGGTCCCCCACCAGACCCCTTAGTTGAATAAGAAATAAAGGCAATCTTAGGAGCAATATCAAAGGCTTGAGCCGTTGCTGCAGTCTGCTGCGCCAATTCAGATAGCTGCTCGGAAGTTGGGCTAATATTCACTGCGCAATCGGCAAATAACTTCACTTCCATAGGAAAAAGCATAAAAAAAGTACTGGATACCAAACTCTCCCCCGGCGGACTTTTAATAATTTGTAAAGCTGGCAAAATAGTATGCGCCGTAGAGTGAACGGCACCAGATACTAAACCATCCACATCCCCTTCCTGGAGCATCATTGTACCAAGCATCACTGAATCTTTTAAAGCCTCTCTTGCCCTCTCTTCAGTCATACCCTTTTTTTGTCTTAAAGCGACCAAGGGCGCAACATATTTATCGGCAATTGTTTTAGGATCAATGACTTCTATTCCTGGTGGTAAAGTTAAATTTAAATCTAACAGAGTTTTTTGTACTGCTTCTTCTTCTGCCAGTAATACTAAACGGGCGATTTTTTTTTGGGCGCTGAGAACAGCTGCCTGTACTGTCCTTGGCTCGGCCCCTTCTGGTAAAATGATTTTTTTGTTAACGCTTTTCGCTTTCTCTAATAAGTTGACTCGGAATAAAGCGGGAGACATCCGCTTATCAAAAGTCATCCCCATACCGCTTTTTAAAGGCATAATATTCATTTTTTCGACTAAAGGTTTTAGATCTTCTAAGCGGGTTACTTGTAAAACTTCTTTATCAAGAACCAGCAATAAAAACCAGTCGGGGCGTGATTTTTGCATGATTCTCTCTACGGCTTTACCATACTCGTCTCTATCTTTTTTCACATGTACCAACACAAACCCCATCTGATGAGTTTGGGGGTTAAAAGTAAAATTAGCCGCTGCCATTAAGCTATCAGCTGCCTGTTCCACACTTAAACCTTCCACATTCAGCACCAAAATCACCTCTGGTTTTAAGGTTGCGGCGATAGAACGGTTCCAATTATAAAGATAAGGCCGAGCAAGCTGTGGACTTATTCCGGTAATCAGGCTATTACACCCGCTGGCGTTTTCCACGTAATACACCTTATGGGCCAATGTTTCATCTAAAGAGTCCACAGAGCCACGAGCAAAATTTTTATCTATTTCTGGAAAATTAAACAGAGGAGTAGGATTTTTTTGTAATTGGCATAAAAATTTATTCCCGACTTTATCCTCTTCTTCTTCAGGAATAATTTTGATATAGCGCAATTTATTTACTACCTCCTCTTCAAAAGCCAAGGTGAAGAGCACAGCTAATTGCGAAAGTTTAATTCCGTGATTAATCGCTACTAAAAAATAATTGGTCATGCTGTCTCCTACTGTCTTTTTTTGATGGCCCCAAGCAAGGTGCGAGTAATTTTTTTACCTAAATTTTTGCCCATTTGATTTGATAAATCATAGCCTACGCTTTGATTGCGGTTTTTTCTTAAACCCAAGATGCCTCGCAAAAAACCAGTTATCATTCCTTCTCGTTTGGGGCCATTATTTAGAGGGCTATTGATTTTTTTAAACTTTGCTGTTGTTGTTTCCGCTTCTTGTACGCTTTCTTTTGCCTGTTGCTGTAATGCCTCATAGGCTGAATAGGAATCTTTCTCCTCACCATATTTAGTATATAGAGGATCTTGATGCCAAATCTGGGCCTTTTCTTCCCCACTTAAGGGCATTAAATCACTTCCTGGAGGCAAAATATAGGCTTCTTCTACGGGGAGAGGGACCCCTTTTTCATCTAAAAAGGATACTAAAGCTTCCCCGACTGCCAGAGAAGAAATCGCTTTTTCTACATCTAAGTCTCTATTAACACGAAAGGTTTGCGCTGCCGCTTTAACCACTTTTTGATCTTTAGGGGTAAAAGCACGCAAGGCATGCTGTATCCGATTACCCAATTGCCCGAGCACTACTTCTGGCAGATCCAGCGGGATTTGACTTGCGAAATATACACCCACCCCTTTGGAGCGGATTAACCGCACTACTTGCTCAATTTCTTTTAATAAAGTGCTTTCGGCTTTATCAAATAATAAATGAGCTTCATCCAAAAACAGGACTAATTTAGGTTTTTCAAGATCACCCACTTCAGGCAGATCAGAAAACAAGGAACCCAATAGCCATAGAAGAACCGCACTAAAAACTTGCGGCGAACGCATTAAACGTGCACCGGCCAAAATATTAATCATGCCGTTTTGTCCACGCTTACTCATTAAATCTTCTAAAGCCAACGCAGGCTCACCAAAAAGGTATCCTCCCTCGGCCTGTTCCAACTCCAACAGCTGGCGCTGGATTGCACCCACACTCGCTTTGGATACGTTGCCATATTGACTCTGATAATCTTGAGCATGCTCTAAAACATGGGCCAATAAAGCACGCAGATCTTTACTATCAATTAGCAGCCAACCCTTATCATCTGCGACCTTAAAGACTAGATTTAATAGACCCTGCTGATTGGCATTTAAATTCAGCAAGCGCGACAACAGCAGCGGCCCCATACTAGACAATTTGATACGAAAAGGCATGCCTTCTTCTTTATATACGTCCCAAAAGCGCACAGGAAAAGCAGAAAAATAGTCTTTAGATAAATTAAAGGTCTCCGCTCTTTTCCCTATTTTACCAGTGGGGTCACCTGCTCGGGCCATACCGGAAAAATCGCCTTTAACATCGACCAAAAACACCGGCACTCCGTTTTGACTAAAAGATTCGGCCATCTTACGTAAAGTCACTGATTTGCCAGTCCCTGTTGCCCCCGCAATTAGACCATGACGATTGGCCATGTTTGCTAAAAGCATACAGGGAGAACCGTTTTTATTGCGCGCAATTTCCATGTGCACCATTTGTAATACCCTTTCTTTTTTATCTTTTTTCTGCTGAGTTCACTGTCCCCACCAATTTAGGTTCTATGTGTAAGTGTATGCCAAACTGATAAAAAACTGCATCTTGTATAATCTTAATTAAATCTAAAAGCTCCTCAGCAGTGCCATTACCTAAATTGACAATAACCAAAGCCTGACAGGTATGGATGGCCACCCCCCCTACGCGAAATCCTTTTAAACCTAAGGAATCAATTAACCAGCCAGCAGCCAGTTTACTGCGATCTTTACCGACCGGATAAAGGGGCAAATTGGGAAACTTCTCCTTTAATAGAAAGGCTTCCTGATCAGCGACGATGGGATTATGAAAAAAGCTACCACTGTTGCCAAGTTTTTTAGGCTTAGGAAGTTTGCTCGCCCGAATAGAAGCAATATAGGTAGCCAACGTCTGTGCCGTCAATGCTCCCTGATTTTCCTCTTTTCTCCCCCACACCGCCAAGGGGCCATAGCGAAGCTGGGGCTCAAATTTTTTCTTAAGATGAAAAACCACTTCCACAATCAGCCATTCAGGCTTCGTTTGAAAAATACTCTGTCGATAACCAAATTGACAATCTTGGCTACTAATTTGTTTTTTTTCCCCTTTTTTTAAATCAATAATTTCTACCCAAGCGATTAAATCACCTACCTCGACCCCATAAGCACCAATATTTTGGACCGGAGCTGCACCTACGCTTCCTGGAATGGCCACTAAATTTTCTAGACCGTACCACCCTTTTTCTATGCTTAAAGCAATTAAATCTTGCCAAGGAAGACCCGCTTCCACCGCCAACAAAATATTTTCTGGATTGTCTTCTAAAATTCGCCACTTTTGCCAGCCAATACTGACTACCAAGCCTTCTACATCCCCTAAAAATACAGTATTGCTCCCTTTACCGAGCCAATATACCTTTTCAAAACGGGGTAAATCATCTAGTAATTGAGGCAACTCCTCTGATTTTTGTAGCTGACAATAATACTGTGCCTTAGCCTCAAGATGCATAGTATGTAAAAACTTTAAGTTTTTGCCTTGCTCATACGTTAAGGCCATCGTGATAGGTCCAAAAGTAATATCGGTTTATTGTAGCATAAGGAGGCCAGACGAAATTAGACCCAAGAGGGTTAAACTACATGCTAAAATCTCAGTTCATTGGCTTATTGGACAAGCGCTTTCTTCGCCGCTTTATTTATTCAGGATCGATATATGCGCGCCCTTTCCACCCTCTTTTCGCTCCTTCTGAGCGTGTTTTTTATATTCGCAGGCAATTCACTTTTTTTAAATGCCAGCAATATTGCCTTAGAGCAGCAAGTGGTGCCGCGCATTTTAATTGGTCTTTTAAATACTACCTATTATTTTGGCGCCGCTTCCAGTGCAGTATTCGCTCACCGCATCGTATCGCGCGTCGGCCATACGCGCAGCTTTAGTTTTTTCGCTGCAGTGATGGCGTTAACCACCTTATGTTATATCTTGACTCGAGATTTATTACTCTGGGGAAGCATACGTTTTATTCAAGGCTTTTGTTATTACAGTGTGCTAATGGTCATTGAAAGCTGGCTTAATGAAAAAACGGAGCAATCGATTCGCTCACGCGTTTTAGGATTATACGAAGTCTTTTTTTATATTGCCTTTTCCATCGGCGCTGTTGTGTTAAATTTTAGCAATGATTTTTCTCAAACGTGTTTATTCAGTACGATTTTTGTGGTTCTGGCGATCTTACCTTTAAGTCTAACCAAAATACCTGCCCCTTTAATTCCACCGCCGATTAAAATAAGTATGCCCTCTTTATTTCAATTAGCGCCTTTAGCGCTTCTGGGGAGTTTGGTCGGCGGTTTTTTAGCCAATGGCTTTTTAAGCATGAACCCTTCTTATACCGCTAGCTTGCATTTTGACGTTCATAAAACTTCTGTCTTTATGATTTTTGCCCTCATCGGAGGCTTTTTAGTCCAACTACCCATCGGCAAATTTTCTGATACCTACGGTCGTCGGGCTGCTATCATTACGGCCAGCAGCATTAGCTGTATTGCGGCCCTGGGCGGATTTTTCTTATCTTGGACGTCTTGGTATTATCTGCAATATTTTTTTGCTGCCATGTTTGGTTTCGGCGCTTTTTGTATTTATCCATTAAGCGCAGCGCGTGCCAATGATGTATTACCTGCTGATTCACCCAATCGCTTAGAAATCAGTCGCAGCCTTCTTTTTGCTTATGGCTTAGGGGCATTGATCGCCCCGCTTACCTTAGGGGTTTCCATGCAAATCGCCGGATCTTCAGGCTTTGAATTACCTTTTATTTTATTAAGTTTTTGCCTTGCGTTCTTTGCTTATCGCCAAACTAAAGAAGTCCCTAAAGAAAGTCGTGATACTTATCAGCACGTTACTCCGGCAGCTACCCATACGTTGATTTCAGAGGCGGATTCAGTGAAAGCACGCGAAACAAGCGAACTGAGCACTCAGGAGCGTGAAGTCAACTTGCCGACTGCAACTTTCTTTATCTATCCCCCAAAAAGTGTTCATACTTTTCCCAATAGCGAAAAAAACCTACAAGAAGTGCTTCACGCCCTTAAAGAGAAGGCTAAAGAAGATTTATTATCACCAGACGATTCCATTTCTTCTGCAACAGAACAAGATGAGGCCCGTCCATGAAGTCTTTTTTTGAGGTAAAGTGGCTGATCACTGGATTTTCTTTCTCCTTAAGCTTTTTCCTATCGCTGTTACTTTTTACTTATAAAAGTATTCCCTGGCCTTACTTAAGCCAAGGAACATTTCCTGATAATCAATTTTCCCACCCTAGTTTAGAAGAACTCTACCTATGGGGTTTAGCAATCGCTTTTTTCTACCACACAAGCGTTTTATATCTCCGAGGGCGTATGTTACCATCATCGGTGGCAAAAAATCAGACTGGTTTTCTATCCGGCTGGTTTTTTGATAGTTTATTTTTATATGGCTTGTTCTGCTATTTTGTAGTCATAAACTACCTAGGTTATTTTAATCAACACACTTGGATAAAGGAAAAGATTATTTCCTTTTTCTTAATCAACAATCCGGTATT
>ENA-OOJM01000014-OOJM01000014.1-human-skin-metagenome-genome-assembly--contig:-NODE-14-length-77130-cov-7.517989_pt1 | contig 77130 bp, 60 predicted proteins | sample MGYA00248875_ERZ500988 | MGnify/ENA primary metagenome ERZ500988 (study PRJEB25958, sample SAMN03398507) | human skin metagenome | study: EMG produced TPA metagenomics assembly of the Human Skin... | reverse complement strand
GAAGTCTTTACACCAGCATTTCGACCAGATGACGAATCAGACGAAGATTTAGAGGCCTTGTTGTTAGAAGATGTCGGAATGCATTTATTTTTCAAAGCTGAACCCACCTTACTAGCGGATGGGAATGGCTGAAGGAGCGGTGGCAACTTACTGCTGTCATCATCATCGTCACACAAGACATCATTGTCATTCTCGTCATCATTACCCGAGTTGGAACCTGAACTAGAGTTCGAACTGGAGCTCGAACTTGAGCCAGAGCCAGAGTTGGAGCCCGACTTGGAGCTAGAACTCGAGTTGGAGCTCGAGTTAGAATCTGCCCCCGAGTTCGACTTCGAGCCCGAATGAGCGTTCGAGCTAGAACCCGACTTAGAACTGGAGTCAGAGTCTGATCCTGAGCTGGCATTCGAGTTCGAGCTCGAGTTGGAGTTCGAGTTGGAACTAGAGCTGGAATCCGACCCCGACCCCGCATGGGCATTCGAGCTGGAGCTCGAGTTAGAGTCAGAGCCCGACTTGGATCCAGAGTGGGAGTTCGAGTGAGAGCTCGATCCGGAATCCGACTTTGGACTAGACTTGCTTGAATGCGACGACTTGGTCGAGTGCTTGTGGTGGTGCGATGACGACGTGGTTGAAGTGGTCGTGGACTTTTCGCTCGGCACCGTCTTCGTAAGAATCGACACGACACCCTTGTTGCGGTCGCTATCAGGCACAATATCGATCGACTGACCATCCTGACCATGCAGTGTGAACTGCGCAGCAATCACAGCCGTCGACGTCCACTGCGATGGCGACACAGACTTGGTCTTTGTCACAACATCCGTCGTCGTCCGCATCTTGGTCGTCGTCACCTTCTTGCCTTTCTTGGTCGTCGTCACTGTTTCGGTCTCTTCCTTTGAATGTGGCAACAGGATCGTACCTGAGTATGGCTCCCATGTGGGCTCCGCACGACGGTGCGCACGACGCATGCCACCGTGGTGAGCATGGTGAATCGTGTCACGCTCGTGAAGGAACACGGCACGGGTGTCATGTGTCGGTGCAGCTGCCATGCTGCCGGCCAGGCGACCAGCGCCCAGCGCGTCAGCACTACGAGCCTCTTGATGACCCTCGTCAGGGGAAGCCACGGGCGCCGCATGACCTGAGCCAGCAAGAAGGAGGGCCACACATACAAGATTCAAAAGCTTCATCGTAACAGTAGCACGCATGTCTGTTGTCGTAGAAAGAAGATACCAGCTCTTCCGAATAAATCGATGTAGTGATGAGGGTCGGATATAAAGCAATTCACCAGGAACGCTTTAACAAAGAACAGGGATAGGCTGCCTGAGCCGTGGGGGAGTAGAACAGGGACGTGGGTGGGTAGGTGCCCCGGCATCAGCCTTGACGTCTATCTTTTAAGCATGTACATCTACGCCAGAATGAATCTCCAAGAGCAACTTCCACAACTCATACAAGGTTACTGACACGATGGGATTGGCTCATGTACACACAACATCTACATCGTGCATGCGCATCTTTTGGCCTCTTTTGCGCGCTGCCACGCGACGTGCCTGTCGAACACCTCCACATACTCAGGTTCTCCCACGTTCCTCCAGGGCCTACGATGAGTGATCCAGAGTTGGACGCCATTCGAAGGGCGCGCCTCGCTGAGCTGCGCGGAAATGGTACGGGCATGTCTTCATCCAGTGCCATGCCCGTAGGACAGCCCCCAGGTTTGGCCTCGGGTGACGACAGTGGTGAAAAAGCGGCCCAAGTGGATGAAATGAAACGCCAAATGCTGTCGCAGATTCTAGATAGCGAAGCGCGCGAACGACGTACGTTTCCTACTATCCCTAACCAAAGTATCTCGCATTGCTCTCGTAAAGCCGCAAAAAGCGGACGCAATCTCGGATATCCTGCTTCGCATGGCCCAGTCTGGACAGGTGCGGCAACGCGTCACAGAAGACCAGTTGATTTTGCTGTTGGACCAGCTCGACCAGGCAAGCGCCCATGAATCGAGCAAGATCACGGTACGTTGAAACACTAACAAGGTAGGTCACGCGCAAAAAGACGCTAGACGATGAAGACGATGATTGGGATCTATAGCTGGATAGCCATGGCGTGGCGGATTAGGCCGCGAGGCGTCCCTCCATTATGTGGAGCTAAGGTCACACGTGAGGATTCATCTTTGCTCGTCGCGACGACGAAACAGTCTCCTCCATGCCGCGCCTATATTTGCGCATGCCCAAGTCGATGGTGACCAAGTATGTCACCTCGTTCCTTGGGTTCATGGACATCAAGGTGGGCTGCCAAATTATATCACTGTTTTCCTTGTTCAACAAGATTGCCGGTGTCTATGGTATCATGGCCATGTTCCAAGGTGGCTCATTTTCTCAATTGTCCCTGTACATATACTCGATCGCTACGATCCCCATATTTATCTGGGGCCTCAAAGTCATGAGTGACGAAAAGCATCAGGCGGCACTAAAATATGCGCATTTATACTTTTTGGACCATCTCATTTCTACGGGCTGGATGGTGCTCTTTGGCTTTTGGTGGTATGGCTTTGCCCAACACGACGGTCGTCCCATTTCCAACTCGAGTCACCAGGCCGATATCATGCATCTCATCGAGTCGCTCGAATCGCATTATCGTACGCCTGAGCAGATGGCGCAATTTCATCACAGCGCGATTGACGTCAACACTCCTGAAGGCGCCTCTGAAGCCATGCTGCGAGCTCAGCGCGCACGACAAATCTGGCAAGCAGAGCGTGGATTCGCTGCCTGCGTGCTGATTCTTGGCTGGGCTGTCAAAATCTATTTTGCGATTCTTCTCTACGCATACGCACTGCACTTGCGACACGGGACGTACTGGATGCTGCCCTTGTCCAAGTCACGTCGTGCGAATGCTGTGCATGCCTCCGCCTACCAAACAGTCCCGAACGAGAACGATGAAGTTGCGCTACCTACAGAAGAAGGTGATGAATCCAAAACTCGATCCTAACATGTCTCCTGTCTAGTGTCACGTAACTCATCCTTTACATGGCCACGTTTGGCTTACCCCAGGATACTCCCTCTTGGACAGCACCTTCCGCGAGTATCACTCTCCTGATACTCGTCTAGACCGCTGTTCTCGACTGACCATGCACACAAAATTGCTTCTTTTCAACCTCCTTCACATACTAAACACAAATGTAGGAAGCATTCCAATGGATCGATCCGGTTCTGTTCCCGCATCGACCTAAATCCATAGCTCCCGCTCCTTCTTGCCGCTAGCTTCAATCACCGTGCCACTGCATCAGGCAAAGCAATCAAATAGTAGGGCACTTCTCACTGACACTGACATTTCCTTTATCGCAATTATGCATATTTCGTGTATGGCCCCTAATGGTTCGCATGCGACATGAGCGCCTCTTTCAGGCTCTCGGCCGCTTCATTCGTTTTGACTTTGCATCGCAGATTGCACGGTTTGGCATCCACAAACCCGAGGAAGAGCAGCACACTCTTTTCGCACGTGACACGAAGTCCCTGGTACAGGGCAAAATTGAGGACCACATTGCCGTTCACGGCATTGCGGGCCAACACGCGACTCTTGCTCGTCTCTTTGGACGTCTTGATTCGCAAAATACACACACCCATATCCTGCCATTGTCCGCCATCCAAGCGCCAGATTTTCGCGCGCACTTCATGCGACGTAGTTTCACCCTCTTCACCCTGGCCCTGCGAGGTTAGTGCGTTGGTATCAGGTGCTCCGGCATCAGAGCTGGTTTCAGCAGCAGCCACAGAGCTGGGCACGGAAGGCGCTACTGGTGCCTGGGAGCTGAATGAAAATGAAGGCGTGATAGCGTCACCAGAGGATTTGGTCTCGGTAGACTCGACGGAAGGCTTGGAGGCCTCAGAGGAAGAATTGGCTGAAGCTCCAAACGTAAAGGACGGCTTGGGTGCCTCAGAGGAAGGCTGAGCTTGAGTCCCAAATGTAAAGGAAGGCTTGGGTGCCTTGGAAGAAGGCTTGGCCGGAGCTCCAAACGTAAAGGAAGGCTTGGGTGCCTCGGAAGAAGGCTTGGCCGGAGCTCCGAATGTAAAGGAAGGCTTGGGTGCCTCGGAGGAAGGCTTGGCCGGAGCTCCAAACGTAAAGGGGGGCTTGGCCTCTGTCGAGCCAAATGCCGGCGTAGCTGCGGGCGGGGGAACTTCTCCAGCAGCTTTCAGCGAGGAGAAGGGTTGAGCATCACTCGAGAGCTTTGGGGCCTCCGTTGCGAGTGAAGAAGAACTCTTGGTCTCCGCGTCCATCGGCGGCTTTGACGTATTTTTGAGCATGAAAGAGTGCACCTGGGCAAAGGTACCATCACACTTCGCAGGTGCAACATCAAAAGAAAATACGGCCAAGTCGTCGTAAGGCACATTGAGGGCCTGTACCTGATCTTTAGACAGACCTTTGGGCATGTCGCGTCGAGTGGGTGGTGTAACAATACACCATGACGGGACGTCAACAGGTGCGGTCGCAGGTGCAGGAGACGGAGCAGGAGCCGGCTGAGGAGCCGGTACCGGAGTGGGGTGTTGCTCGGGTTCCTGGGACTCTGTTACTTCCTTAGGCTCCACCGACTCCGTAGAGCCGGCTACATCTTCGACAGAGTCTCGAAGTCGCTTGGCCACTGCCGGCACATCCTGTGCAGTGGCTGACTTGGGTAAGCGAGATGTAAGTTGTGGCACAAGCGACGCAGCAGACATGGACGGAGGTATCGTATCATACATAGAACCCGAGGCAGGCACATCAGCGTCAGCCTGTTCTAGTGTGTTCATGGCCAAAGGAGACGGCCTTTTCGGCTTATTTGTGACATGCCACAGCGGCGTATCTTGTGTGGAAAGACGCGACGAGCGACGTGGCTCGGTCCGTTCTACCACATCCAACAGGGACGATGGCTTCTCGGGCGGTGGGGACGCTGTCTTGGATGCACGCTGTCGTGCCGCTTCGAGGGCCTTGGCTCGCGTTGAAAGCGTCGGCCGACTTGGTCTCGTGCTCTTAGATCGCGTCTGGTACGGATTCACCACCTCCGGCACGGCAGGTTTCGGCGCCGCTGGCGGTGCTACCGGCTGCATCGAGTCAAGCACCTGTCGCATCGCCGACGCAGCGCGTGTCGAGCGGCGGACAGGCACCTCAGGCTCTTCTGCTGGCTTTTCAAATGACACACTGGATGCCTCCGTCGACTCCTGCGTCTTGCGTCGCTTTTCTGGTGTTGTTAGCATCGGCTCCCGAGGAATCGCACTCATGGAGTGGGTCGATGGAATCGTCGAACGAAGCGGTGAATGCGCTTTGCGCGTCGACGTGCCGGGGCCAAAGTAAATAGGTGCATGTCGTCGGCCTGGCGAGTTGCGTGTCGTCGAAAAGGGTGATGTGGAAAACGGTACACTGGCAACAGGTGTCCGTTTGGTAGGCGTCTCGAAAGAGCCTGGGTGAAAGACCATCGAGGCGCTTGGTGAGGGGGGCACCTTCGGCGTCCAAGGTCTACGCGCATAGGGAGACGGGTTCGAGCGCAAAGACACGTCGGGCGACGGCGTTGGGGCTGGCACCACCTCCTCTGGCGTCGGTCCTTCACTTGCCTCAGCAAACGTGTCCTCATCGTCATCGTCTTCCTCCATCGACGTGTCGCCGCGCCCGTGACGAAACGGAGACATCCATCCAAACAGTCCCTGCACCAAAGACTGGGAGCGCGGCAGACCCGGCGCCTCCCCGCCCTGCTCGCCACGATGCGACATGGGAAACGCTGACCTGCCGCCATGGCTGGTCGCCTGACGGTCCACAACATCACGTGACACAAACCCATTGACGCTGGCCTCGAGCGTCGCTCCTTGGCCCTCAGAATGGCGCCGGATGACGTGAGGCAGGAAGACCCGTTGCAGGCGGTCGTACTGTGCGACGTGTTTACGCAGCGCTTTGCGCCACTGACATTGGATCAGCCACGGTGCTTGATGCCCGTGTGCAATGTACCGCTGATTGAGTGGACTCTTGAGTCGCTGGCCACAGCCGGCGTCCATGAAGTATTTCTGCTCGCAACATGGCACATCGGCGAGATCCGCGCGTACATGGAAAAACATCACCCGCTTCTTTTTCGGCCCCAGGGATCTCGATCACAAGGAATGACACCCACCGCGCTCACGCGCATCACTCTGATCCCTGTGCCCGAGGCACGGTCCGTCGGCGACACCATGCGTGAGTTGGATGCCCACCAGGTGATCAAATCCGACTTTGTGCTCGTGCACAACGATGCACTTGGTAACATGGACATTGCCTCGGTCGTTCGTGCGCACAAGCAGCGCCGCATGGTCGACCGCGATGCCATTATGACCATCTGTGCCATGCCTGTCCCTCCGCAGAGCCGCGCTCGTCGGCCTGGGGACTTGTCTGTCTTCACTATCGTGCCGACGACATCGCAGCTCGTGCACTACATGTCGGTTCCCGCCATCCCTCGCGTGCCCCTGCTCAAGTTGCCCTTCGAAGTGTTCGAAGACACACGGCATCTGGACGTGCGCAATGATCTTGTCGACTGTGGTGTTGACGTGTGCTCCATCGACGTCCCGCCCCTTTTCACAGAAAACTTTGACTACCAGCAGCTGCGCCGCGAGTTTGTGCAGGGTATCCTGTCGTCCGATCTACTCGAATCCAAGATCTTCGTCCACATCACGCCCCCCGCCGGCTCGTCGTCGACCTCATCAGGCGAGCCATTTTCTGCTGTATCCGGCGGTGTGCTTGGTACTCCGCCGTACGGTGCTGGCTACATGCTTCGTATAACAGATCCTTCGCGCTACGATGCTGTGAGTCGCGATGTGCTCGCCGGCTGGACGTACCCCTACACGCCGCGCCTCGGCATGCCTGACGGCACCAAGTATGCCTCGCTGCCAGGCTCTCGATTTTATGGCGATCGCGTTGCCACTGCGAGCACCGCTGCGATAGGAAATCGCACGCTACTGGGCGCACATACGCGTGTTGATGAGCACACGATCGTGTCTGAGTCGGTGCTGGGCCACCGCGTCTCGGTGGGTCCGTCGAGTGCCGTTCGGAACTCGTACCTGTGGGACGATGTGTCGATTGGACGCAATTGCGTGATCGATGGCTGCATCCTGGGCCGCGGCGTCCACATCTTGGACCATGTGCACTTGACGCACGGCACGATGGTGGGAGATGGCTGTGTGATTGGGCCTGACGTGTCGCTGCCTGCCTTTTCACGCGTCTCCATGCACGGGTACCGTGCGTGTGAGGATGACTCTGATACCGAGGCTGCTGATACGGACGCTGATACCACGCTGGGGAAGGCGTCACGGGGCTGCCTGTGGCCTCCCATCACGACCCGCAGCGCATCGGCTGATGAGGACGAGGATGAAGACGAACGCGATGAGCTGGAGCGGCCATGCAATGCTAAGCTGTTCATGATCCGGCCTGACATGTCGGATGTCGTGCTGAGCGATGCCATGTCGGACCTGTCGTCGATTGATGCCGACACGGAGCCTGATCTGAACAGCGAGTCAGAGGACGAGGACGACTCGGATACGTCATCGCCCAACTCCTGGAGCGCCTATGGTAGCATGTCACTCACCCTGCCCGATGGCACAGATTCACTGACATACGGCGAAAAAAGGGAAACATGGGAACGTCTGAACGAGTTCCGTCAGGAGGCTCGTGCGTCTTTGGAACGTGCGTTTGAGGAAAAGCATGCACCGGACAACGCCGCCATCGAGCTCAAGACGCTGCGTATGGCCAGCAATGTTCCGCCTGGCGAGGTGCGGCGCATGGTGGTCTCGTTCCTTCTAGGCCGATGCGCCGTCGACAAGGCCAAGGAAACGGCCGACTTGCTGGATCACTGGGGCCCACTTTTGCAGGAAGTAGCGCAAGATGACCAGGTCGAGGCGCTCGCGCTCATCCAGTCCTACTGTGCTCTGCACGTTACGCACACCCGCCTGTTTTTGCCGCTGCTGAAAAAGGTGTACAATGACGAGCTCGTCAGCGACGAATCCATTTTGGCGTGGTGGAAGCATCCATCGAGTCGGCGCGTCGTGTATGAGGACCAAGACACCGAGGACGCCCATCAGATTGTGCTGGAGCTGAGGAAACGCGCCGAGCCCGTCGTCCGCCACATTCTCGAAGACGATGATGATGACGACGACGACGACGAGTAGTTACGTCAGGGCAAAGGTGTGGGCCACTTTTTCGACAATCGCAGTCCACTCGTACATCGCTCCTTCGCCCATGTCACCGCATGCAAGACGCTTGGATATCGGCCCATAGACTTTGTACCCAAACGACTCGATCGTCTTGATGTGCTGCGCCGTGAGCGGATGCAAATACATGAGCGTATTCATCGCGGGAAACACCCAAACGGGCGTGGCCGGCGACACGGCCCGCATCAACGACGTAAGCACGTTGTCACACAGACCCTGACTCAGCTTGGCGAGGGTATTGGCACTGCATGGCGCGATCAGCACCAGATCCGCCCACCGCCGCAACTCGATGTGCAGGACGGGATCACCCATCTGGTGCCATGCTTGCCATTCGTCCTCGTCCGTCCACACATGCACGCGTGGGGCCTGATCCGTCTGCACACCAGTCCGATTCATCTCGGCAAGATCATGCACCGTGAATGACGTGCGTGGCATCGAAAAAAAGTGGCGTGAAGAGGTCGTGGCCACCACGTACACATGCACATGGGCGTACTGCGTGACGAGACGCTCCGCGATCAGCGGCACCTTGATACTCGCTACACTGCCCGTGCACGCCAGAACGACATGCAGCGGCCGCTCTTTCGTCGGCGGCACAGACAGCGGCGCATACGCGCCTTGCAAGGAGCGGGGTACGTGCGTCATGCCTATGGAGAAGGCCAAGCTCGATCGGCGGCGTTGGCCTCCACAATGTAGGTGCGTACTATGCGTTCATAGCGCACGAGTTGCTGGTGGATCGCCGAGTGCGGCTCGCACAAGATGCGGTAGACACGGATGGCCGCGTGCACTTCGTCGACGTTGCTCATGCCGATGAGGGTGCGCAGATGAGGGATGCCCGCGGGTGTGCGCGTATGGGCGCCGTGAATGCCGCGGAAGAGCGCGGTGCATCCCATGACCACCTGGGGATCGATGCACGAGCCAGGCAACGCTGCCTCTTTTTTGACAGTCTGCCAGGCTGCCTTCGTAGCCTCCTGCAGATCTACGCCCGCTGGATGCCACGGAGGTGGCCCACGATCGGAAAACAGACCCATAGAAAAGGGCGAGGCATTGAGGATCCATGGCGCGCGCCACGTCTCAGAGAGGGGCTGTTCAAAGAGCGCTTGCCATGCAGGGAGCACATCGGAGTGCAGCGTATGGTGGCTGTAGTTCAGCACAACGTCCAAACACCGGTAAGGCGGATGCGAGGCAATCAAGCGCGCGATACGCAGCAGCTCACCGAGAGGATATCCACTGATACCCACCTGCTTCACCTTGCCCTGATCCTGAAGTCGGAACAGCGCTCGTGCAGCTTCCAGGACGGCCTCATCACCCGGCCCTCGAATACGGCCCGCGTCTTGGGGCAGCACGCCCAGTCGCCGCAGCGCCTCCTCCTGCGACAGATGCGCACTTTTCTGCACAGCACATGCCTCCAGCCACCCAGCATCCGGGGCTGTCTGTGCCTCGGCGGGCTGCTCACTGACGAATTCAATGTCGTGCAGCAGCGCCACATCCAGGTAGTCTGTGCCGAGTCGCGCCAGACTCTGCTGAATAGAGGACGATATGCGCTCAGGCGAGTAGTCAAACATGTGCTTGTCAGGCCCGTAGCGGCCGCATTTCGTAATGAGAAAGTAGGAGGAGCGTGGATATTCCGGCGCGAGGATCCGAAGCGCGCGGCCTAGCACGAATTCAGAGGGGAAATAGTACGGCGACGAGTCCAGAGCATTGATGCCGTACCGAAACGCGAGGCGCAATGCGCGCACAGCCTCATCACTGTACAACACGCGATCCTCATTGTACATGCCTTGTCCAAAGACGCCACCGCCGAAGAGCAGGGGCGACGCCTGCGTCGCAAAATCCGTCAGAGGCGGCGCCGGCCTGTCCCACGGCAGCGGACCTGCTACCTGATCATCCGGCAGCGCATCCAGCGGCACAATAGGCCCAAACGCCTCCAGCGGCGGATCTTGCTCTGGATGAATCGGCATGAATCCAGCCCTTGCCACGTTGACGGCCCACGCGTCTCACCCACACCCACGTCACGTGCTTAGGTAAGGCTCGGCGGGGCGCACGGTCGTTCGGCGAGCCGACGCGGGCGCTCGTCTAGTTTTCCGCCACCATCATGTCTCTGTCAACCAAGCTTGCTATTACGGATGTCGATCTCACGGACAAGCGCGTGCTGATGCGCGTGGACTTTAACGTGCCCTTGGACGGTGACAAAATCACGAACAACCAGCGCATTGTGGCTGCCTTGCCCACCATCAAGTACGCTCTCGAGCACAAGGCCAAGGCCGTGGTACTCATGTCGCACCTGGGCCGCCCTGAGGGCCAAAAGCAGGACAAGTTTTCGCTCAAGCCCGTGGTGCCTGAGCTCAGCCGTCTACTCAACAGGGACGTGCAGTTCCTGCCTGACTGCGTCGGCCCTGAGGTCGAGAAGGCCGTGAACGCTGCTGCCGGCGGTGCCGTCATCCTGCTCGAGAACGTGCGCTTCTACATCGAGGAAGAGGGCAAGGGCAAGGATGCCAACGGCGAGAAGGTCAAGGCTGACAAGGATGCCGTGGCCAAGTTCCGTGCGAGCCTCACCAAGCTGGGTGACGTGTACGTGAACGATGCCTTTGGATCGGCTCACCGTGCGCACTCGTCCGTGGTCGGTGTGGAGCTCCCGCAGCGTGCGTCTGGCTTCCTGATGAAGAAGGAGCTGGACTTTTTCGCCAAGGCGCTCGAGTCGCCGGAGCGTCCGTTCCTGGCCATCCTCGGTGGTGCCAAGATTTCGGACAAGATCCAGCTGATCGATAACATGCTGGACAAGGTCAACATGCTCATTATCGGCGGTGGTATGGCCTTTACGTTCAAGAAGGTGCTGAACAACATGAACATTGGCAACTCGCTCTACGATGAGGAGGGTGCGAAGAAGGTGAACGACCTCGTGGCCAAGGCCCAGCGGAACAAGGTCGAGCTGTTTTTGCCTGTAGACTTTGTGACGGCCGACAAGTTTGACAAGGACGCCCAGGTCGGCGCGGCTACGGACGAAAGCGGCATTCCTGACGGCTGGATGGGTCTGGACGTCGGCGAGAAGAGCCGCGAGATCTTCAAGGGCGCCGTGCTCAAGGCCAAGACGATCTTGTGGAACGGCCCGCCGGGTGTGTTTGAGTTTGACAACTTCGCCGGCGGCTCCCAGGCCGTCCTGCAGGCCTGCGTCGACGCCGAGAAGAACGGCAGCACGGTCATTGTGGGCGGCGGTGACACGGCCACGGTCGTTGCCAAGTACCATGCCCAGGAGCACATTTCCCACGTCTCGACGGGCGGTGGCGCGAGTCTCGAGCTGCTCGAGGGCAAGGAACTGCCTGGTGTAGCCGGTCTCAGCCAGAAGTAGATTCTTTTTCCTGCCATATAAAGGCAAGTTCTTGTCGTAGTGTCTCACTGCGGTACTGCAGCCGAAGATCAGGCACATTCGTCTTGGAGACGTCGTTGCCTGCGGCGCCCGGGCGGTAGAAGTACTTACCAAGCCAGTGGCGCTTGATTTCCATTTCCCAGCCAGACTGCAGCACGCTGTTCCGCGCCAGCTCACACATGTCGGTCGACGACAACTTGTAGATCTGCGTCGCGACACTGTACTCTTCCAGCAGCGGTTCCTTAGAGAGATGAAATTGGAGAGGATCATCGGTCGATAGCGTCACAACGAGTCCTTTACGGAAGTATTCGGGGAAGGGATTGCGCTCGTACGACAGAAATAGCGCATTGTTGCTCAGCGGCGACATGGCCAAGGGGATCTGCTTGAGATAGTACAAATACTGCAGCACCGGTACTTTGCGCAGCAAAATGCCATGCGAAATCGACTGCGACGTCAGGTACGCGGCGGCAAGGTGGTCAGGATCGCCCGCCTCCCCTGCATGGGGACGGAGCACGAGGGTATTAAAGCAGCGGATGCGGCGCCACTGATTGAGCGTCGCGAGGTTCGCGTACAAGTAGTAGAGCCAGTACGAGTACGGCGGACTGGTCGGATCATTCCACTGCCTCGGCGGCGGAAAGTGGCGCATAAAGCGATGCTCCGGCTTGCTTTCATCGTCGACCACGTCAAGACCAACGACACGCTGAAGCATGATATGCAGCTTAGGATGCGACGAAGGATCTTGCGTCACTTCAAACAGCGGCCGGAAGACATTGTCCAGCAGCTCCTCAAAATGCGTCACGTTGCCATTCGCTTTGTACACTTCATACAAACGCGGCACCTGAATGAGCCAGCGCACATTCGGACTGAACAGGTGGTGGTCCACGACCCAGCATGCTAGCTTGTCCCACTCGTGTGGGTGTCGTCCGTAGATGGAGATGCGGTACTCGCACATCTGGTACTTGCTCTGCTCGAGATCGTGCGTCACTTCGCGCGTGATCTCGGCCAGGTACCGTCCCTTGATGTAGTTGTCCGTCTTGAGGAAAATCTCGCGCAGCTTTGATTCGCCAATGGGGTTGTATTTGAGATTGAAACGATCAAAGCGGTGGAACGAGTCCTGGTGCGCATGCATATCCAACGTATCGATACTCAAGTCGTAGGCCGTCAGGCCCAGCAGCTGGAACACATCACGCAGCGTCATCGGCTTACCGCCTTGGTGCAGCACCACATCGTCCGAATGGCGCTTGATCTTCGACTTGATGAAGCGGAGCAAGTGCTTTTGATTCATGCTCGCACTATGGTGCACATGTGTATCGACCTTGCGCACATTGTAAAAGTCTCGGTGCGACACGCGCTTGAGGAAGTCCGACTCGCGATACTCGTTCAGCAGCTTGTACAAATTCCACTTGCCCTCGAGGTACTTGAGTCGGCGCCATGCAAACGATTTGGCCGGGCCATCCGACGTGATGCTGCGCAGCACATCCAGGTCATGGAACCACTCGTCGCTCGGCGTCACATGCGTCAAACGCGACTCGTCCGTCCACACCTGAAACACGCCGTCGACCAGGCCGAACTGCACATCGGCGCCTTGGATGCTGTGCTTGGGCGGCAAGTCAATGTGCTCCATGCGAAACTCACCAGGCACGCCACCACAGCTCTCAAGTAGCTCCTGCGCCGCTAGCACATTCGCCTGCGACGCAGGCTCCAGCGGCGTATGCAGCGGCACACCCGTCTCGGCTTCGCGCACGAACGTCGAGGCGGGCGCCGGCACAAACTGCTCCCAATGCGGCCGAGGCGGCGGCGGATATATGCGCCACGGCTTCGGCCGCTCACGCTCCGCATCCATCGCACACCCATCAATCCGCACCGAGCCAGGCGCTACGTTCGGCGACGGCGGCGTCCACGGCACACGATGCTCGGCGGCCCAGTCCGCACAGTATTCGGCATCCCAGTTCTTGGGATTGTCGTGCAAGTGGCCCTGCAAGCTCTCGTTCATGTACTTGTCACGCATACGCAGACACGTCTGCAGACTCGAAAACAGCGGCTCACACTCGGGCGGCATGTGGGGCGTAAGCGAGATGAGCGGCTGAGCCTGCGCATCATCTGACAACGACATGTCTTTCATGCCGATCGTCGGAAGCGTACTGCCAGCCTGCGCAGCTAGGGCCGTGGCTGTGGCCATGTCATTCCGCGCACTTGTATAGACATCCACGTTTTCTTCGTACCTGCCGTCGGGCGTCATGGCACCAGGCAAGAGGCGCGAGGGCCGTCCATGCCACGTGGTAAGCAGCGCGTCGCGTCGCTTGCCATCCACCCACCCACTTACGATGGACGCCTCGCTGGCGTCGATCCGTACGGCGCTCGAGCAGCTCCATGCGCAGAACATAGCGACCATATCGCATGCTAAGCGGACGGCCTACTTCACGAATGCCGTGCTGAATCCGCAGCGCCTGGATATTCTCGAGCTCATCCGCGATGCCGACGCGTTTGAGGCGTCGCTCTACGTCTCAACGCCACCTGAGCCCACACCTGGCCCTTCGACGGCGCCAGCCGAGCCCAAGCCCCATTTTCGCGCCGTGCCCGTCCCAACGCCTCTCAAGCAATCGCACCAGGCGGATAGCGATGCACGCACCTACCTCCTCGCCGCCGAAAAGCTCCTCCAAAACTACCACAACGCCCCACGCGCTCGCAAGCATATCCGCATGCTATTGAAGCGTGATGCTGAATTGCAGCGACATATCTCGCGCTACCATGCTACAATTGACCAGGCAGGCAAGGCGCAGCAGTATGCACGCACGCCGCCACCCCGACCAACACGTGCGAAACGCAGCGAGGCCCTGCAGGCCGAGATCCAGCGTGAAAAGATGGAGATCCTCGCATTGGAGTCGATGCTGAGCGAAAAAGAGACACCCCCGCCGACCACGCCCGCCGCACGCTCACCACGTCCGACGCCCACGCCGCAACGCACGCCTCGTCGGGCTTCGCCGGCCAAGTCGCCCGCCTTGTCCAAGAGTGTCGCCGCGCCACCGACGCCTCGCACGCCCAAAAACGTTCGCCCACTAGCTCAGTCCGTCAGCTCGCCACGCACACCCACCACGCGTGTGTCTCCGCCGAAAACCCAGCACACAGCGAGCCCGTCCCTCGTTCCACTGGGTGTCGTCCCGACCGCCACGCCCGAGTTGGAGCGCATCACAACGCGTATCTGGGACCTATTTGGCGAGCATGTGCGGTACGCCGCACCAGGATGCAAGTCCGCTTCGTTTCCCGACACGTTTGCCATCCTGCGTGCCTTGGAGCAGGGCGGACCCCAAGCGATGGAGGTGGATGTCCACGGCGATGCCCCCAATCCGTCGGTGCCACCCAGTGTGGGTATCATGATGATGGCGCATGTGCTGCTTCTGCTCATGCGCACCCCGCCACCCTACACACTATCGCTTCCGCTCATTAAAAGCTATAGCGACAAGTGGTGGAAGCAAGAAGGCCAGGCCACCATTCGCGCAGGGATCCAAGACATGTCGACGCGCAATCAGCTCATTCAGCAGTTGGGTATCGATGCTGCCGATCTCGATCAGACAGGCGATGCATTAGCGACGCGCGCTGTTTATGGCCTCGTGGCCAAGAAGCTCTTGCGCATCCAACGCACGGGTGGCGCGGCCAACGTGCGTTTCGCTTAGCACCTCCCTGCGTGGCTTGGGCTGCGCTCGGGGATCCATGCGCTCGATATACGCATGTGCATTCGCTACGTGCTCGGCATGCACTCGCTCGTCCAGCTCGCGTTCGAGACGCGCGATATAAGCTTCGATGCGTGCATGCAGAGAGGCGACGTCGGCTGCCCCGCCTGGGTGCACACACGCCGCATAAAAGGCCAGCTTTTTGGCCGGCAAGACCTTACTTCGCACCAGGGCATGCATATCAGCGAGCGCCCATAGCGTATAGGCAAACGGCGCCTGATCGACCTCGTGGACCGCGCGCGGCTGGACGAGATCAGCCACAGAGCGCAGGAGCGATAGCAGCAGGGGCAAGGGCTCCTGCCGTGTCAGACCGACCACCTGCAGAAAATAGAGACTTGCCTCTTGCGCTGAATGCAGTGTCATGCGACTGTGCTTCGCAGCGAAAAATGGCACCAAGTCTATCAGCATTTGCCGGCATGCCTGATGATCGTCGCCCGCGCATGCCAGACTCGATATGCCAAAGTGCCGCAGAACATAGGTATACGCGAGGCACACATAGAGTACGTGGAAGCGCAAGTCGATCGGGGTGCGGGCACAGCCTTCGTTCCATGGTAGGCTGACAGGCGCTACGACCGTATCCGCCTGCCACCACAAGACCTGCGCTCCGTCGTGAAAGTACATCTTGGCCGCCTTTTCTGGATTCTGCAGGAGCTGGGCGAACTGATCACGCTCGGCTACCGTCAGCTTTCGCAAAAGATGCTCGGGGGTATCATCGTCGTCGGACGGGTCATCATCCTCCGCGACGCCTTCGCCCGTCTCGAGTCGCCATAGTAGCTCAAGTGTCTTGGCACGCTCTGCCTCATCCACACGCACATCTTCTTGGGAGAGGGAGCGTGCGGTGCGCTCGGCCAAGGCAGCACTACAGGCATGGGATCGATAACACGGTAGCGAGCAGTACGGGACATGGCATCGAGGACACGTATATGACGCCTCAGACGTGAAGCAAAGGCCACAGAGTCGGGCTCGGCCCTGCCGCGAGAGCGACTCAGGCACGTACCCGACCCCGGCGTCGCGCTGGATCGCTCGGCGGATGTGGTACAAATCCGCCACCGACATGCGTCAAGTGGAGATGACAACCTACTAATCTACAGCGGCAGCCATCGGGGCCTGCCATGAATGGAGGGATGCAGAAAGGCGCCTGGATTCTGAATCACGCGGAGTTCTCGCAGGCGCATAATGTGAACGCGATCATCCACGCTGGCGAGGTGCGTAGGCACAAACGGATCGATACCAAGGCGCTGTCCTTCTGCCTCCATCGCAGTGCGCGTGCCGTCCAACACGTGCTGCAAAGACGCCACGGCCAGCGTCACGGCTCGCTCTATCGGCGACAATTTGATATTGCTCGCATCACGCGATACACACGCCTCGAATGATGCACGCGCCGGTTCCGGCAGCCCAGAAGCGTGCTCGGCGAAGCGCGCTAGGACGAGGGCCGCAAACAGGTCGCCCACGCCAGAAAAGTACTCGCCCTGCGATGGGAAGGTCAGGTACCAAGGCCGTTGCTGACGCGACGAGCCGACAAGCAACATGGTAGGCTTTCCGTCCGGCATCGTCGATTGCATGCTGAGCTTTTGCATGTCGTCCGCCGGCAAAACCAGCGATGTAATGACGACGTGGGGGACGCCGTAGGTCATATGAAGCGTGTCCAGCACCTGATGCAGTGAGGCGAGAGATGTGATGTCTTGGCCAGCGAGCACCTGCGCCTCGAACTGGTTAGGGCATATGATCGTTGAGAGCGGCAGGAGACGCCGGTACACCGGCAGCACATCCGGGTTCACGTACATGCCACGATCCATATCGCCCATGACCGGGTCTAGCAAATAGATCATGTCCGGCTTTTCCGCGCGCAGCTTGCGGATAAACGACTCGACGACGCCCAGGGCCTCAGACGAGGGCGTATACCCCGTAAGCACGCGGTTCTGGCGCAGCAGACTATTGCGTTCCATGCCCTCCAACACGTCCGCGAGAGCGGCCGCCTCGATGCGCTGTCCACCCCATCGGCCATAGCCGGTGTGGTTCGAAAATTGCACCGTATTCACCGCATCCACATCCCATCCAAGTAGCTGCAACGGAAAGGTTGCAGAGCGATTGCCCACATAGCCACACACTACGTGGCTCTGGATCGTCAGAAGCCTGTACGACGGCACCGCTTCCGTCGTCATGGTTCCACGTCAAGGCGGGCGTCCGCTTACCTAACCAACAAGAGGGGCCACGTCGTTGCTTTTTTGCCGTATGTCAGACCCGGGGCTGCGTCGCGATGCGTCCCTTCAGATGCCGCCGCGCCAGGTATCTGCATCTCAGCGGCACGCACACATGCTTGGCAAAGACGCAGCAGCAGCAGGTCGCGCCAAAGGGCTCGATATGGCCTTACTAGCCCAGCAAAAACGTCGCATCGAAGACGCGTCCCCTGACGTGGATTTGGACGCCGCTCGGGCTGAGGGCCAGCGCGCTGCTCAAGCCAGGGCTGAGGCTGTGGCGCGCGCTGCCGAGCATCGCGCCAAGTTTCGCAAGCTGAAGCAGGAGGCACCGGACATTGTGTACATCAATGGCAAACGCATGCGAAAGAAGAAGAAAGCGCCCCCACAAGAGCCATCACCGCCTGCCAAAGAGACGCCGCTCCCTAGCCAGGCAGCAGCGCCCGCTTTGCACGAGGACCCAGACATATTTGGCGAGGTGGGCGTGTGGGACGGCCTCTCTGAGACCGAGGCCCCTCCTTCTGTCACTACATCTACCTCTCACGACTGGTTCGGCACACCACGCAGGCCGTCGCCTGCGTCTCCTACGTAAGAGCAAAAGAAGCACCGCCTGTCACGCCTCAGCTCGTCGGTCCTGCCGTTGGAAGCGAGTCGCGGGCGCCTCGAGCGCGAAGCACGACGAGCCGCTTCCTGATTGGATGGGTATTTTTGTAAATAGTCATGTACGCGCACGCGTCGCACCAGGCGCGCGTTCGGTCCTCTTTTTGTCTCGCCACGTTCATGGCGTCTCGTGCCCAGCGTCTCGAGGCCCTGGCGGCGCTCAAGGCGGCGCGACAGGGCGGCGTGGTGCCTTTGAAAGCGGACGAAGATGATGACGGTGCTATATACGACGAAGTGACGGAAGAGACGTACCAGTCGATGGTGCGTGGCCGCATGATGGAAGACGACTTTATTGAGGACGACGACGGCAGTGGCTATGTCGATCATGGCCAGGACGAGTGGGCCCAGGCCCAGAGCGAGTCGGATACCGAAGACGAGCGTGACTATTACGAGCGCACGGGTCGTAAGAAGCCCAAAAAGAAGGGCGCACGGCGCGTAGCTCGTCATGCTCAGCCGCACGACTATCTCGGACCGCGGCACGAGGTGCGGCGCGCTGTGCCAGCCCCCTCCAAGGAATCGGAGGATGCGTTCATGTCCAAGCTCTTTGGCGGGCTGGAGCACATGAGCACGCCCGCGCGGCCTATGGCGACGCTCGCGCTCGACGAAAGCCACGACTCGCCCTCCCTGGCCATGGCGCGCAAACGAAAGCAGCTGCATACCCCTACGACGCTGCCGTCGCTTGTTCCTGATCTCAGCTCGTCGACCGAGCCAAGCAGCGACGCGCTAGACGACTCGTGGTCTGACGAGGCGTCTAAGAAGCGCAAGAGCGACACACCTCCGATGGACGAAGATGACGACTTTGGCATGGTGACAGCTCGGCGGCAAGATCCTCTAGAAGCCGCGATGCGCACATCCAAGCCGGTGCACGCGCCCGAGACACCTACGCACCTCCAGACATGGCGCAGCGTCCACGACGGTCTGGCGACCGAGTCCACACCCGTCGCGACGCCGTACCATGCGGCTGCGAAGCAGGTGCCGTGCTTTGAGGAGGATGGCAGCGTGCACTTTTACTGGTTCGATTACTACGACGATCTGCATGGCACATTTCTCCTGCTCGGCAAGGTGCTTGACAAGGCGACGGGCCGCTTTGTGAGTGCGAGCGTCGCAGTCGACGGCATGGAGCGGTGCCTCTTTCTGCAGCCGCGGCCACGTATCGTTGTCGACGGCCACGAGACGGATAGGGTGCCGGGCGAAGACGAGGTGATGGAGGAATTTGAGTCGATGCGCCAGCGCTACGGGATCCAGTCGTGGATCGGCAAGTGGGTCTCGCGAAAATACGCGTTCGAGCTCCCTGATGTGCCGCGAGAAGGCTCGTACCTCAAGGTCAAGTACGGCTTTGATGAGCCAGCGCTGCCGGCCGACGTCAGCGGCACGACGTTCTGCCGCGTGTTTGGCGCGCACACCTCGGCTTTTGAGCTGTTTGTCGTCAAGCGGCGGATTATGGGTCCCTGCTGGCTGCGGCTGGAGCGGGCCAACGTCCGCCAAGGCGCGCCACAGACGTGGACCAAGATGGAGCTGAGTGTGGACGACCCCAAGTGCGTCGCGCCGTTTGCGGACACAGATGCGCATGCCCCCAAAGACGCGCCGCCACTCACGATCATGAGTTTGGCTCTTCGCTCCGTCGTCAATTTCAAAGAGAACAAGCGCGAGATTGTCGCTGTGAGCGCGCGCGTATGGCGCGACATGGCCCTGGAACATCCTACGCCGCCGGAGCAGTGTCCGTCGACGGCGTTCACGGCTGTGCGCCCTCTCGGCCCGGCGTTCCCGCCGCGGTTCGAGCAGCAGGCGCAGCAATCCCCGACCAAGATCAAGGCGTTCAAGTACGAGCGCATGGTGCTGAATCACCTCCTCAGTCAGATCCAGCTGCACGACGCCGACGTGATCCTGAGCCACGACTTGGTGGGATCCACGCTCGACATTTTGCTGCACCGCCTGCGCGACCTGCACTGCGATCAGTGGACGCGACTGGGGCGTATGCGGCACGAGTCGAAGGGCAAGTGGCATCCGGTGCGCGCGCTCGTCGGCCGGCTGGTCGCCGACCTGTCGAGCGACACGGCCAAGGGCATGATTGCCTCGACGACGTGGTCGCTGAGCGAAATGTGCCGGACGCATTTGAACACGCAGCGCGAGGATATCGATCCCGAGGATGTGCCGTCGTTCTTCGACTGCACGGCTCCGACGCCCGAGCGACTCTTGACGTTTGTCAAGCACTGTGAGGTCGATGCGTTCTTCCAGATGGCGATCGCGAGCAAGGTGCAGCTCTTGGCCCTGACCAAGCAGCTGACCAACCTCGCAGGCAATGCGTGGTCACGCACACTGAACGGTGGCCGCGCCGAGCGCAACGAATACATCTTGCTGCACGAGTTCCACAAGAAAAAGTACCTCTGCCCCGACAAGGAGCGCAAGGCGCCGAGTGACAAGAAGGAAAAGTTCAAGGGAGGTCTCGTCTTTGAGCCCAAGCGTGGGCTGTGGGACAAGTACGTCTTGGTGATGGACTTTAATTCGCTGTATCCCAGCATTATCCAGGAGTTCAACATTGACTTTACGACGGTCGAGCGCCATGGCGACGATGTGCCGCCCGCGCCGTCGTCGGACGTGGCGCAGGGTGTGCTGCCGCACCTGATTGCGACGCTCGTGAATCGCCGCCGGCAAGTCAAGGCGCTCATGAAGGACAAGCACGCGCCGGCCCTCAAGCAGCTCCAGTGGAATATCAAGCAGCAGGCGCTCAAACTCACGGCGAACAGTATGTATGGGTGCCTGGGCTACGAAAACTCGCGGTTCTATGCCAGGCCTCTCGCGGCGCTCACGACGTTCAAGGGCCGAGAAATTCTGTCGACGACGCGCGAGCTCGCCGAGAGCATGTCCCTCGACGTGATTTACGGTGACACGGACAGTGTCATGATCAATACGCGGTGCGTCGACTACGATGCGGCGATCAAGCTCGGCCACGAGTTCCGCCGCGCGGTCAATGAGCGATACCGCCTGCTGGAGATCGATATTGACGGCGTCTTTCAGCGCATGCTCCTCCTCCAAAAGAAAAAGTACGCGGCGCTGCTGGTGAACGAGGGCGGCGAAACGAGCACCGAGATCAAGGGTCTCGACATGAAGCGGCGCGAATACTGCGCGCTCTCGAAAAAGGCCTCTGCCTACGTGCTCGAACAGATCCTCTCAGGCGACGCCACCGAAACGGTGGTCGAGCGCATTCACGAGTACCTCCAGGAGCTCGCGTCGGACGTGCGCGAAGGACGCATTCCGCTCGACGACTACGTCATATACAAGCGCCTCGGCAAGCGCCCCCAAGACTACCCCGACGCCCAGAACCAGCCGCATGTGCAAGTGGCTCTGCGCATGCTCGCCAAAAACGAAAGTGCGCGCAGCGGCGACGTCATTCCTTACGTGTTTTGCGCCGGCAGCGATGCCAAGCACCAGGCCGAGCGCGCGTTTCACCCCGACGATGTGCGCCGTCACCCCGACGATCCTACGTACGCGATCGACTACAAGCACTACCTGTCCCTGCAGATCCTGCCCCCGATCGAACGTCTGGCCGACAGCCTAGAGGGCTCGGATCGGTCGCGCCTCGCCGCCTGCCTCGGCCTCGACGTCCACACGACGACCCATGCGCCCGAGCGCGAGTTTGCGACGCTCGACAGCCAAGTGCCCAGCAGCGTGCGCTTCGCCCACTGCGACGCGCTGCAAGTGCGCTGCCCGCAATGCTCACACACATCAAGTGTGCGGCCCCTCGCCCACAGCGCCCGAAGCGAGGCCGCCTGGCTCGCGTGTGAGGCGTGCCATGCGCCGTGGCCGCGGGCGTCGCTTGTCGTGCAGCTGCAGCTCGCTATCCGCTCGCACATCGCTCAATACTACCGAGGCATCGCGACGTGCAGCGAGCCTTCGTGCCGTGCCACGAGCGACATGACCGGCGTGTACAGTGGCCGGTGCGTCGTGGCAGGATGCCGAGGCAAGGTCGTGGCTCAGTACACGGACAAGGCACTGTACACGCAGCTGTGCTTCTTTGCGTACCTGTTCGACGCGGCGCAGGCAGTCGCTGAGACACGGGACACGGCGCAGCAGACGCGCCTGCAAAGCATCATGGACGCGCACCGCGCCGATATCGACGCACTGCACGGCTCGGTGCAATCCTATCTGGCCCGCAACGGACGCCGATTCGTCGGGCTGGGCAAACTGTTCTCATTCATGCGTATGTAGTAGCGAGGCTAGGCCGGGTATCGAATAGGGCAACGGAGCTCGTCCGAGGGTATTGGTGCGCAGAAGCGAGTCGATGGCGTCGCGCTTGACAGAGCGGTAAATGTCCAGCTCCCAAGCGACGTCGGGATCGGACAGGGCCGGTGGCGGCGGTGGCGGCGGCGGTCGCTCCTCCGCCTCGATCCAGTCCATCGACAGCGCCTCCCGCTCTTGCTCGCTCATAAACGAGCCAAACCGCAATTGCTTGTGAAGCGCACGCAGCGAGCCGCGGTCCTTGATAAGGCGGATCTTGTCACCCGCCCTGCCGAGATAAATCTCGTCCTGGTCTTCCAGATGCGCATGCTGGAATCGCTCATAGATACTCTCCCACTTGAGTCGCAGGCGCTCGGCAGACTCGTGCCGCGCATACGCCAAAGAGTCCTCCTCACCCGGCGCTGCGCGTGGCGGCGACGGAAACGTCAGCGGCCGATCACTCCCAAAGACTGGCTTGCGTGGCGGCCGACTCTCATGGCCCAGCCCAAGCGACTGCTGCAGAAACGCATTGTCGCACGGCTGGGACATGCTAAGGACCGCGCGCCGCGCGCCGCGCGGCGTCGTTCAGCGTCGGCCGAACTTGGCGAGGTCCGTGCTGCTACCATGTCGCTGAGCAAGGAGCGAAGAGAAGTGCTCTGTGTGGTGCGTGTACTCACCGTCTAACACGCCAGCTGCAGCGCGTATTGGCCATATGTCATGTCTACACATACTTTTTGGACGGGCTCTTACTCTTGCTGATATTGCGCACACTCATCCTGTTCCAGTTCATGCGCTTGTACCTATGGCCGAGGCAGCGTGTGCCTGCGCACGCACGCTTTCTCACCGTGTTTCAAGTGGCGTGTGCTATAGCGCATGTGGTATGCCATACGGAGCCATCGCGAAAGCGCCTCCTCTTTGATTTTGTGGGTCAAGATTATGTGGTGTCCAAGGGGCATCTGCTGTGCATCGACGCCGTCATTGCGGGCCTGCACATGCTGCTTATGTACATCGCTGCTGAAGAGGCTAGCAGCTTTCAAGATGCACAGCACAGCAACGCACTCGACTTGACCCACGCAGAGCGCGCTGCCCAGCCGACCGAAGAAGAGCCGGCCGCTTTGCCACCCACCACCATGCCCGTAGCCGTGGTGCGCTAACCTAGCCTACGCCTATACCCATAGATACCCTGACGACATGTGGGAATGCTTCAAAACGGACCGATCACTGCATCGATAGGGCCGATCTGCACATTCACCTCCCTCTTCCCTGCTAGTTTAAGTGCACTGCTCATGCGAGGAACAGCGACTAGATAATGAACAGGGTCACACACACACACACACACACACATCCTTGGTCCAAAAGCGTGTAGTCCTACACACACTGCCACATGCACCGACGTGCGATATGGTTTTTAGCTCTCGCTCATGTCATACATGGGTCTAGCAAGGCAAGATCGTATCATACATGCCATCCAAATAGACATTTTAGACTAGCGTTAGTCACCCAGTGTATACATACTGTTGCTCGGGTAGAGGAGCACACGGACCGAGGCACCAAAGGCGGCTGGGGGAATGTTGCTGCGGAACTTGGAGCGCACCACACCGCTGTTGCCGTGCGTCCGCGTCACACGGCCCCAGATCACGCGGTACTTGGAGCCACGCACCTGCGTAGCCGGCTTGTAAATGTAGGCAACGCGCTGACATGTTAGTGCACACCGGTTGGCACATACCTTGCCGAGGTAGAACTGGGCGTCCTTCGTGGTCTCAACACCCTCAATCTTGAGCAGCGTCACATTGGGGTGCATGGTGCGCTTACCGCGCCTGTGGCTCATAATCCTGCCCTTGCAGTAGAGACGCGTCTGTACAGGTTAGCCGGCGCCGTGCCAACATACCATCTTGTCTTCCAGAGATGTGGTGAGGGACGACGAGGCCGTCGATCGCCGCGTCCTTTCGCTTCACGCCCGAGAATATCACGTGCCTGTGTCCAAAAACTGTAGTATGGGATCACGTGGAAGATCAGCAGCGTCTCGGTGGAGGATGCAAGGCGCCGCAAAATTTTGATGGCGGCCTGTGCATCGCACGCGTTGCCCCACGACGTCAGCATGGGACAGGTCGCACGCAGAAAACGCACGCATCATGCGCGACGAGGTACGTACTATCTACTCACAGGCAAGATGTATCGCGCGCCGCCCGCACTCGTGCTCGAAAACTAGACTACGACCAGCGCTACGAAAATGCCACGAACGCATCAAAGCGGCAGCTCCTAGAAGCACCGACGGAACTCGACCCAGACAAAGCAGGTCTCGGTATGTTTTACTGTGTAGAATGTGACCGCCACTTTCCCAACGCCAATGACCGCAACGCGCACCTCTCCAGTAAACAGCACAAGCGCATCGCGAAAAAACTGCTCACCGAAAAACCTTACACGCACGAAGAGGCCTTACTTGGAGCTGGTATAGGCATCGACAACAAGCAGCGCAACTCCGACACGATCGAGACGGAGCTCTAATATACCCACGAGACCAGGGGTCGCGGCGCGGCGGCCCTCTTTTGAATCACGTGCATCCCAAGCACCTAGCCGACAGGCACGGACCGTGGTTCCAGTCATGCCACCAACACAGGCGGTAGTGGTGGGCGCGGGTGTGCTGGGACTTACCTCGGCACTCTATCTTCGAAAGAAGGGATATGCAGTGACAGTACTTGCCCGTGAATTGCCAGAAGATGCAGCATCGCAATCGTTTGCGTCGCCATGGGCTGGCGCCAACTGGTGCTCGTTTGCACGCAACAACATGGCAGAGCGGCGCTGGGATGAGTACACGTACAAGCAATTCCAAAAGTTGGCCAAGGAGCTGCCGGAGGACTTGCTCACGTTCATGCCCTTCACGTGCTATGATGTCAAGCCCCATGATACAGAGACGTATTGGTTTAGTGAGGTGTGTGGCGGCATCCAGGAAGAGTATGCCCCTGAACACCCAGCAGCTGCTGAGGCACCGTACATGTACAAATTCCGCTCTCTCACGCTGGACGCCCCACGATACTTGCGCTGGCTCGCCACGCAAGTCACCTGTCCCGCGGGCCAAGGTCCGCCTGGTAAGATCGAGCGGGTTACTAAGCTTCGCAACTTGAAAACGGCCGTCGACCTCGTACCTCGTGCTTCGTTGGTGGTAAATGCCACTGGCCTGGGTAGCCAGGATATCCCAGAGGCGGCGGAGACACATGCGTATCCCATCCGCGGTCAAACTGTGCTCGTACATGCGCCGCGCTTCCGTGATGCCAGTGTGGCCCATTGCGCCAGCAAAATTAGTTCTCAAGGTGCTTCGTACGTGATTCCCCGAGCCCGGAGTGGCTACGTCATTCTCGGCGGCACATTCCACAAGCATGTGTCCAACCCACTCACGCCCGATCAACAGGTGACAGAGCGCATCCTCAAAGATGCTGTGCAGCTCGCACCAGATCTTCTGCCAGAGCACGTTCGTGCGGACGATGCGGATGCATGGAAGTCTTTGGACGTGGTGCGTGTCAACATTGGCATTCGCCCCGCTCGTGAGGGAGGCGCACGTGTAGCACTGGATGAGCAGCCACTGGAAATGCATGGTCGGCGCGTAGGTGTGATTCATGCATACGGTATCGGCCCTGCGGGGTACCAGGCGAGTCATGGCATTGCGGCCGAAGTATGCGAGTGGGCCGATAGGTGGGAGGCCCAAGCGCGGCAGGCGCACTTGTAGGTAGCTTGATCACGTGCACACATTTTTCTCGACCGTCTAAAAAGGCCAGCGCCCTATAGCCCTTCTTTTCCTTCCAACCGCTTCGGTATGCGGAGTGTCCCTCTGGGACGCTTGCATACATACCACGGATGGGATGCGCCAGCAAGATAGCGCTCATGAGCCTTTGCGGGCAAGTGAGATTGCGCGTAGACCGGTTGGCGAATGCGGAGAAAGACTCGGCCAAGCAGCGCCATGAGGCTCCGCCTTCTTGTCGGGCCGTAGGAAAGACCATACTGCGTTGGCAGGACATGATATGGCATGGATCGCCCGTTTGGTGCAGGTCTGCTATATCATGTCTGAGTGGGATGGACACTGCTTGCGGTACGGGGCTGGCGTCCTCATGGAATGCGCTTGGTATAGGAGGGCACCCTAATTTCATGGCCTAGAGGGTAGCTGCTATGCGGCAATGCTCTGTCGGGTCACAACCTAGGGCGGTCACAGGATGTATAGTTGTCAGAAAATAGGTATACTACTTGGTACCGAGACGCAGCGCCGTTGCCTCGCGCTTGGCCTTGAGGATGGCGAGCTTTTCCTCCTTGGTAGCGTCGTAGCTTACGTGCAGCTGGTTGAAGGGGTTCTCGCTCGATTTTTGGAAGCTCTTGTACATGGCCTCATTGTACTGCTGCAAGCGCAGACCCGGGCGCTCCTCTCGGAGTTTGGGCAGCTCGCGCTCCTTGTACGCCTCAAAGGCCGCCTTGAAACGACGCTCAGGGTGCCTCTCAATGTTGCCGGCAGCGGCACCGCGACTGGCCTTGTCTGACTTGGCATTCACGAGCTCCATGGCCTCCAACGCATCGTCGAGGTTCGTGGCGTTCAGAGCCGCGATCTGCATATCGATATCGTCGAGGGCATCGCGATTGACACCCTTGCCGCCACCACCCGACTTGCCACCACCCTTGCCGGATGAAGCCTTGCCTGGCGTGTTGGCCTCGTCCTCCTGCTTCAGACGATCCAGTTCAGCTTTTTTGCGCGCCTTCTCAGCCGCCTTTTCGTTGCGTGAGTCCGCTGCCGTCTTGCCTCGGGCACCCTGCTGCCACTTGCGATCTTCCTCGGCCTCAGCTGCTGCTGCTGCCTCTTCGGCCTTTCTCTCAGCTGCTTCGGCCTTGCGTGCACGGCCTGCGACTGCTTTGGGATTTACTGGTGTTACCACGTCGATACATACGTTTTGGTGCCATCGTGATTGGGTGGCAAAATCGCCACGCTCCCACTCGATCGATCGGCCGTGCACAAGGCTCGCGTGGCAGGAAAAAAAATCTCCTCATTTTCCCTCATGACGTCGGATCCCGTGGCGGAGGCGCGCTTGCTACTGCATCGCATCCGCGCATTGGGTGCCGTGGAAGTGGGCAAGCCAGAGACATGGCATGCATTGGAGCCAGAGGACCGCACGGCCCTGACGGGCGCATGCAATGCCTCGGATGCGGAACGCATCGTGTCCCAACAGAAAGTGGCGTTGCAGCAACGCATATCCCAGCTTCGGGCGCAATTTGGCGATCAGATGAAGAAGGCACTGCAGGTGCCTACCGAAGTACTGAATGAGGAAGGATTACCCTTTGTCGATCCACTCGAGACGCTGCCGGACTCGCCACCACAGTCGCCGCACCGGCTCTCGGATCCGCCGCCGCCGACAGGCAATGTGCTTGGACGCGTGCCTGGCCGCATTGTGCCTTTCGACCCGACACTGCATGGTGAAGACCGGCGTGCGTGGATGAACTCGATCATGGATCAATTGGAGGAGGAAGAACAAGCCGAAGAGGCACAGCATGCACCTACGCCGCTGTCCCTCCGTCGTGGCTTTCTGCAGCGCGAATTGCGACCCAAGAAGCAGGCCCCCCCGGCTGAGCCAGAGCGTCCTGCCAACGTTCCGCCGGGCATGGACCCGGAGGATGCCGGCACGTATGAGGAAGCAGCGCGTATCGTCGAGCTACTTGGCCCACAAGTCATTCAAGGTCATCCCAACGCCGAGCGTATCTTTGCCGAGATGGAAGCGTCGCAGCCCCACATTGTTCAAAAGACGGAATCAGCGCCTGCTCCGTCCGCCAAGCCGCCGATCGGTGACGTGGTCGTAGAACGTGCCCCGAACGCTCCGACCGAGCGCACAAGCTCTTCTACTCGTCGGCCTAGTGCCTTTAAGCAGCGCATGCGCAAAGATACCCTACCTTCGGCACCATCTGTGTCCCAGGGCGTCTCTGCTATTGAGCGCGCAGGTCGTGCTGATGACGAGATGGCCGAGCAGCGTAGGCTGCAAGGACTCCCACCACGCGTGCCTCATGCTCGTCCGACCAAAGCCTACGCTGCCAAGCTAGCACAGAAAGCACAGTCGACGGAGATGGATGTGGATGAGAAGCCGAATCGGCGTGTCCGCTTTGGCGGCGAGGAAGTGTATCCTCCGGAGGAGCATGAGGAGGAAGAAGAGCATGAGGAGGAAGAGGAGCATGAGGAGGAAGAGGAGCATGAGGAGGAAGACGAGCCTGAGGAGGAAGAGGAGCATGAGGAGGAAGAGGAGCATGAGGAAGAAGAGGAAGAGGACGGCGACTCTGACGGAGCGCCTTGGATGTCAGAAGATGACATGATCTGGGACAGCGACGAGGCGTACGATTCCGATGATCTCGAGGCCCTCAAGCCGAGCATGGACGGTCATCCAGACGACGCATTCTGGACTGAGGAGCTAGCGCGCGAGTATGCCGAGGCAAAGGCCCGTCTTTCGCTCCCTGTCTCAAGGAGCTCGCATGATCAAATGGATGATACGGAAAACACTTACGGCCTAGCGCCCCTATCGTCCCAACCGCGCGTCTCGCGATTCAAGGCGGCACGCATGTCCGGCGAAAGCGTGCCGGATCCTAATGGCCAAGTGGCTGAAATGTCGGCAAACGAGCGCACGGTGCCCATGATGGTCTTGCCTTCCTTGGCGCCTGTGCGATTTCCGCGTCCGTTGGCCGAGGATGATCGCGACTTGGAGGGTGAGAGCGATGAAGATGACGAGCGACTACATGCTCTCATGCGTGCGCGCATGTCGATGCAGACAGCCGAAGAGCCATCGCGAGCGCCGCAGCGCCCACCCCAGGTAGGCCGTGCTTGATATACCCTATGTACTACTACATCATAGCCAGTGGCTCGTATCCCTGTCGGATCAGCTCCTTTTCGCGCTCCAAGGCGTGCAAGTCAATCTTGTCAAAGAGACGCGAGCGTGGCTGAGACGGATCGCGTGGAAGTTGTTCGTGCGGATGCAGCACGACACCAACGTACCGACGCTCGCGCTTGCGTGAGGATGGATGGGGCCGAGCCGACTCGGGCGAGGGTGCATGCACCGTGCGGCGCTCGGAGAGACGCAGGGGCAGTCCGTTCATGGACGGCATAGCCGGTTTGGGTGGACCGCGAGGAAGCGGCTTGTAGAAACGCACGAAACCAGGCACGGCCGCGTGCAAGGTATGATCGCGGCCCATGTGGACGTGCTCGCCTGGGTGCCACTCTGTGCCGCGCTGGCGCACAATGATATTTCCGGGTATCACGGCAGTAGATCCAGCACGCTTCACACCCAGGCGGCGACCTGCACTGTTGCGATTGTTCTTGGTGGTACCACCACCACGCTTGGCCGAGTTACGGGTCTGCACAGCGGCACCAAAGGTAAAGGCAGGCAGTTCGGTGGTCCGCAAGCTGCTGCGCGCGAGCACCGCCGAAGGCATGAGTGCCGTTGGCACGGGCGTTGCAATGCGCAACGACGCATTGTATGCGGCGCCCAATGCCCCCGAAAAGAGCGCCGGACGCATATCGTACCAGGGAAAGAAGACGGCGCTCGACGTGACGAGCCCTGTTCTGTATCACGTGATGTACACGAAGCTCGAGGGACGGCGGTGGCGCTCGTGTCTTTTTTCCTGTACCATGTGGCCGTTTTCATCGTCGAGCGAGCGCGCTGCGCCGCCGGCCACGGCCGACGTACCTGCGTCGAACGATGCGACAGAGTATTTGCGTACACACTCTTTTGAAAAAACCGCGCCTGCGGATGCTGCGACGCATCAGGAAGCGCCCACGGCGGCAGGTCTGCTGCGCAACACGGCCCTGGACCCTGCCAAGCTGCACCCCTTTGCGAACATCAAGGACGACCTGGAGTACCTCGACTTTGACGAGGGCAAGCCGATTGAGGGCGGCAAAACGCTGATTCATACCAACAACTTCACAGACGCCCTGTGCTACGGCACAGGCACGACATATGCCGGTGGCCTGGCTTTGGGTGCTTTGGTGGGTCTGCGTGAAGGCATGACGCGCCCGCTCGGCGTCGACTCACCCACGTTCCGCCTGCGCATGAATGCGATTCTGAATCAGGTATCGCGCCGCGGCTCGCTTCTGAGCAACAGCGGCGGCGTGCTGGCCATGACATATAATATCTTTGACGGCACGATCGACTACTACCGCGGCAAGCACGATATATGGGGCAGCGTCGCCGCAGGTGCGCTGACCGGTGCCCTGTTCCGATGCACGGCCGGTATGCGCTCGATGCTCGTGTCGAGTACCATCATGATGGGCGTCGCGGCTACGTGGACAGCATGTAAACAGTCTTTCCTATAGATCAAGGTTGCACACTCAGTTTGGAGAACAGCTGGAACAGACTCGCGCTCGACTTGGGATATTGACCATGCGCGAGATTTTCGACAATGGGCACAAAGTCAGGCCGCGTCTTGACTTCGTCCCAGTGCTGCATGATAAAGTCCAGGTGCACGCGCTGCACGTCGCCAAAGCGGTCGCCGAACGGCGAAAGGAGATCTGCGAGCACAGACCGCACCGACATATTCTGGCTGATGCTGTCGAATGCACGCAGCTTCAGATCCGGCAGATCGAGCTGCTGACCCAGGCAGTAGGCGGCCTTGTTCGAGAACGCCGGCGGCCACACGCCGGCGTTTTGACGCGATCCGTCGCCGAGGTGCGCGAGTGCCTCTTCATGGATCTCGTTCAGGTGGCCATGCGGCGGGATGTGCGGCATCGTGATAAAGTGCACTTGGTTCGTGTACAGGTAAAACAACAGAGCCTGGAGCGTGCGTGGCGACACGCCTCTGACCACGACACGACGCACACCCGGGACACGTCCATGCGACGACGGGCGGCTTCGGCCGGCGCTGCGCGCAGTCCTTGATGCGCGCGACGACGTACGGCCAGCATGCTGAACAGACGCCGCCGACGTGTGTCGCGCGCGTCGAGGACCAGCCTCGGCAGACTCAGTAGGCGGCGCTGATGCACGCGTAAGAGCTGGCGGCGCGGGGAGTGTGCCTGTCATGGGCGTATTGGGCTCGGCATGACGGAGACGCGCCTGTTCGAGCTCGGCTATCGGCTCGGAATCTTGGATGGTGTCCTTCTTCTTGCGCAGGCTCTTAAAGAACGAGGCGCCACGGAAAGACTCGGGGCCACGACGAGCAGCGTTGCTCGGGATCGGCGCCAAGCTCTTCGGGATCGAAGGCAGCGACGCCTCGGAGCCATGGATGTGGATCGGCGAGCTCAGCTTGGGCGGCGCTTCGGGGCCACGCATCGAGGCGCGGGTCGGCACGACTCCGGGAGGGACGCGTCCACTCGGCTGCTCCTGCGTCGAGGCGGACACCGACATGATCGACTCTTCCTCGATGGTATCGTCGTCGTCGGCATACTCGGTCTCCTCCTCGGACGGGGCGTCCGCAAAGGTCTCCTCTGTGATACAACTAGGCGTCAACGAAGCTGTGTCGCCACCGGCCGTCGAGGCTGCCGCAGAAGGAAGGGCAGTCTGCACCTCCATCGAGTCGAGACGCAGCGTGCTGTTCTTCTGGATCATCCGGTAGAGCGTGGGGCACGATGTCTTGATCACATGCGAGTGCGCATACAGTGTCTCGTCCCGACCCTTGTGTGGCACAATAAACTCGGTGTCGTAGAAGGGCGTACCGCAGATGCCGGCCGCGATGGCATCAAGCGCCACATAGCTCACAGAGGCCAGCTTAGGCTCCGCACTGCGGGGAGACGGCGCCATCGACGCCGACGACGCTGCAGACAGGAACGGCACCATGGCGAAAGGACGAGGCGGCCCGTCAAGGTTGGCGACAGAGACACGCTTTATGTGCCAGGACGGCCCCAACACGCAGGACGACTTGTCAGTGGCTGCATGCAAATGCCACGAGGCCTATCAACCACAGGCATGCATCCATGCGCCTACGCCGCCGCCTCTTGGCCTCCACACGCTCCTGGATGGTCGTCGTGGGCTTTGCCTATGCGCCCCTCACCAAGGTGGTCATGGCAGGCCTCTGCCTGACCTCGCTGCTGGTGTCGCTGCTCTCGCTCAAGCTGTATATACCCTTTCATTTCGATCCTCATATTCTCATCTACCACCAGTACTGGCAGGCGTGGGCCTACCATGTTGCGTTCACCAACAGCTCGGAGCTGTTTCTTGGGATCATGATCCTGTACTATGGCGCTCGGCACGTAGAGCGCGCATGTGGATCCCGCAAGTATGGTGTATGTATAAGGTACTTACGCTAGATGTTGCTGCTATGTATGGCCCTGATGCACTCCCTCTTCTCCGTCGCATGGGGATGGGTAGCGACACGCCTCGCGCCCCTGGGACCCTCCTTTTGGTATGAGGCATTTCACACGGGCTACCTGCCGGCCGGGCCGTTTGGTGTGCTGGGTGCGCTAGTATGCCTGTACTACCGCATCACGCCGCCACTATGGACCATCAGTGTCTATGGCACCGAACTCACAGACCGCATCTTGGTCAGTGTGCCCCTGGGTCTCCTCGCCCTATCCCAGCCTCCCTATTCCTGCATATCTGTCGTCCTGGGCATGCTCGCGTCCCAATTGTACAGCCTCGATGCCGCATTCCAGGTCCCTGCGCGCCTCGCCTCCCTCCTACAGCGCGTGTCGGCTCCGTGGATCGGCTCGCATCCTGTACCGATGCGTGGATCCGAGGCGCAGTACCACCGCATCTAGTCACGTGTAGTTTCGCAGGGACCCATGGATCCACCCCACCCACCATGGCATGATGGTGCCCGACGCCTGGCGATTCTGGCAGGCGTCGTCGAACGACGCGTATGTGCCTGCTCAGGTACAATACGTCATGCTGTTCTCGCCCGTGCTCACCGAACACCTCGGTGCCGAAGACCCCGCGCGACTGATCGGTCAGCTGCTGACGTGTACGAGCAGAGAAAGCGCCGTGTCCCACGTCCAGACGGTGCGCCGGATCGCTCTCGCCAATGCCTTTATTGACTTTGGCACGTCGATGCAGCACCATTGCCGACCAGACACAAGGGATGAGATGCGCACGTTGGCGGTCCAGTCGTCGCATCGGCGCTTCTACCTCGTGGAAGTCGTGCCGGACATGTGGCTGCATGCCTGTGTGACACTCGCCCAAAAAGACGGCGAGGCCCTTCCGTACCTCGTCGATGCATGGATGCAGCGCCAAATGCTCGATGCGTGGCATGGCTGGCGGCTGCAGCACGGATCGCCTCTCGATCTTATGCGCACGCACGGCCGCGAGGCACTGGAGCACCGCCTTGAATCGTACTTTTCCAAGTGGGCGTGGCTGTGGGACGTCGATGCACAGTATGCGCCCATGCTCCGTGCCTCGAAGCCGTCTGGCATGCCCCCGGGCCTCCTGACGGAAACGACGCCGACGCTGCCGCTCGTGCCAGACGTCTCACCGGACGACTTGGCCCTGCCGCTGAGCTGGTTCGCCGAAAAGTGCCAAAGTATGGATACACCTGCGCCCATGGATCTGCTCCTGCTGTACGATGACAAGATGTTGTGGCCTCGCTCGCATCCCACGGGCCCTGCGCTCCTCTCACCGCAGGACCGGCGTCATGTCGCACGATACGTCCTGGAGCGCCTGGTGGGCCTGGACGCGGAGCGAGCGAAGGCCGCCCTCGTTAAGCCGCCACGCCCGCCCCAGGACACCGTGCTGAGCGACTTGCCGTACGTGGCGGCCATGCTCGGCGAAATGCCCTCGTCCATGGAGTGGCCACGCCCGCCCTCTGGACAAGACGTGCCGCCCTCCGCCTTCCAGGCACTGCACGAGCAGCTCGAGGCCTTGGATACGCCTACGCCCTCTGATCAGGCAGCGCGCCAACTCGAGGACATCACGCGTGCGTACGCCCGGACGTCGACCATGCGTGCACGCCGCCGAGTCGGCACGGCGCCTCAGCACGATCCGCCGCCATCGTCTTGGCATGACGCGCACCATGTGCCTGCGATGCCGCATGACTTTGCGCTCGATGGATGGGGGCCAGAAACGCCCATGCACTCACGCCGAGCGACGCTGCATGTCAAGGCGCACGATACCGGGCCCCTCGGTGCATCGTCGTCTTCGTCCCGTCCAGTGGATGTGATGTACATGACGCGGCAGCTACTGACGGTCGTGTTGGTATGGGATCACGGCCGACTCGACGCCGACGAGCGGCGGACGTGGGAGAGTCCTGCATGGGACTTACTGCGTCGTGTTCAGCGCGTTCTACGTGACTTGCAGCGACGCACGCCGTCTGAGCGTGTGCCGTTCGTGTACATGGACGAGGCAGCGGCGCAGTGCCTCAATGGACTCACGCCGATCCCGTCCGGCGCTGAGGCGCAGCTGCTCACGGCGCAGTCGTGGATGGACCTGGGCGCCAGCGAGACCCTCGCACGGGCAGACAACCACTCGTTTTGGGTCGCGTCACGACATGCGAAGGACACATCGACACGTATCTTTGTGGCGCTACATGGCAACGAGCAGCGGCGCTATGGCGTATCGGAATGCGACCAGCAAATGCGCCGGCTCGCGGCACAGCACAGGGAGTGGGGCCTCTAAGACAGCGTTTGTAGATAGGCACGCACCTTGGCCCGCCAGGTGTCTTTGAGCTTCATGGGGCCTTGATGCGCCACACAAAAGCGGTACATGTCGTTCCGCTCGTACGACGACGGTATGACACGCTCGTCCGTGAACGCGACCGACCCGAAAATGTCCTCAGGCGGCGTCGTGCGCCCCGGCATGGCCTCGGTCCGCTCGTCCGACAGATGCGCCCACCCGTCCGTCCGCAGCACCGCCTCCGTGCGGAGCTGGTCGTCATCCGCCGTCGCCTCCTTCAGCACACGATGCAGTGCGTTCCAAAAGGCCTCGTTGTTCCGTGGCGCGTCAGGATTCGCACGCAGGTACTCGCTCGGGGCATCGCCGGTCGTGGGCAGCTCGCAAATGACATCGGCACTCGACTCGGACGGCGGCGCACGCTCAAGCAGCGAGACGGCCCATGTACCACGCGGTAGCCGGTGGTAGTACAGACCTGTCGCGCCATCTGGATCACGCAGCGCCGTGTACGCACGCACCAGCGGCCGCGCAGCACGACGCCACACCGGCGAAAGTCGTACGCGCCACATGGAAGGTGGTGGAGAAGGTCACTTGCGCCGTGCCACCATGGGGGATCCGGCGACGTGTCAGATTGGCATTATCGGTATGGGCGATATGGGGCGGCTGTACGCCCTGCGCCTTCGTGATGCTGGGTGGCAGCACGTCAACGTATGTGATCGTCCGGAGAAGTACGAGGCGCTGCAGCGGGAGTGGGAGGGCTCCGGCCTCACGGTGCTCCGGGACGGACATCTCGTGTCGCGCCAGAGCGACTTTATCGTGTACTCCGTCGAGGCCGGCAACATCCACAGCGTCGTGAAAGAGTATGGGCCATCGACCAAGGTCGGCGCCATCGTCGCAGGCCAGACGAGCGTCAAGGCACCGGAACGCGAGGCGTTTGAGACGTACCTGCCGAGCGACGTGTACATTGTGTCGTGCCACTCGCTGCACGGCCCGCACGTCGACCCACGCGGGCAGCCACTCGTGCTGATCCAGCACCGCGCGCCGGACGAGAAGATGCGCATGGTCGAGCGGATTCTCGCGTGCCTCGAGTCTCGCTACGTATACATGAGCTACGACGAGCACGATACCGTCACGGCCAACACGCAGGCCGTGACGCACGCGGCCTTCCTTACGATGGGCACGGCCTGGGCACAGCTGCAGGCATACCCGTGGGCCACCGGCAAGAACCCCGGTGGCATGGAGACGGTCAAAATTTACCTGTGCCTGCGCATCTACGGCGCCAAGTGGCACGTCTACGCCGGCCTCGCCCTGCTGAATCCGCAGGCGAGTGTACAGGTGACGCAGTTCGCGAAGAGCGCGACGGCCCTCTTCCAGCTCATGCTCGAGGGCCGGTACGACGCGCTCGCCGCCCGCGTCATGGCCGCCCGCCGCAGCGTCTTTGGCTGGCGCGACACGGAAGAGGGCCAGGACGTCCCGGGACACACGCGGATCCTGGTGAGCGACGGCATGCTCGACGAGTTTTACGTGATTGCGGAGCGCGTGAGCAAAGGCGAAAGAGGGGCCCAGGAGGCGGTGCGTGCGGCGCGCGAAGAGCCGCCGCCGGCCAATTCACACCTGTCCCTGCTGGCGATCGTCGATTGCTGGCACGTTCTCGGCATCGATCCGTACCGCCACCTGGAGCTGGCGGCGACGCCCGTGTTCCGCATGTGGATCGGTGTCACGCAGAACCTGTTCCGCTCGCCCGAGCGCGTGCTCGCTGCATGCAGGGCGGGCGTGTACGATGTGAGCTTCCGCGCCGACGACTTGGAATTCGTCGTCGCGGCTCGTGGCTGGGCGCAGGCCGTGCAGTTTGGTGGCTTCGACGTGTACCGCCGGCGCTTCGAGATGACGCGCGCCTTTTTCGAGCCGCGCCTCGCAGAGGCCAACAAGGTCGGCGCTGAAATGCTGCGTGTCGTGTCGATGCGAAACTAGCGCTCGAGCACCCACCGCTGGTATGCGTCCGCGTTGCCCCAGCGCTCGTCCAGCAGCGTGGCACACAGCCATTGCTGCAGCGCACGTCGCCGATCCTCCAGAAACAGAGGATGATACCGCTGCCATAGCCCGACGTGCCGCGGCGGAAGCGGTGGCAGCGCATGCGCATAGCCGCCGCGCTCTTGCTCCAGTCGCTCGTGTAGAGACAAAAACGCGCTATAGCGCTTGCTGATCTTGATCACCGTGCCGGATCGTGTCGTGATGTAGATGACATACACGATCCAGCCGCGCATCAGGGTGCCGACTCGATGCCATCCACGCACGCGGACATCGGTCGCAAAGAGGTCCGTCTGTGCGCGAGAAGGGGGCTCTTCATTCACGGGCGATAGCGAGCGCAGCGACGATGCCGACGCGATCGACTCGTCGTCCCGCAGCACCTCGAGTTTCGACGTCGTAGAAAACGCAGGATTCCGCCACGGACGGTGATGCGGCTCCGACATGCCCAGGAGGACGCGGTCCAACCACACCGGTCGGTGGAGGTCCGTCGTGTCCCGCCACGAAATGGGCCCATTTCTGTGGGCCGCACTCGTGCTGGTCGTCGGGTGCGTGTGGCGCATTCTCGCATCGCGACGTCCGCCAGCGCGCCCGGCTGGTCCGCTATGCATAGCAGCGGTGCTGGGATCGGGTGGGCACACGACCGAGATGCTCTCGATCATGCGTGCGCTGCCTCGTGACATGTATACCCCGCGCGTCTATGTCGTGTCGTCCGGTGACGCGCTGAGCCTGCCCAAGGCGCGCGAGGCCGAAGGCGGCGCACTCGCGCCGCATCCCCTGCAGGGCCTGGTGATTCCACGTGCCCGCACCGTGCGGCAAAGCTGGCTCACGACGCCGTGGACGGTGCTCACGAGTCTGGCGTACTGCCTGTGGCACATGGGAGTCGTGCCGTGGCGTCTCTCGCACACGCCCTGGGCGGATGTCATCGTGATGAATGGCCCCGCCACATGTGTCCCTGTCGTGGCCACGATATGGGCAATGCGCGTCCTGGGCGCGCCTACCCCGCGGATGCTGTATATCGAATCGTATGCGCGTGTGATATCCTTATCACTCTCGGCGCGGATGCTACGGCATGTGGTGGACCAATTTGTCGTCCAGTGGCCGACGGCGGATCCGTCCGCACCATGCTGGGGCGCCTTAGTCTAGTACGCAGGCGGCGGTGTAGAAGGAATAGACATGGGCGGCGTGCAGGGGTACGTAGCGCTCGCCCCCTCTGGCTGGTCGTGCCGCGCTCCCTCCTGCGCAGCGCGCTCCTGGGCCTCAAGTCGGTAGTCGTCAAAGGGAAGCTGCGAGCGCTTGCCCTGCCACGCCCTGTTGCAGCAGTGCACCGTCCCACAGCAGTTGAGACATTCGCACGACCAGCCGCACGGAAACCAAAGGTCGCAGCACGGCCAGCACATGGCAAAAACCGGTATGCCGCCGCTGTCCATCGTGGAGTGGAGGCACAACGATTCCAACAGGCACATCTACAAACAAAAGCATTAATTCTTGGAGCTGCAAGTGTCGCCATGACCACAGACACCGCCCACCACGGCGGCAATTATGATGGCAATGATAATAACCACGAGCCAGAAGCAGATCCACCTGCGCTTGCGGGCACGGCGCGCGGCGACCACAGCCTTGTCCGTCTGCTGACGACCTGCTTGCACCTCGTGCTCCGTGTGCTGCGCATGGTCCTTGATGACATTCAGCTGCTCATCCTGCTGCTCCACCAGGATCGACATCTCCTGGAACAGCGCAGCCAGCTCCGTAATCGTGCGCTCAATACGCTGGATGTCCGTGTGGCGCTCCTGCACCTCACGCAGCGCACCACGAGCCTCGCCCTGGCGGTTCGAGTTCATCAGCGCCTGCGAAAAAATCTGCTGGCCACTCGCCTCACCCTCCAGCGCACTCTGCAGCTCGGCCTGCGTCGCATCAGGCTTTACAATGCGCAGCTGGCGCTCCGTGCGCTGGCGGTACTTGGTGCGGTACGCCTTCTCGACTTCCTGGTACCGCATAATGGTCTCCTTGAAGCGGTTCTTGGCCGCACCAATCTGCGTCAGACGAACGTTGCGGCCGACGCCCTCAGGCGCCGGGCCGGATGCTGGGATCTTGACGGCTTCCGCCTCGAGCGACTTGATCGACGTCTTGACAAAGTTTGTATACATGCTTGTCTGCTGAGCCACACTGGACAATTCACTCTCCGCTGCCAGCTGTGCCGCTTCGCCCACATTGTTCAGCGACCGCGAGTGCAGGTCAGAAATGCGGTTCACATTCAGATCAATCTGGCGGATCATGTCCTGAATTTCGCTGATACGACCAAAGAACGAGCTGCTGTTGCCCGGCGTCGAGGCCGCCGCCGTAGGGTCCGACGACATGTTGACAGCGTACGAGTCGCTCTTGGCGCCCGCACCTGCTCTCGTGTTGGCAGCGGCAGGTGCTGCCCCGCCGCCGGGTAGACCTACCGTGGCAGCCTGGTCTGCCACGTACGAGCGGCCCGTCACACCCTGCATGGACGTCATTTCATACGAGTCGGGCTGCTGCGCCGCGTGCGTCGCGGGCGCATAGGCCGTCGACGGATTCGACGTGGGTGGCACGTACGTCATCGGCTGCTGCGCGGCAGCAGGCACACCCTGAGGCTGCGCCGCGTACGGCGCCGCCGGCTCCGACGACGGCGGCATGTATGGTTGCCCCGTCGCCTGCTGCGTAGGGAATAGGTGGTCACCGTAGCCATTGTTGCCACTACCCAGGCCATACTCCTGCTCATAGTTGGTAGCGCCAGCACCAGCACCCGGGCTCGTGTATCCACCAGCCGCAGACGCCTGCTGCGCACGCATGGCTGCCAATCGATCGCGCGCCATGATCGTCGTTCGGCAGACGCTCGTGGCTCGGAGTCGCGCAGGTGGCCGGGACTGGGGATTTTTTTGCAATTTTACCGACTTTGGGCCGTGCCTGCCAGGCAGATTAGGTAAGAGGGACAAGGAAGCTACACAGGGGCTATGCCGTCGAGGCGATGCGGTCACGCAGCGCGAGGTATCCACGGTGGTTGGGCGACGAGTACCAGAGCAGGTCTTTTTGTGACACGGGGTCCGCAAAGCGCGGGAGTGGCTCGTTCTTGGCGAGCCACTTGTGTGGCTTGACAAGTGCTCGGAGACTGAGAGCATTGTAGTAGCGGCACACGATCGAGCCGCCAGCTGCTTCGACGGCCGTAATGGCCGAGCGGGAAGCCCGCGATACGACCAAGTGGACGGCCGTGCGCAGATGCGCATGGCCATCGCCCAAGAGTTTGATGCCGTCTTTGACGTTGTGCACACACCGGCTGGCATACAACTCACGCGCCGTAATCGGCTGAGTGGGGTCCAGTCGGCCTTGGTCGATCCAGTACTGCAGGCGATCGACGTTGAGGGGCGCATAGTGCTGCTTGTGCGGGTTGGTAAAGCCGCGCTTCGGAATCAAGCGCGTCAGGGGCGTCTGTCCTCCTTCAAAGCCTGGCTTCGGCTTGCCGTTGCCCGCGCGCGCCTTTTGGCCCTTGTGACCGCGCGTAGACGTTCCACCACGGCCTGAGCCATCTCCGCGACCTAGGCGCTTGCCATTCTTTTTCGACACGGCCGGCGTCAAGTTGCCGATACGAATCGCAGACGTCGCATAAGTCGCTATCCGAGTGGATGCTGGGCGCGCGATCGGACGCGCCGCTCCTGTGAGTGCGCGCACGAGCGGCACGAGCAGAGCTGGTCGGCTCACGAGCATCGTCCCAGGAAGAAAAAGGCCGCCACGCGCGGACGAGGCGTGCCCACTCGTCACGTGATGCCATGGGCGTGAGGAGCGATCCTGCCTCGTGCGTGGCGACCGTCGTGGGGCTTGGTATGGCGCCGCCGCTGTCGGTGGACGAGCTGCTGGCACGGCAGGCGCAGCAGCCGGCCGCGCGGCCACGATTCGTGTCGCGCAAGGAGCGTGAGAAGCATCGAGAGGCGGAGCAAGCCGCTGCATCGGAGGCAGAAGCGGCCAAGCAGGCGCAGGTGAAGCGCGCGCGTATAGACTGGCTGCATCGAGGCGACTCGAAGCCTGCGCCCGCGCCCGCCGCGGATGTGCGCCCGCGCCCGGTGCGACGTGCGCGAGATACCATGAAACGCTTCCACTTTGAGTGGAGTGCGGACGACGATACGAGTGAGGCGGGTGTGGCGGGCGACGTCGACGCGCCGGTCCTGCGCCGTCGAGCGGGCATGGACGGCTCGGAGCGGAGTGCTACGGGCAGGAGCACGATGCCGTCCATCTTGGCCGAGAAGCCATGGTCGGAGAAGACGCTGGATGAGATGCGTCCGCGCGACTGGCGCATCTTCCGCGAGGATTATCAGATCCAAATCAAGGGCGGTACGGATGCGCCACCGCCGCTGCGTGCGTGGCGCGAGTCGCCCTGCATGCCGCCTGCCTTGCTGGATGCGATCGAGGCGCTTGGCTACCGCGAGCCGACGCCTATTCAGCGGCAGGCGATCCCGGTGGGGCTGCAACGTCGTGACCTCATTGGCCTGGCCGAGACAGGGTCCGGCAAGACGTTGTCGTTTGTGGTGCCGATGCTTGCGCATGTGCTGCAGACGTCGCGTACGCACGGGGGTCCGTATGGCCTCATTCTTGCGCCGACGCGTGAGTTGGCGCAGCAAATCGAGGTCGAGGCGCACAAGCTGGCGCGGCAGTTGGGCGGTGTGCGTGTCGTGTCGATTGTCGGTGGCCGTGACCTGGGCGAGCAGGCGCATTGGCTGGGCGAGGGCGCCGATATGGTGATTGCGACGCCAGGGCGACTCCAAGACTGCCTGGAGCGGCACATGCTCGTGCTGTCGGCGTGCCGCTTTCTCGTGCTCGATGAGGCGGACCGGATGATTGACATGAACTATGAGGACGCGCTGCATGCCATCCTCGACTGCCTGCCAGCGCAGCGCACGACGATGCTGTACTCGGCGACGATGCCGCCGACGGTCGATCGGATGGCGCGCACGTACCTCCAGCAGCCCCTTACGATCGTGATCGGCCAGGCCGGCCAGGCTGTCGGCACGGTCGAGCAGCGTGTCGAGATGATCCATTCGGAGGCGGAGCGGTTGCAGGGCACGCTGCAGGCGCTGGACAGTGGCTTGGCGCCGCCGATGATGGTGTTTGTCAACCAGAAAGCGAATGCGGACGTGGTGGGCCGCGAGCTCCGTCGGGCCGGTTGGCGTGTGGCGATTCTGCACTCGGGCCTCTCGCAGCCGCAGCGCGAAGCTGCGATCGCGTCGGTACGTGAGGGCGCGAATGAGATTCTGTGCTGCACGGATATCGGCGCCCGTGGCTTGGATTTGCCGAACGTGTCGCTGGTGGTCAATTACCAGTTTCCCACGCAGTTCGCCTCGTACATTCACCGGATCGGACGCACGGGCCGTGCTGGCCGACGGGGCTGCGCTGTCTCGATGGTCGACGACGACGACGCCGAGCACTTTTACGCCCTGCGCCTCGAGCTAGCCAAGTCGCCCGTCTCGTCGGTCCCAACTTTTTTGGCGCAGCATCCCGCGGCCATGGCATCTACATAGGGCAGGCTAGAGCTGAGCGGCTACGTAGTCACGCGTCTCCGGCGACAGCTGCGCGAGCGCCGCGACGATGGCGTCGGCGCGCGCCCGTTCCACAGCCGCGTCGAGATCGGCCGCGTGCGCCTCGAGCTGCGCGACGGCGTGCGTGTCATCGTCGTGCGGCACGTACGAGGCGGCGCGGCACACGCGCGCCGCTGCCTCGTGCGGCGGCAGCGTCGGCTGCGCCTCGAGGAAGGCGTGTAGGTAGCGCACCTCCATCATACGACGGCGGCCGCGCCAGTAAAAGTAGCGGCGCGTGTCGGCCCACGGCATGGCATGCCGCAGCGCGCCCGTCGCGAGCATGCGCCCTGCGCGGTCGTGGGCGTCGGCGTACTCGACGGCCATGGCGTGGAAGAAGGGCGCCATGTGCTTCTCGCGCTCCTCGAGACGCTGGCGGGCCTCGGCCTGGGCCGGTCCACTCGCCTCGCTGGCGTCGCGCGCGAGCTGCGCGTACGTCGGATCGAGACGCAGCATCGTAGCGCGCTGCCGGTCCGCGCGGAACTTGATTTCGACGAGACCGGCCGCCTCGAGGACGCCGCCACGCGCGCTGTGCGCGTCGGCGGTCATCTCGATCATGCCGCGTGCATTGATCTGCGTGTCGAGCACGACCCACGAGCCGCCCCGCAGCTCGCCGGCGGGCGGGATGTGCACAAACACGGGCTGGCGGTACGACGAGAGGCCATCGACGATCTTGCTGCCCTGCTTGAGGATCTCGTCGTACATGTCCTGCTGCCCACCACTAAAGCCGCGCCAGTTGGCCAGCATGAGCAGCGGGAGTCCCTCGCGATCAAAGTCCACGATCGCCTGCGCCGTCTTGTACGCCGAGTTCGGGTACCATACCTGTCCCGCCTCGAGGATGCGCTGCTCGGTCGAGTGCGGGTTCGCGGGGTCGGCCGGCACGACGCGCTCGAGCGTGCGTGTCTCGACGGCGATCACGCCGAACGGCATGCCGCCCAGACGCGCGCGGCCCACGACGACCGACGTCGCCCATCCCGCGAGCGTCTCTTGGAACGAGTCGCGGTCAAAGAGGCCCGGCACATACACGCCGTCCACGATCGCGCCCGCGATCATCGCCCGCGGGTCGTACGGCGTCGACGTCGGCGTGAATGCCACGTCGCGGTCGACGGGGTCCACAGGCGGCAGGATCCGCGGCGGCAGGCCGCGTCGTTCCGGGACGTACGCGAGCCATCGCAGGTACTCGCGCATCGCATGCAGATCGTCTTGCACGACGAGGTGCGACACGCCATTCGCATGCATGATGCCCGGCCCACCGAGCTGCAGATTCGACGTGTACACCTCGCGGCCCAGCAGCTTGTTCAGCGCCTTGTACCCCGTCAGGATCATCGGCGACGAAGCCACTTGGATCACGCGCGTGCCGAGACGCGCCAGGTACGCGCCGATACCGACGCTGCGGCCCGTCACGATCGTCGCGGTGAAAATGTCGCCGCACGCCCGGCTCATCTCTCCCGCAATGAGGCCACTGCCCGACAGGCACTCGACGCCCAGTCCGCCCCGAGGATCGCCGACAATGTCGGTGATGACATGATGCACACGCCCGTCAGGCAACGCACGCCGCACACAGCGCACCACGCCCTCATCCACCAGCGCCGCATCCTGGTCGGCGAGGTACAGGTACTCGAATCCGCGCGTCGGGTCGTCGTCCACAAATTTGGCGCGGAAGAGCGACATGACGTCGGGCGCGAGGCCCAGACGCGCGCCGCTGTTGGCCGACACATACAGCAGCGGCACACCATCGCGGCACGCCAGGCGACATACGTGTGCAAAGAAGGCGTCTTCCTTCGGCCCAAACGAGCCGGCCTGGAACGTGACGTCGTTCGCCAGCAGGTACAGCGGCCGGCCCGCGGGGTACTCGGGCGTCCGGAGCAGCAGACGCCACGCGACCATGCCCATCGTGTTCTTCGCAGGCGGTCGCGACGTGTGCACGACGCGGCCGTCCTGCAGATCGAGCTCAATGACCTGGAGCACAGGATCGGCCACGTCGTCCGTCCGCAAGGCGTGGCGCAGGGCATCCGGCAGATCGTACACAAACGTCGTGCCGAGGCGCTCGGCATGCACTCGGCGGATCTGCAGAGGCCCGCGGTTCGTGTACGGGCGGTGGGCACTCGTGCGATGCAGCGACGTGTCGCTCGACACGTGCGGAATCGCCTGGAGCACCGCGGCGCCATGCTCATCAATCACTTCGTCGTACGCAGAGAACGCCACCGTGTACGTCGTCACCGTGCTCACAAACAGGCGCACCGGCCGAGGTGCACCGCCTTGACTGTCCTGCAGTACGACGCGGATCTCGGCCTCGTCGATGCGCAGGCGCTGAAAGTGCTCGGCATACTGCGCCTCAAAGCAGCGGCACGCGTCCAGCACACTTTCCAGCGACGCATCCAGGGGATACAGCCACGACATGAAGATGTGCGAGCCATCTGTGTTGGCAAACTCCGCGCGGCCCTGCGCGACTTCGAGCGTATTCAGCACGTCGCTCAGCACGCGCTCGCTCTCCGAGTACAGGTACGTAGCCATGTCCTGCGGCGGCCGTCCCGGACGGATCAGCGCACGCACGAAAAAGCGCACGTCCGCCCGCGTCTGCAAGCCACGCGCGTGGTACAGGTGCACGGACGACGAGGACATCGGCAGCGGCGTGATGTCAAAGTGCGGCTCAAGACGATCCAGCTCCAGCTGGTACGACAGAGCCGGCTCGACGTTCCGGATCGCACGCTGCTCGACCCACCCGCCGGCATCGAGGCGACGGTACGTCACAAAGCGCGGGTACATCCCAGGCTCACACAGCATCACCGAGACACGGCGCAGACCCGCGCGATCGAGGCCGGCCGTGTGCGCGGCAATCAGCGCACTCGTCTCGTTCAGCGCGCGGTCGTACAGACTGTCGTCGTACTCGGTGACCGCGATGCTCAGGACATTGACGGGCGTCGACGTCGGCGTGCCAAAGTGCTTGAGCGAGCGCTCGAGCGTCTCGTCCAGCTCCTCGAGCGTCGCGCACGACGTCAAGGCACCGAGGCGCAGCTTGGGCCGCGTGCGGCGATGCATGTGCTCAGCAAGGTCCGTCGTCGATGCCTGGCGCTCCTTGTCCTTGGCGCGGTTCGTCAACACGTCCGCGGACATTTGGAAGTGCCAGGTAATCAGCGCCCGGCGCTCCTGGCCAAAGTTGATCGTCACAATGTCGTACGCGCGGTACACACGGATCACGTACGTGACGAGCGCCGCGTACGCAATGCCAAGCTCAGCGCCAAAGAACGTGTGCAGCACATCCGACACATTGTGCGGCAACTCGCTCAACTCACGCAGAACCGACAGCGCCGGCAACGGCGTCTCGGACGAGACACTGCGGCGTAGCACCGCCTCCATCTGCGCCCGCCGCTCGGCCAGCGACGGCATCTTGGCCTGCAGCAGGATCTCACGCGCCTTGAGCGCCACCGGCGCCGCCGCATAGCCCTGCAGCTGCGTCAACGCCTGCAAGAGACGCACCATGCGCTGCGCCCGCGCATGCGGACTCGCCATGTCAGAGCTCTGCACGTGGTGCACCAGCAGCGTCAGCAGGAGCGCATTCTTGCGCTCAATGCCCTCGTGCGACATTTGCAGCTCAGCCACCCGGTCGAGATCGCCTTCCATCGTCGTGCGCAGCTGCAGCAGGGCTTCAGGCCCGCCGTGTTGGAACGACGCCTCGGTGCGGATGTAGCGCTCACACAGCTCGCACAGCACGGCCATCTCATGGTGCCACAGGCCCAGCGCATATGCGTCGAGAATCGCATACAGCGGCGCGGCCGCCGACGTGAGCGCCATATGCGCCGCCGAATCAGTCACATCGGCCACATGGGCATCCAGGATCGCGCGCATCTGCGCCGCTGGGAAGGGCGCGTCTGGCCGCATCGTGTCCCGCAGCGCTGCTTCGACACGCGCAGGAAGACGCCCTGTCAGGCTTGCCAGCACCTCGTCCGCCTGCTCAAACGGCAGCGACGGCGTGCGCAGGCACTCGATGAGCGTATCGATCGCTGCGTGCATACGGTCCGAGTGGTCGTAGCCATCGAGGATGTGGTGCAGCACTTGCAGCGCCGCAGCGTAGCGCTGGGCCGGGCGACGGCCGTCCATATCCGGCTCGCCATACTCGCGCAGCGTGCCGGCAAAGGGCTGCGCGCGGCGAATGCGGCTCGGGTCGTCGACATTGAGAATGCCAAGCAGGTCGCCAGGGTTAAGTGTGACGCCCGGCGACTTGACAAAAGACACGACAGCATCTTCTTGCGCCACGAGCGGCAGGTACATTTTCATGACCTCGATTTCAGCGATCGTCTGGCCGGCGCGGACGTGCTCCCCGTTCTCGACAAGGAGTCGCACGAGCTTGCCAGGCGACGGCGAGCGGATCTGCGTGGGATCGCGCTCGTCTTCGAGCATGCACGTTTGCCCATCGATCACAAGGCGGGTCTGGCCCACCTCATCCAGGGCATACACAGTGTGCGACGCACCGCCCAATCCCAGCAGCCATCCGCCGTCTCGCAACTCACGCAGCGATACACGCGTGCGCTGCCCACGAAGCTCCAGCGTCCACAGCGTCGGCGCACTCTGATGCGCAGTAAAGTGGTACCTGACATCCTCGTAGATAAAGTCGACGGGAAACTGCGTGCGCAGCGTATGACGGGGCGGGACTTGGCCGCGGTGCAGAATGCGTTTGAACTCGTCACGCGTCTCGGTCGACATGGCATGCGCTTTGACGGCCGCGCCGCACAGCACCACGAGCTCAGTGGGCGGGCGCACGGCTTCCACGCCCTCGGCAATCAGGCCATCCAGCCACGCTGTCGTGATGCGATTGCGCACAAATGCGTCGTACTCGAGGAGGGTGACGAGGTACTCGATCGTCGTGCGAAAATCACTCCGGATCGAGAGCTCTTTGAGCGCCATGACCATGCTCTTTCGCGCCTCGTCGCGGTCGGCGCCCATCGCAAACACGTGTCCAAACTGTGAGTCGGCATACTCGTGCAAGGCACCGCTGGCACTCACACTAAAGTAGCCCCACGTCGATGGCGACGAACGAAACGTGAGCTCTCTCAACGACCCCGTCCCCGGCTTGAATCCCGTATCAGGGTTCTCTGCCGTGACACGGCACGCCACCACATGCCCTCGAGGCTGCGGCGTCGTCGCCAGACTCGCATGGCGCGCGTCAAAGTCGATCGCCGACGTGCCATCGCGCACCTCGCCGTACAGCGCGCGAATGTCCGCGATGCGATGCAGCGGAATGCCCATGGAAATTTGCAGCTGGACGGCCGGGATGTTCACGCCCGACACCATCTCCGTCGTGGGATGCTCGACTTGCAGGCGCGGATTCAGCTCCAGGAACGCAAGCTCGTCCGAGTCCGGTGCATACAGCCACTCGACGGTGCCGGCCGACACGTACCCCACCAGCTTGGCAAGGCGCACGGCGGCCTGCTCCATGCGCTGCCGCGTCTCAGGCGACGCGATCGTGATGGGCGCCTCCTCAATGATCTTTTGGTGGCGGCGCTGCACGGAGCAGTCTCGGCCAAACAAGCTGATGACCTGGCCGTACTGATCAGCCAGCAGCTGCACCTCGAGATGGCGCGCTGCTTTGGCGAGTTTCATCACAAAGATCGGTGAGCCAGGCACTTCGCCCACAGCGGCATCGTACAGTTGGCGGAACATGTCAGCCGACGCACACATGCGGATGCCCTTCCCGCCACCTCCTTCTGATGCCTTGATCATGACAGGGAAACCGATGCGCTCCGCCACTTGCAGCCCCTCCGTGGCCGAGTGCACACAGGCCCGCTGGTACACATCGTCAGGCACCGTGAGGTACCCCGCATCGCTCTTCGCCGTCTCCGTGATGCCCGTGCCGGACCACGGCAGACACGGCACGTCGGCGTGCTGCGCCACGATCGTCGACGAGATCTTGTCGCCCAACGCGCGCATCGACGAGCCTGGCGGACCGATGAACAGGACGCGTGGCTGTAGCTGCGCCAACATCTCTGGCAGGCGTGGGTTTTCTGACGCGTGCCCCCAGCCGGACCATACGGCATGCGCACCCACTCGCTCAGCAATATCGACAATGAGCTCGACATTCGCATAGTTGTTCGCATTCGGTCCACCGGGGACCAGGACATACTGATCAGCCATGCGAATGTACTCGGCATTGATACTTAGGTCTTCGGGCGTAGCCATCACAATGAACTGGACGGCGCGGTCATGGCCAAAGGTATCATAGGCCCATGCCCGAACGGACCGTATTTCTTTCACCGCGGCAATGCCATTGTTACACACCAACACCTTGGTGATCACGCTATGACCACCGGACGCACGCACAAACGAAGCAACGACATCCTCAGGCCGCGCATCCGCTAGCGTGCACCCGCCATAGAAGTGCTCCTCGACTCGCGGGAGCAGGGGCTCCATGGCTGGGTAGGTGGGGGACAAGCGTTCCCAAGCGTGACGAAGGCGTGTCACGGGCGTACGTCATGGCTTACGTCATCATGCGCGCCCACCTGCCGTGTGCTGGGCAGTGCCATGTGATCGAGGCTCGACATGGCCACCGCGGCCGGTGCGGCGCAAAAGACAGGCGTGCGTGGGAGATTCGCAGGCATCATTTTCGAGCTATCTCAACTGTGGAGCCTAATGGTGACCCTTGGGCGGGTCATACACAATCTTGCGGGTCATGATCGGCGCCCACTTGAAGCGCTTGGTCCAGACCGACATGGCAAACAGGGCTGACAGCAGGATGATGGCCTTGAAGCCGGCGCGCTTCCGCTGGTCGTGCTCAGGCTCTGCCGTAAAGTGCAGGAACGACACCACATCCTTGGCCATCTGGCTCGTAGTGGCGGGGGTGCCATCTTCGTACTCAACGAGGTCGTCAAACAGCACACGGGCCATGGCAATCTGTGTGCCTGGGAAGAAGGGGTTGTAGTTCAAGCCCTCCTGCACCGTGACACCTGCTGGCGGGTCGCAGTAGCCCGTCAGAAGCGAGAAAATGTAGTCAGCACCGCCGTGTCGCGCCTTGACAATCAGACTCAGATCCGGCGGCAGGGCACCGGCGTTGGCTGCACGCGCAGCCTCTTCGTTCGGGTACGGGCTGGGAAGGTAGTCGGACAGCTTACCCGGGCGCTGGAACATCTCACCATCGTCGTTCGGACCATCCTCGTACTCAACATCCGCCGCCATAGCCTTCACCTCGTCCACCGTGTGCGACACACCCACCAGGTTGCGCCACGCAATGCGGTCCAGAGAGTGACAGGTGCTGCACACCTCCTGGTACACCTGGAAGCCGCGGCGGATGGCTGCGTGATCAAACGTCTTGAACCACTTAAAGTGCTCCCACGGGTACGCGGGTGGATGCAGACCCTCGTCGGCCAGGTTGGCGCTGAGCGACTCAAGGAACGGCCACTCGCCGTACATGTGCTGGTACCACATCACAGAGCCGAGAGCCACGGCCGTCGCGGCAATGGCCGACGTGCGCGATGTGAGCGGGGACGATGCGTTAGCCTGAGCACGAGTCGACGCAAAGCGGATCTGGACGTGTTAGCTAGGCCCCAGGCATGGCCATATGTGAGACGTACCGACTGCGCAAGGCCCTGCTTAGCCGAGGCACGCGAGATCATAGCCCTAGTACATGAAGAGAACAACTGCGCCATGGCGAAAAACAGACAGGCAGAAGAACTCTCTCAAGTCAGTATCGCCTTCCGCCTCAAGGGAATGACAGAGACCCAGTGAGGCTCGGGTTGGACCCATTTTCGCTGCTGACGCTTGCTTGCTTCGTCAGCCCCCGAACACTTACTGGCCAGTCCCTACGGCGCGTATTTCCCATCCGCCCGACACAGCGAACCAATCAGCATTGTGTCATTTCCAGTCACGCTGGAGCCCGGAAGCTCTCGGAAGAGCACGTGGAAACACGTGGGAGTCCTTCTACGCCTCCACCATGGTGCCTCACGCGCCGCTCGAGGCCCTTACGAGTGCGCGCTGCTACCGCGATGCGAGCGCCTCTCTCCAGCAGCTCGTACCAGATGTGCGCTGTGCCGATGTACAAGAAGATGCGTTGAATACTCACAAGCTCGCTAAGCATATACCTCTCTTCACGGCTCATATTCAGCGCCTGGTTCGCGCGACACACGCCTTGTGCCAACTATACCCCGACACATGGACGCGTGCTTGGAGCGCTGAGGATATTCTCGCAAGCGATGCGCTCAAGTCGGTTTGTGAACACCTGGACGCTATCCAGGGCTCAGATACGGAACAGCTGCGCGTCAGCGTTCGCATTCACGCCCACGGCACGACACGTGCGATCGTGTCTCCGTTGTGTGCGAACCGTGCAGTGCCGACGGTGCGTCTCGATCCTGAGCCTGTGCAGTTGTCAGGGCCTTTGGTATCCTATAAAACAGATGCACGCGCCGCGTACGACGCCGCCCGGCAACGCGTGCATGGCACCCTGGGCGCCTCACCGGACGGGTGCTTCGATGTGCTCCTGTGGCACGACACACCAGAGGGGCGCGTGGTGACTGAATCGAGTATCGCTAACCTCGTACTCGAGCGCGATCATGGTGACCTCGTGACACCGGCCCTGTCTGAGGGCCTCTTGCCGGGCCTTCTTATCCAGGAACTCGTCCGCCAAAACGTCGTTCGGCAAGACGTGATCCGAGTCGACGACATGCATCGAGCATCACGGCTGTGGCTCTGCAATGCAGTGCGTGGCATGTTTCGCGTTGAGCTCGTGTCCTAGTAGGTGAGTGACTGCAGCGTGTGCCAAACGCGCTTGCTCAGAGCCTGTCCGATTCGTCTCCGAGGGAGGCGCGTCGTGGGATCAATGGTCGTGCTAAGCAACTGCTGAGCATCGAGTACCGACGCACACTGTGCGTACGCATGCAAGAGATGAGCCGGCGTGGGCCAACGCCGCGTCATTTCCTGGGCCTTTTCTGGCGACACGCCTCGAATGCACAAGAGCATGCGTGACCACATATCCAGCAGCGAGCCTGATGCGCTTGTTTTCGTATGCAGTTCCTGGTATGTGTGGAACGACGTGTGGAAGCGCGTACCGGGATGCTCAGCGCGCATCATGCGCTGCATCTGTGCGTACGTGTCACGCTGAATGTGCTCCTCCCGTAGCACATAGAGAGGCTTGTCCTTGTACATATGCTGTAACGTATCGTGCATCGTCACGAGGAAATCCACGGTGCCTTGGCCATGGGCGGTGCGATGCACAAAGAATCCATCAATGACCTGAGTACTGCTCAAGGCCGTTTGGATTTGTGCACCATACCGCTGTACTAGCTCCGAGACGTGCATGTCTTCCACAAGATACAGGACCTGCCCGATTCCTGCCTGCTGAAGACGCTGCTTCTGGTCGTGCCATCGTCCATCCATCAAACTCGATGTCAGGTCGTCCAGTCGCTTGCGTTCCACCACGACGTCTAACACCACTTCTTGCATATGCGCCCATGCTTGCTGCTGCTCGGACGGCAAGCGCGGCTTCGCCCGAGCTATCCAAAGTATGTCGCCCAATTCAAGGACACGTCCTTCACATGGCACGCCGCGCTCACGCAGTGCGTCATGGAAGGTAATGCGCCCGTCCACCGTCTTGGCTCGCACTTCGCGGTGGTCTACGATCATGTGAATGGTGTAGGACGAGGCAGGGAGGATGTGGTACGGCACATGCGGCACGGGCGCCGGGCTCGACGAAATGACAATCGGCGACGAGTCCATGAGGGAAATGGTCAATGGTTTGGTGGGTGTGCAGATTTGGATGTCATCCACGTCATCCGAGTCAAGGTCAATCACAGGCACCTGAGAACGGGGGGGCAGGTATAGGCGGGGAACAGACGGTGGTGCGTGTTCGTGCGCGGCGGGAGAGGTCGGAGACGGCGCTCTCGGCAGAGGTTCAGGTGCCTGCCGAGTGATGCCCTCCGCGAGGGCAACGAGCTCGGCCACCTCGAGTCCCTGCGGACTTAAAGAGAAGAGAGCAGGATTTCCACGACGGAAGACGTATCCTTTGTGAATGAGGGTCTTGATGCTGTTCCAAGCTGTGATGAACGTCTTGTTGGACTGACTGTGGCGGACGAGCGAGGAGGGTGCTGCGCCGCTGCGTCCAGGCATCGTATAGTCGCTATCACAATAAGGCTGCGCGCGTGCAATCAGTTCCGACTTACCAAGCTGAGCTTCGTCATCGCCGTCCTCCAGCACACGGGTATAGAGGGCCACGAGCAGTCCATGCGCTCCTGATCGTGGTTCGGGTATATACGCTTTGGTTTTGCGGGGTCGCGCCGTGGCGTGACTCCGGGACGGGGCGATCATGCTGCCGGGTTTGGGCGGCATGTCTTGGCCGTGCTCTGCACACCACTGAGCATACGCGCGCTCGATGCGCTCGGCAATGGACGCGCCTATGCCACGCACACGCACTGTTTCGGAGGGGTGCACCAAGGTATCCTGACATGCAGCAAGGGACTGATGTGCCTTGAGATACGCAGATGCCGCCTTGGTGCCGCGCTGCCGCGCCTCATCGGCCCATGCCTCGAGGAACGACAGCCACACCGCCACGGGTGACGTCATCCCCAAGGAACAGGCTGGACGCGCGCTCGACGCTGGGTGTGTATCACGTGCTGGACCGAGGGATCATCAGCAGATTTTGAGCCAGACTGGCGACTACGGCGAGCGCAGCGGGGAATGTACTACAAGATGACATCCGAGATGGACTTTCCACTCTTAGTACAGAGGGATGAAGCGGCCGCTGTCGGGTCAGTGGACATGGTACGTACGCATTCTTGCCGAGCGAGCCCTTACCGTGGCGGGTGGGGATGTAGCTAATGGCAAACTCGCCGAGGTAGTGGCCGGTCATCTCGGGCTTGATTTCGACGGTCGTGAACACCTGGCGTTAGCAAAAGGGAGAGGGTGTGTGTGTGCGTACCTTGCCGTTGTAGACGCCAATCATGGAGCCGATCATCTCAGGCACCACAATCATGTCACGCATGTGCGTGCGGACGACGGCGGGCTTCTCGTTAGGCTGAGCCTCCTTCTTGGCCTTGCGCAGCTTCTTGATGAGGGCCATAGGCTTGCGCTTCAGACCACGCGAGAAGCGCCTGCGGGCACGGGCGTGCACCAGCTTGACAAAGTCTTCGTTCGACATGTCGAGCAGGTCATCGAGGTCCACACCGCGGTACGAAAACTTGCGGAAGGTCCTCTTGCGCTTCAGCTCTGCGGCGGCAGCAGCGTCGTAGCTATCCCTGTGATGGTTAGTGCACTCCCACGGGCAGGACGTACATCTTCGACGGTGTGAGAAAGACGGCCGTGTGGTCGACGCCAGGAAAGCGGTGCCCAGTGTGTCACGTGCGATGCAGTTTTGGACATGTGCACGTGACACTCACTGCCTGCCCCTACTCGAGGCGCGTCCTGCCGCCGAGCTGCTTTCTTCACCCTCAAGTCTTCCCACAGGGACCAAAGCTAGTTCAGCGGATTTGTGGTACGAAACCAGCAACAACTAGACAAGATGAAGCACATTGCCGCCTACATGCTGCTCTCGCTCGGTAAGGAGGAGAAGCCTACCGCCGACGACGTGACCAAGCTCCTCAGCACGGTCGGTATTGAGGCCGACGGTGAGCGCCTCGAGAAGCTCGTGGCTGAGCTCGCTGAGAAGGACCTTGCCGCCCTGATCTCGGAGGGTAAGGAGAAGCTTGCCTCGGTGCCCTCGGCTGGTGCCGTGGCTGCCGCCCCTGCTGCGGGTGGTGCTGCCGCCGGTGGCGCCGCCGAGGAGGCCAAGGAGGAGAAGAAGGAGGAGCCCAAGGAGGAGTCGGACGACGACATGGGCTTTGGTCTCTTTGACTAAGTGTCGGCCTCTTTTCAAAAGCGAATACCTACATAGCTTGAGTAGATACCCAAGCTGTGCTACGTGCACATTCGCCCTCTATGCCTCGTCGGACTCGACAAAAATGTCGCGGTACTTGAGCAAGATGGTCTCGATGGCTTTGCACTGGAGGCCCATGTCGGGGAGGAACATGGCACCGCTGGCGCCTGTACTTGCCATCTGCGCCTCGTGCGGCGAGCGCAGCAGCGTGGGCCCAAATACGATCGCGAGGTTGTGCGCCGACATTTGATTGTCGGCCTCGTGGGCTCGAACGCGGTCGAGATGCGTCATGAGGAAGCGCAGCGTGGCATAGTTGGCGTCGGGCAGATTGTTGACCTGCTCGTGCAGGCGGACCTGGCGCAGAAAGTCGTTGCTGATCTTGGCTGCCTCGATGAAGGCTGGGTATAATGGGTACGTGAACAGCGGCTCAGGCAGCTCACGGAACCACTGCTTGAGGCAGCCCGCTACGATGTTGATATCCTGGATGGCCTCGTTCGCCATCACATCCACGGTCGACCAGTCGTAGTCGAAGCGGTTCTTGAGCTTTTGGACGCGCGACGAGGTGCCGGACAAGCGGTAGATGCCCGTGTTGCGGATGCCCACGCGCTCGATGGCATCGGCGCAGATTTCGAGGATGGGCGGCACTTGGACGCCGTCGCGTACCATCTGCGTCTCGAGGTCGACGCCGAACACGGCGCGCGACGCCTGCGGCGCGCCGTCGACGTCGCTGGGCGCCTGCTTCAGGGTCGATTGGTGCAGGTACTGTGCGAGTGTTGCCTCGTCGTAGGGATTGACGCGTTGCGGCGTCGGCTTGTGCTCCTTGTTGTTGAATACGAGCTCGTAGTTCTGCATAAAGTCTTTGAAATCGCTCTTGTTGTTGATAGAGGCGACCGCGTCTCGCAGTCCCTGGGGCGCGGACTTGTCGCCGAGAGGATTCACGCACAAGCCGTCGCTGAGCGCGATGCTTTCGTACAAGAACGCGTAGCGCATGAGCTGGAACTGCAGGCCCGTTTCGAGCTCGTCGAGCGACTCTTTGTAGGCACGCAGAATCTGGGGGAGCTGCTGCTGGAAGTACTCTTGGCGCTTGGCCTGCGCCGTCTGCGCCTCGGACCGCAGCGTGTCGTGCGCCTGGCCTTGTTTCGTGCGGCACTCGTCCTCGGTGCGGGCGATTTGCTGGGGATTCTTGGACTTGAACAGGCTGCTGCCCCTGGAAAACGGCATGCCGATCGAGCGCTTGTCGTTCGCGCGTGGATCGCCGTTCTTGATGAGCAGAACGCGATCGAGGTCGTCGATGGTGCTGTCGAGACGCAGGCGCGCACGATCCGCGGCGCTTTCGGCCTCGAGCAGGCTCTTTTCGAGACGGAAGCCCAAGTCGCGTGACTGCTTGCGGTGCTGTTCGGCGTCATACACGAGGCTCGCGATGTCGTCGCTGATGTTGGTGAGCTTGCTGGCGAAGCGGAAATGGTTCTCGCTGAGGATATCCTGGTTCTTGATCATGTGGACCCAGCTCGTCCCGTACGTGCCCGCACGCACGTCGTTGCCCGTGTAGTCTGACATGGCAGTGCGCGAGATCTTCTTCAGGCCCTGCGCATACTCTTCCTCGAGCGCCGCCCGCTTCTTCAGCATCTGACTCGCGCCGCGCGCCGACTCGATGCTCTGCTTCATGCGCTCGTCCATCAGGTGCAGGCTGCAGTCCATCGAGTTGAGCGCACGCATCGTAGCCTCGTCGACGGCCTGCGATGCTTCCGCTCCCAGCGCTGGCGCGTTCGCCGCCGCCTCCGCCGGCCTCGCCGCGTCGTCCATCGTCGCTGGCCCCAGGCCGGCGGAGGCGGGGGCCGCGGCACGTCTGTTCCGAGCCACGTGCTGCACGTGCTATTTACGTCCACGAGGCGGCGTCCGTGGCCCATTGGCGCTGCAGCAGAGGCGCACATGGATCCCAGCGGTTGCCGAGGTTCGCGATCCAGCTAAAGAGGCGGCGCTCGATCCATGTCTCCCACACGTAGCGCCACGGCTGCATGACGTACCAGGTGAGCATGTGGTTGTACAAGTAGTAGCTCGGGTAGTCGTACGCGACTTTGACCGCGGGGTTCACAAAGATGCGGGGTCGGTGGGGGCGCGCGAGGCGGTGCATGTCGACGCTCGTGAGGATGGACTCGGACGCGTTGCAGGACGCGCATGTGCGGAACTGCAGTGGGAGCTTGGCAGGGTAGTCGAGGCCGTCGGCGCGCTCGATCGGCGGCGGCGGGAGGGCGGCCACGGCCGGCTCGTGGCGCAGGACGGGCGGCGTGGCGTTCGTGAACCAGCGCGCGTCAAACACCGTGAGGCCGTTCCAGCACGCGTTGACGGGGATGGGCCGCTTCGCGTCGACGGCGCGCCGCTCGAGCTTGCGCCGGAAGTACGGCCAGAGTGGACGCACCGTCTCGCCGTACTGGTCACGGAGCACCCACGTGTCGTAGAAGCCGAGCCAGAAGTAGTCGAGGGCGCACGCCTGGTCGTACGTGCCGTTGAGCGTGTGCACGAGGTGGTGCAGCATGTGCGGCGTGTACAGCACGTCATTGATCCACACGACCTTCGATATGGGCATGTGGACGTCGTCGTACAGCGGCCGCATCGCCCTGTTCCGCAGCGTCGAGAGCCGCTGAATGCGCTCGAGCGAGCGGATCGACGCAGGCAGCGGCGCCGAGACGATCGTGTGGCGCACGCCAGCGTGCTGGAGCGTGCGGCGCAGTGCCTGGAGCATCGCCGGCGTCCTGTCCTGCGAGTCGTTCTCCAGCACCGACACGTAGACACGGTCTGGGCCCACGTCGCGTGCGAACGTCAGCAGCGAGTCCGTGTACTGCGGCAAGATGCGCTCGGCGTTGTACAGAATCGACGCGATAAAGTACGTGTCATTCGACGCACGCCACGCCGGCGGCACGGGCAGATGCGCCGGCGCCCAGCCACGCAGCGCGCTGAGCGCCACCCAGGCTGTGACCACAACGAGCACGGCGCGGCGCGCGAGCGATGTGGCAGCCCACGCGCGGCGATACAACATCTCCCACAACAGCATCGGGCACGTGAAGCACACGGCCACGGCGTACAGGTACAGCGTGCTCGGCATGGAAAAGTACCAGCTCAGGCCCAGGAAGAGCACCGCCGAGACGACGCCAATCCGCCTGCGCGCATGGCGCAGCCGCGCAGGCCGCCACCATGGCGCACGCACACGCGGCGTAGGTACGTGCGCGCCCATCTCTTCGTGGCCGAGCATGTCCAGCACGACGCCATCGGGTGGCGATGCCATGAGACACGGCCAACAGCTCGGTGGCGGCTATGAACGAGGCGAGTCAGGTGGAGGCCGCGCGGCACGGCGCGCCTCGAACCGTGTGTGCGTCGCAGCGACGGCCTGCAGCGCGTCGAGGACCTGTAGGAACGGCGGCTGCCAGCGCACGCCGCGCGCCACGAGGACGACGAGGCACAGGAGGAGCGCGTGGCGCACGATGTGCGCATAGGCGTGCCAGTGCTCCCAGGGCCCGGGGGGAAGGGGCAGCTGCTCGGCGTACAGGATGGCGCCGACGTCGACGGCGAAGAGCGCGAGGAGCGCGAGCCACGCACGCGTGCGCCAGTGCGCGCGGGTGCGTGTGGCGACGAGGCCAGGGTACGCGCGCTGTGCGACGTTCTCGACGAGACGCGGCAGCGTGCCATGGGGCGTGATCGTGGCGATCGAGAGCGCGAGCGCCTGCGCGACATACATGCGCCACACATGATAGAGGCGGTAGGCCTGGTAGTCCTGCGTGTCGTGGCAGTGCGTGCACGCGACGATGGGCGCGGCGCCTAGCACGAGGTAGACTTTCTGTACGCGTCAGCAGCGATATACGTACGCGGCCTTCGACGCTCGAGAGGCGCGCGAGGAGCGTCTCGAGCACGGCGCCGGGAGCGAGCCACGAGAGCTGCGCGGGCATGGCGTCTCGCAGCACGCGCGTCGGCACCGACGTCGGCATGTGCAGCAGGAGGAACACATCGCTGGGGAAGCCCCACCCCGCCTGTCGAAGCGCGGCGGGCAGCCACCACGCGGGGATGCACTGCACGGCGTGGTACAGCGCGGCGAGCAGCAGGAGGGGGTGCACGACCCCCTCCTCCCACGCCGACGACCGGGGCCGAGCCACAGGCCAGGCGCTGGGCGGCATGGTGTGGAGGCGAGAAGACGGCCACCGAGGGGGGGGGGTATCCTACAAACCCTACGGAGAGCGAGCGGGCTCGGGGGGCTGGTCGTGGAAGGGGGCGAGCGGGAAGCTCTGCGTCGGCTCGTCGATCACGAACGACGCAGCAGCGTCGCGGTCGGAGTAGACGCGCTCATAGTCCGCGGACGACGCGGGGGCCTGCACGTTGGCATTGAGCAGGTAGACGCCGAGGAACGTGACGAGAAAGCCGCCGAGCAGGGACACGGCGGCGGCGTTCGACGTGTCAAAGCCCTGGAAGAGCAGCACCGACGCCAGGATGGTGGATGTGGTGAACATGACATAGTAGATCGGATTGACGACGTTCGTCGAGAACTGGTCGAGCGCGCGGTTGAAGTAGTTCATCTGGACGAGAATGCACAGCACGACCATGAGGCCGAAGCAGTACGTCGACAGGTGCGTGAGCTGGTTGTGCCCGTCGAAGGTCAGGCGCAGCGCCACGCCCAGCGCCTTGACGCTCATGACCGAGATCGAGCCGACGAGCGAGCAGATCGAGAGGTACACGAGCGGCGTCCGGTGGCCGTAGCGCGGCACGACACGCCACACCATGTAGAGCGAGAAGCACGCCGTGCAGAGGCAGTAGATCAGAAAGGGCGCGCGCATCGCATACTGCAGAATCTCGTCGACCGTGCGAATATCCCGGTCCTCCGGCGCGTTCACGACAATCACCACCGTGCCCACGAGACACAGCGCACAGCCCATGATGCCCAGCCGCCCCAGATGCTCATGCAGCAGGAACGACGCCAGCACTGCGCCCACCAGCACACTCAGCGCACCCAGCGGCGTCACGAGGATCGGCGGCGCAAACATGTACGCCACGAAATTCGCCACCTCGCCCACGACCATCGTCAGCATGCCGGCCCACCACACCGGATTGCCCAGATAGCTCAGGCGCTCCGACGCCAGCCCCTCGCTATGCGCCGCCGCACTCATCAGCCCCTTCTTCGTGATAATAAAGCTCGTGCCAATCGCCACACTCGAGCTGATCGCGAGCATCAGCCCAATCCATTTGTCCTGCATCCGCCACGTCATGCTCGCAGGTGGCAAGAAGGTCACACACCTCCACCACCACCGCCTCGCCCCGCCGCCTCCTGTCCCCTCGGGTCGCACCTCGACATGGCCGAGTCCGCGATGCTCGAGCGGTACGCCCGCGGCGACGCGAGCCAGGATCTCGTCGATGCATGGCCGTCCCTGCGCCCGCACCTCCTCCAGCGCCTCCGCGACAATGTGCGCGCATTCGCAGTCCGCACCGAGCCGCACCTACACAAGGCAGCGCCCCTCGCCGACCTGCTGCGCGACGATCCCTCCCTGATCGAGCGGCCCTCCGCCGCCATGGAGCTCCTCATGACCGAGCACAACATCACGCCCGACGACACCCACGGCTTCGTCCCCGCACGCGCGCCGCCCCCCTCGGCCGCCTGGCCCACCTGGGACGCCGCTCTCGACGGCAGCCATGTAGACCGCGTCTGCGAGCATGTGTGTGCGATGCTCGATGACTTTGACGCGCCGCCCTGCACGATGCAGCGCGTCGCCGAGCTGCTCCTCGAGCCCACGAAGCAGTACCATACGCGCTCCAAGTACCTCGGCGCCCTTCGCCGCGTCCTCGGCGTCACCGGCACACTGCGCCAGGCGCCGACGCCGCCACCCCGGCCGGCCGTGCCCAGCATCGCGCCCGACGCCACCGTCCCCCGCGGCCGCGTCGATGAGCTCGACTCCAGCACGGCGCACGGCACCGTGTCCCGCACCGTGCAGCCCCTCAGCGCCGCCACCCACACGCGCCAGCGTTCATGATACCCTATCTTCTATCGTGTGCTCGACGTCGACGTCCGAGTGCTTCTCGGACGTGTCGCTGTTGTGGCTGCTGTCCTTGCCAAAGCCGACGCGCTGCAAGACGTGCGAAAGCAGGTGCGGCTCAGCCGCGTGCATGTGCATGTCAAAGTCCTTATCCGGCCCGTCTTCGAGGCGGTGTCCATCCTGCGGATTGCGCACCTTGTCGATGAACGTGCCGGTCCGATCGGCGTCCAGCACACAGTCCTGGATGTCGATGTGCTGCCGATCGAGCATCGTGAACGGCTGGTTCGTCGCACGCGCATACAGCCAGCCAAGACAGATCCGCGTCGCACACGACCCCAGCGTAAAGCCCATACTGCCCAGCGGCGCCGCGAGAAACGCCCCAATGACGCTGTAGTCGTCAGGGTCGCCGTACAGGCCATTCGGCAGCCCAATCAGACTGCCGCCCTCGATCGCATCGCCGTGGTAGTAAATCGTGCCAAACACAAACACGGTCAAAAAGCCGCCGCATCCGCCCACGACGAGATCGAACCCGTTCAACACAGCCAGGCGGCGCGACAGACCCAGGAACACGGACGGAATCACGGCCAGGCCCGCCAAGTCGGCCACGAGAAACACCTGCAGAATATCAATGTCAATCACAGCAAGCGCAACACACGGCACATTGAGCGCAATGAGAAACAGGCGGCACCACCAAATGTTGACGCGGCTCAGCAGCAAGTCGCTCTCAATCACACTGATCATAGCCGACTGAAACGTATCGTACGCACTCGACGACAGCACACCCGTCAACACCAGGACCAGGCCATGCACCCACTTCGGCATGTACAGCAACGCACGAAACAGCGCATCGGAGCCATCGTCGTAGGCATCCTCATCGCTCGTGTTGATCGGCGGCTGCGCGTGCGACCAGTACGCCAGCGGGCCGGCCATGCCGACCAAGAACACAATCGTAAACAGCGGCAGCGTCGCCAAAATCACACTTAGGTACAGGCCGCCATTCGTGCGCGACGCAAACGCCCGTTGCCAAAAGCCCTGGTTGAACATCTGTGAAAAGACGATCGAGATCGTCAGAATGTACCACAGCTCGCCGCCCAGACGGTGTGCACCGAGCAAGCCGCTCTCGTGCATCAGATCCTTGTCGATCGACAGCTTCTTGCTGAACATGACCGAGCCAATAATAATAAAGACAATGACGACGATCGCATTAAAATTGTCCGTCCACAGCGACGCCTTGAATCCACCGTACGTCGTGTAAATCGTCGTCGTCAGCGCAATCACCAGCGGCGGCACCACCTTGTTCATGTCTGGCTGAATGGTCCGCACAATGACACTGTACGTATTCAGCTCCACAATCATGAAGCAAAACATAAAGCCCAGAAACACGAGCGCACTGAAAATGCCGATCGGCCACCCGAATCGGCGCCGCACAAACTCGGCCAGCGTGAAGCCGTCCGGACAGTACCGCCGAATCAGCGGGCCAAAGAACGCAAAGGCCCACAGCGGCGCAATGGTCGAGAACGCATACGCACCCAGGCCAAAGAGGCCTGCCCCGGGCACAAGCGTCATTTGAGGGTACGCCTGCAAGAGCGACGACGACATAGCTGTTGGTTAGTACCGCACGCAACAACACAAGCGAATGACAGTGACATAGATTCCCTTCGCGAGCATGATCTCGTTCAGGTACATGCGACGCCCGTGGACCGACCACGCGCGCCGCAACAACGGTATATTCTCAGCCATCGTCTGTAGCCATGCTTTGCTAGAAATACACAGCTGCGTCGGCCATCGGCCGCAAGACACAGGCACCCGTATCCACGTCACACGCCCAACACCTCTCGGTGCTGTGTACGCTCGGTGTGCGAGAATCCTTCCAGGGACGGCTATGCCGTTGTCATTCTACCGTTCCATAAGACACGAACCCGAAGCAATCCAATTCAGCGCCAGCGGCAGAGCTAACGTCAGCACGTCCCCACCGCCCACGTACCTGGTTGGGTGCGTACACCACTGATAAATTCGCGCTTACTGCGCGTATTGATGCCGGCCCACAGACCCACCAGCATAAAGCCACACAACGTCGAGTACACGAGAGCATCGCCCTGCGCCTTGGTCAGCCGTCCATTCGGCGCCGCAAACGTCGATGGATCCATCGGGAGAAAAAAAAACCCGAGGCGACGCACCAGCACACCGGTCGCCGAATGACTCGGCTTATCACGTGACAAAGGCGGTGGCGGCGCGTCCCCAGTCTTGGCGCCGCCGCCGACGACGACGACGATGCCGGCGGCCGGTGTCCCAGCGACGTTCCGGTCGAGTACCGCGCCTCTGTACAGGCGGTACGCGAGTGGTCTGGGCACGAGTGCGACGGCCGTGCCGTCGCTCGAGGAGCTGCAGCATCTCGTCCATCACCTGCAGACGCTCCGCCAGGATTGGGCGTCTCGTGCGCAGACGCTCGCCGAGGAGCGGCGCGCCATGGGCGGCACGAGTGTGCATGTAAAGCAAGAAGACGACGCGCGCGCTGAAGAAAGTGACTCGGATGCCGACTGGGCGCCCAATGACCGCGTGCAGCGCACCTATAGCCGGGCGCATCGCAAGCGCGAAGAGGCGTCGGGGTCGGAGAGTGATGTGCCTCTGCATGCCGTGCAGCCGAAGCCCAAGACGCTAGGTGTGAAGCTGCGTCTGATGGACGATGCGCACAAGGCGCGGCCGGAAGCAGTGCCGGAGAAGGCGCCTCTCGTCCCCAGCGCCGGCGTCATTGATCTGCGCGGCGACACGTTTCACGATGCCACGACCTTCAGCTGGGACGCGCCATCCGATCCCCAAAGCAGCTTTTTGCCCAAGCGCGAGCCTATGCGCGAGATCCGGCCGTACCCTACGCATCCGTACGATGTGCACGAGGACTTTGCGAATACCGACTGGCACGACCGAGAGGCGATGTACACGGTGCCAGGCCACGTACCGCCGAGCAGCGCCGCTCGCCCGCGGCCGGCGAAGGAGGCGGCGCAGGTACCCGCTACGACCTTCTTCCACTACGTCGATGCGTACTTTAAGCCCGTGACGGAGGACGACTTGGCCTGGCTCTCGAGCCAGGCCGATGATCTGTCGCCGTACGTCTTCCCCGAGCTTGGCGTCCACTACCGCAAGATATGGGAGAAGGAAGACGCCGAGCTGCAGAGCGTCTTGCAGGCCATGGAGGGCCAGGCGCCCACGCAGCCGCCATGGCGACCGGCCCCGACGTCCGCGCCGGACGACAGCCCGTTCGTGCCCTCCAACACCACGCTGGATGCGCTCTCCGACGCCCAGATGTACGACCCCAGCACACGTGGTGGACCGCTCATGGAGCGACTCGCCGCCTCGCTGATGATCGACGACGCGTCGGAGCCACACGCCGAGGCGCCCACGGACGCGTCCGACGCACTCGACCCACACGTCTCGCTGGTAGACATGGAGACCCAAGTGCGGCACGCGTGTGAGTCGATCGGGCTGCTCGAGACGGGCGCGCCGATCCACTGGGACGAGCAGGGCGACAGCCTGATTGCGTCCACCTTACGACTGGCCCAAGCACGGCTCCGGCAGCAAAGTCGCGCGAATGAGCTGCGCAAGGCGCGGCTCTTCCAAATCGCCAAGGACCGCATGGCGTACCAGGACTACCAGGCCTGTCTGCAGGCCGTCGATCGCGAAATCGAGGCCAACTGGACCAAGCGGCAAAGGCAGATCAAGGCCAGTGTCGGCAAGAAGCGCAAGACGGACGCAGAGGCAGGGCCCAACAAGCCGCAGCTGTCAGAGTCCCTGCCAGACGCTCTGCAGCGCCGCAAGAAGCTCAAGGCCGCGTTGGAGCCGCTGTTCGCCAAGATCCCACATGCGTGTGCGCCGCCCACCGAAAGTATATACCACGGCATAGACACGTAATTACGCACAGCGTACCAACAGCGCCTGACCCCCACACACAACGTGCGTGGCTCGCTCGGACAGTGGCACGCGCCGCGGCTCAGACACACGGTGATCTGCCAGGGCGCCCAGACCGAGGCGCCCCTCCGGCGAGTCTAGGCCCCACGTCCATACATGCCCCGCGTCCGTGACAGCGGCCGCGTACTGCAGACTCGCACTGAGCGACACGGCGCGCGAAGGCAGCGGGAGGCGCGTGAGACGCGCATACGGCGCCTGTGCATGCCCCGTCGCGCCGTAGCCCGCCGTGTACACGCTGCCGTCGGCGGTGAGAACGAGGAGAAAGCTGCCGCCCACCTGCACGTCGCACACAGCCTGGTCGATGGGCAAGAGCGTCGGAGTTTCCAGCCGGTCGACCATGTCACGACGCAGGTGCTGGCCATACTCCGTGTTGCCCCAGAGAAAGACGCGCCCACGCGACGTCAGTGCCGCCGACGTATCGCCCTGGGCAGCCAAACGCGTCACGCCTTCGCCGTCCGCCAGCGGTAGCGCGACGCGCTCGAGCGTGGCCAGGTACGGCGCGTGCGACGGCACGCCCAGCTGCCTGTCCGTATGCAGGCCACAGGCCCATACCTGCGCACCGGCGAGCACGAGCATGTGATCCAGACCGGCACACACGCTGCGCACAGCGGGCACAGCAAGGCGCTGGAACGACAGCGAGCCCGGCGCCTGGTCGAGGCCGATTTGGCCTCGGAGATTCGTGCCGCTCACGTACAGCGCATCGGAAGTCGCCAAACACGTGAAGCCAAGGCCCGCCGCCGCACTCACAATGCGGTCCGGGAGCGCGATGCGCGCCGTGCCCTGCACGCTCGTGCGTCCCTGACCCAGTTGCCCCCACGTGTTGTGACCCGCCAAGTACGCCGTCTGTGCCTCTGCCACCACCGCATGCGAGACGGACGCCGCCGCTACCGTGCCTCGCACAGGCACATCTAGCAAGCGCCCCTGCGTAGCGAGCGCGCCCCACCGTCCAGCCACGCGCCAGCGCCGCGACGCTCCCATGGGTGGATCGACGCGTGGCTGGGCGCCGGACGGCGTGCCAAGCTTAGTCAGCTTAGAAGAGGACCGCGGCACCAGAGGCTCTTTCCTTGTTCCCACCATGGCCCTGTACGAAGGTATCAAGTCTCTGCTGCCGCCCAGCGTTGTGCGCTACACGGCACCGATGCATTTTTGGCAGCCGGGCGTGACGCCGCTCTCGACAGTCATGTCGGTGGTGGCCATGTCGGTGGGGTACATCACGATCGTGCTGGGTGGTCAGGCCGTAATGCGGCACCTGCCGGCGGTGCCGGCGCGGGTGCTCAAGATCCCCTTCTTCCTGCACAACGTCCTTCTTTGTCTCGGAAGCCTGCTGCTCTTGTGCCTCTACCTGGAACTCGAGATCCCGATCATTTTCAGGTATGGCCTGCACAACTCGATCTGTGAGTTCCGATTGTACTTTGACGCGGAAATGTTCCACATCATCAACTACTACTTCAAGTACTGGGAGTTTGCCGACACGCTCTTTCTCGTGCTCAAGAAGAAGAAGCTGCTCTTCTTGCACGTGTATCACCACATGGCTACCGCTGCCCTGTGCTACTCGCAGATTGTGAACCAGACCACCCTGTCGTGGGTCATCATCTGCCTGAACCTCGCCGTGCACGTCATCATGTACGGCTACTATGCGCTCGCGAGCATTGGTGTCCGGTGCCCATGGAAGCAGCTCGTCACGACAGGTCAGATTGTACAGTTTGTCATCGACGTCGTCGTGTGCATCTACGGTATTTACCATCACTACGTTCACTTGTACGCGCCATGGCTCCCATATGTGCGCTACTGCCACGGCGAACCCGCCGCCGCCTTCTCGGGTCTCGGCATCCTCGTGAGCTACCTGGTCCTGTTTATTCTCTTCTACCGCGACACCTACAAAAAGGCCCCAAAGACGGACAAAAAGACCCAGTAGCGGTGCCGCAGTCCGTCCGGCCAAGGACCGGCGCCTAGCGGCCGAGCCTCAACGCTGTCACGTGCTGCGCGACCAAGTGCCTGGCGCTACCCACAATGGACCTATCGACGCCATGTCTACATAGCATACCTAGATGGTGAGCAATACCAACGTACTTCCTAGTCCATTCGCGCGCCGTGTTTTCGTACGCAGCCCTGTCGGTCTTGTACAGGTGTGCAATGTCCGGCACAAGAGGGTCGTCGGGGTTCGGGTCTAGAGGCGTCAGCCACACGCGGCACACATACCCGTCAGCATGGAGCAGATGGACAGAAGAACTACCGTCAGCGCACATATTTACGTACCCTTCGAGATCGTCAGAGCCGGGCTCCATTGGTCCCTGAGAATGTCCAAGCAGATGCTGCCATTCGCGTTGATATTCGGGTGGTAGATCTTCGTCGTGAAAGACACCTTGGGCGGCTTGAAGGGGTAGTCCGTCGGGAATGTAATGGTCAGGAAGAACACACCGCCACTGTACGGCGAGTCACTCTACCTCGTAAGTAGGTGGCGACATACCGGACCCATGATCGTAGCTTGCCACTGCGCTGGTCAGCTGCCTCACACTCGATCTACACATACCTGGAACATGTTGTCGCCCGTCGGACCGGCGCTGCACGATGACGGCGGGTCGCGACCGAGATCGGCCAATTCCTGCATAGGTAAGCCGTCGGCACACCATACACACCTTGCTAATACGTTTCATCGCCATCTTGGAATCGAATCAACAATGCCGTGGCGGGGAACAAGAGAGAAGAAACGGACCCGCTCCACCCTACCGCCACGTACGCCCGTCACCTGGCTGGGGCATCCGTGTCTCGGCCGAGGTAGGCATCCGCGCTTTTTGATCGGGCGACGACGCGCTGCGTCGCATGGCGATCAAATGCCGCCGCCCTCGCCGCCGGAGGCTGTGGCGGAGCGAAAAGACCATGCGCGACCATCGGGGTGGTCGCGCGAGGCCCCGCCAGCGAGATTTCGTCCGTGGGGTGCACCAAGATCGCATGAATGGCCGCGTGACCATGAGCGGCCACGCTCGAAAAAGAATCGCGGCTATCGGTCGTCGCGTGGCGACCATGCCTACTATGACTACGACCAAGCAGGTTTGAACCAGATGCAGGCTTCACGCCCCTATATGCAAGAACAGGATGCCAATGTCACAGAGGATCTATATGGTGAGCCGGAAGTGGACGTGAAGCGCACGACGGCCAAGGAGCCCGAGGGACTCTTGGACGAGCGTCCCAATGAGAGTCGGCTCGGTCCCACGGAGAAAGAGGCGCCTCTCGCGCACGATCCTGCAGAGACACGCGATGCTCAAGATAACGCACCCGTCCCAGACGCTGCCGAGCAGCCGATCGTCTCTGAGGCGCGCGAGTCCCTAGAGTCGTTACCGCCACCCACGACAGACGGCCCACGCGTCGAGTCAGAGCCAGCGCCGCCTCAGACGTTAGCAGAGGAAAAAGTGAATGTGCCAGCGCCGTCGAAGGAGGCCCCTGAGGAACGCTCCGTCGCAGCTCAGCCGGATCCTGACCCGCAAACGGATGTACCGAGAGAGAATGCGCCAGAGTTGCCTTGCGAGTCTCCTCCCACTCATCCTGAAGATCCAGCTGCATCCACCACGACAGAGGATCACGAAGCAGAGCGCATGCAGCGCGTCGTGCATGCACTGACCCAGCAGTTGGTGCTGCGCTACCCATGGTCAGATGCACACACGCACACGATTCTGGAAGAGAATCATCGAATCACTGCGTCGCTACGTGTGCCTGCGATGCTAGGTCTTCAGAAACCAGCTCAGGTGCAGCGGCCTGTGGAGAAAGGCGCTGTCGACGAGTGCCTCTATCGCCAGATCCGCGAGCAGAAAGAGGCGCAGCGCATCAAACTAGTGCAGCTGCGCAACGAGTACCGTGCCAAGCACCAGGCATGGAGCAAGTACTGTGCCTCATTGGATCGCGAGCGTGAGCGCCGTGCTTCGGCCACGTCCACGACGCCGCAGGATGAGACGCCTGGGAAGGCGTGGTGGCCAACAACGCGCTCGTTCCGACGCGGCGGGCTTGGCTCGAGCGGATTCGGAGATGCCGTGCGCTCTGAGGCCGAGTTCCAGGAGATTTTGGCATCGCTCGAGAATGCCGAGATGCAAGACCCCGTCGTGCGAGCCGCTCGCACGTCGGCGACCGTGCCAGATATGTGCCTGGACCCGCAGCCCCAGCTCGACGTCGACAATGGCTATGTGGCTGACTCGACACGCTTTTACTTTGGCGGCTTCGACCCAGATGTATGGAGCGAGGAGGAGCGAAACATCTTTGCGCGGCGCTACGTGTTGTACCCGAAGCAGTTTGGACGCATAGCCGAAAAGCTGCCGCACAAAACGCCGAATCAGTGCGTTGCGTTCTACTACCTGCACAAGCACTTGGCTGGTTACAAGGCGCTACTGAATGCGCGCCATCGTGAGCGCCGCAAAAAGACCAAGTCGAAGCCGAAAAAGTCCAAGGGAAGTGCGCTCATCACCGATATCGCTGCCACGGAAGCCGAGCAGAAGGAGGGAGAGGCAGACGAGGAGCGCCCTGGTAAGCGCCCCTCGGACGAGCCGCCGCCGCGTGCCAAAAAATCACGCACCAAGCAGCGCGAGTCGTCGCCACCAGCTGAAACCGAGCTGGAGCGCGATTTGGCCGCAGCCGAGGCTCTCGAGGCCCTCGCGACGCTCGCTGCGCCTGCGCCGGAGCCGAAGAAGCGGCGCGCGGTCGGCACGGACGAGCCCAAAAGCCGCTCGCGTGGACCGCACTGGTCCATGTCGGAGCGTGCCGAGTTTTTGCGTTTACTCGCTATCTACGGCAAGGATTGGAACGCCCTGGCCGCCGCCTTCCCGGCCAAGACACCCGCACAGACGCGCAACTTTTTCGCACGCCACGCCAGCGAAAGCACCTACTTCCAAGAGGCTGCTGCCCTTGCTCAGCGCCATGCTGCAGAGTCCTGGGAAGAGAAATCGCGTGCGGCTTTGGCGTTTGTGCAGGCGTGGTACGATGCCCTACCGGAGGGCGCGTCGAAGGCCTCCATCACATCGTGGCCGAGCCCATCCATGCCGCCGCCGCCAGCGCCTCGGGAGCTCGTAGTGAAGGACGAGCCCGCTCCTGCTCCTGCGCCGCCGCCGCCGCCGCCGCCTGGGCATGCGCAGGCGCCTGACGACGACGAAACGGATGATGAGGAGCAGAGCTCTACGCGGGTCCCTATGAGGATGCCAGATACCCACGTGGCTCGGATGTCGTACACACCGCCGCCACCGCCACCGACGCCACGAACGAGCGTCGTGCCCGTCCCGTCAGCGCCACCGTCTATGTCCTATGCTGCATACGGCCCACCGCGCCCAGTGCATCATCCCATGCACGCCTCTCCAGCGTTGAATATGTACTATCGCGATGCTGCCTCATCGCCGACCCCGGGCGCCATGCCTCGGGCCATGCCGCCACCAGGTATGTACGGCTACCCCATGCCGAAGTACCCGCCAGCACCAACCCCGCCGTCGCCGTATATGCCTGCCTCTGTGCCGCGTATGCCCATGCGACCCGGCCCGAACATGGGCTACTTTCATCATACCCGGCAGGACCGATGGCCTACATAATGTGGAGATACAACGTAGAGATACCCGCCCTTCTCCATGGATCCTGTGCTCTCGTCTCGTGTGGCGTTACCATGCGGCGCCGTCATGCCGAACCGACTTGCCAAAGCACCGCTGGAGGAAATGATGTCGACCTTCGGAGGTGGCAAGCCTAATGCAGACGTGTTTCGTCTGTACAGGGCTTGGGCCGATGGTGGCTGGGGCATGATTATCACGGGCAACGTGGGTGTCGATCGCAAGCACATCGGCATCATGTTTGATGTGGTGATGCCCGAAGAAGGCAATGATGCGCGCGAGGCCGAGTACCTCGCCGAATTTGTCAAGTACGCGCGCGCCACCAAGGGCTTTGACGTCGACGATGCGCGTGCAGATGCGGTGCCGGCGGATGGAAGTCGGCCGCTGGCCATTGTGCAGCTCGTCCACTGTGGCCGTCAGTCGATGCGGTGCTCGTATCGCAAGCCATGGGAGCCATCTGTGGCGCCCTCGGCTGTCCCCATGCAATTGTCCAAGGAGAAGCGGACGTGGGTGGACGCGCTCACCTTCGGTACGCCACATGCCCTTACTGTGGCTGAGATCCACAAAATCGTGGAACAATTTACCCGTGCCGCCGTCTTTATGGAAAAGGCCGGGTTCGACGGTATTGAGCTGCATGGCGCGCATGGCTACCTCTTATCGAGCTTCCTGAACCCCAAGACCAACTTGCGCGACGACGAGTACGGCGGCGATGCGGTGCGCCGCTTCCGTATCATCCGCGAGATTATCGAGTCGATTCGACAGCGTGTGTCGCCCTCGTTTGTTGTCGGCATCAAGCTCAATTCTAGTGACTACTGCCAAGGCGGCCAGACGGAAGAAGATGCTTTGCAGAATGTCCAGTGGCTCGCCGAGATGCGTATGGTCGACTTTGTCGAAGTAAGTGGCGGCAGCTATGAGGCGCCTGCATTCGCTCAGCAAGCATCCGAACGCACGCGTCGCCGCGAGGGCTTCTTTGTCGGTTTTGCGCAGCAGGCTCACAGCCGCCTGCCCGCTGGCTCGACGATGCGCATTATCGTGACGGGCGGCTTTGTGTCGCGAGCGGGCACGCGTGATGCCATCGAATCAGGTGTGGCAGACGCTATCGGCATGGGCCGCGCTGCCTGTGTGAATCCCCAGCTGCCTCGGCGGCTCATGGACACAAGTGTGCCGGACGACGAAGCCAAGGTCGACGCAGCGTATACGCCGCCGCCGCCTCCGTCCTTCATGCCCAAGATCCCGTTGGCCGGTTTTGGCTGGGCCACCATGTGGCACGACATGCAGCTGCATCTCACGGCTCACGGTCAGCCGACCGATCCACGCCCTAGTGCCTGGGACTTTGTGCGTCACTTGCACTGGTGGAACTGACGTCATCGATCATAGTTCTCTCCTCCACACCATGGCAACGGCTCGCGCATGGCAGGCACCTGTCGAGCTGCTGGGGCAGCTGCTCGCCGAGCGGGTCAGTCCGCCGGCCGTGCTAGTACATGCGCCCAATAGTCCAAGAAGTGCGAAGCGACTCGTGCGAGACACTCTCGCGGCCTACGAGGCACAGCACCATGGTGACGTGCGTGTGTCGCATGTCTCGCCCCTCGTGGCGTGTACGCCGCGGCTTTTGTACACCCAAGTGCTGCGCCAACTATGCAAAGACGCCGATGCGTGCGGCGATCCAAGCACGTTTCTGAGGCATGCGCGCGAATATGTGCGGCCCTATACCAAGTGGGTCGTGGTCGTGTACGATGCTGAGAGGATGCGCGATATTTGGCCCGAGCACGTTTGGGAGATGTGGCCGCTTCTGGCCGAATCGATGGCATGCCATGGCCGCGTCATGGTCGTGTACGTATCACCGCTGGCTTGGTCTGCTTTCCGAAGCACAAGCGGTCGTACTATCTCGACGAGTCCCCTATGCATCAGAGTGCCTCGTCTGCCCCGCGAAGACGTCTTGCAGCTGCTCATGGAGCACGTCGGCAACGACTCCAGCACATCGCGCATCGCAAGTCAAGTATTCTATGATGCCGTCAAGGATACGGTGCGTGACGAGTTTGAGCTGTGTGTATTGTATACCCGTGTGTGGCAAGCGCTGCAGGCAGCCATCGAGGAACGTGGCTCAAAGACTACGGCGACACTCGTGCCGTACATCAGTGAGCAGTGTCGCGACATATTGGTGCGCGTTGTCCCGCGACATGTAGGGCCCACTGCCTGGCTCCTTGAGAAGAATAACAAGCCGTCCACGCCGCCGCCATCAGCCCTGAATCTCACTCGCACTGGCTTCGGTGCCATGCCAGCCTTTCTCCTCATCTCTGCGTTTCTGGCGTCGTACAACCCGGCTATCACTGACGTCAAGTACTTTGTGCGCGAGCTGGAAGCATCTCGCAAGCGGCGGCGTGGCAAGGCGCAACGAGCGGCGAAAGCCGCCCTGCTAGAGCTAGAGGGCCATACGGACAAGGTGTTTGAGCTACCCCAGTTCTGGGGCCCACGCACATTTACGCTAGAGCGCGTCTTGGCTATATACCACGCTCTCCTGACCGACTTTGAGCAGGACCTGAACGAAGACGCCCTGCTCGTACCTGCCGAGCGCGCTGCTCGGATGAGCGAGAACAAGGCCGAGATGCATCTCGGGCACATAGCCGGCGAGTTTTGGAGTCGCTCCTCCACGGTGCTGGCCGAGCTCAATGAGCTCGTTCGGCAGCAGCTCATTGTGCGCATGTCGCCGGCCAACAAGCTGAGTGCCATGCAGTACCGCGTCAATGCATCATTTGCCTACGTCCGCCAAGTCGCGCACTCGGTTGGATTTCCCCTGACCGTCTGGCTATGGGACACGTATACCTAGCGGCAATGCACGCCACGTCGTGTACGGCTGCTTGGCCTCGCCACGCTTGTACATGACATGGACTCGGTCAACACGCACCTCCAGGCCATCGCCAAGCACCTCTGTGACCTGCTGCTCGAGCTGGCGCCGCCTCTCAACGGTTTTCACGCGCCCTAGTGTCATGTGTGGAACATATGTGCTGCGCAGGCGTACGCCTGGCATGTGTGGAAGCGCGGCTTGGGCTACGTCTGCCTGCAGAGACAGAAGCGGCTCAGCACTCGAGGCGCTCGGACGCAGATGCAGGATGGCCTCACGGCGCTCAAATGCAGCGAGATGACGTAGTTGTAGTATATGAGCAGGATGCTCGGCGCAAACTCGCTCGACACCAGCCGTCAGGCGCTGAAGATGATGCACAAGCCACGCAGGTGGATCCAAGGCATCGTCCTGGCCATCGGGCGTGTAGACAGCCGGAGGGACTAGCGTGATATGCGGCGGCCAGCGCCGGTACGCAGGATCAAACACCTTGCGTATATGCTGCAGCATCGATAGACGACGCTGGGCCGTCGCACCCTGAGGCTCAACAAGCACAACGACCAGCGCCGTAAAGGACATGGAGGAGTGGAGGCTTTTTCCTCCGCCATGAGCCACGGCCACAACGAACGACGCGCGCGGCCGGCACGCAAGCAGATATCGTACGGCGAGCTCGAGGAGATCCGACATCATGCCGAGCATATGACAGGTGAGGGCATGATTTACAATGTATGGTACAACAAAATGTCAGGGGGCGACACGGGGCACGGCCCTGAGTCCAAGACGCGGTCTAAGACCAGGTGCGACATTGCACGCGACGCAGGGTACACCCGCGCGGACATGCGCATTCAGGCCAGTGCTGGTGGTGTATCTGACACGACGTATGTGTGCCTGTTTTTTGCGCGCGGATGCTGCCCCAAGGGCGAAGAGTGCCTGTATCTGCACCGCTTGCCACGGCCCTACGAGGTGGCGGATCAGGGCAGAGATATCTTTGGGCGCGAAAAACACGGGAGCTATCGCGATGATATGGGCGGTGTAGGCTCTATGCTGCGTGTGAACAAGACGCTCTACGTGGGCCGCATCAACGAGGAAACGTCCCTCAGTTTCCGTCGCGCCGCGGCGAATCCAGCCGACAACTATGACGACACAGGATCGACGCCCACGTCCAAGATCGTGCGTCGGCACTTTAGTGAATGGGGTGACATTGAGCATGTACGCGTCATGGTGGGCCGCGGCATCGCGTTTGTGACGTACAAGTACGAGGCGAACGCCCAGTTCGCCAAGGAGGCCATGATGCACCAGACGCTCGATCACGACGAGGTCCTCAATGTGCGCTGGGCTGCCGAAGATCCACGCAGTGATGGAGAGGCACGCGATGCTGCCGAGCTCCGTGAGCTAGCCGAGAAGCGCATCGCCGAGGTAGAACAGACCAAGCGCACCTCAGACGACGCAGAAGACGAGCGGGCCAAGCGGCAGCGCATGCTGCTGTCACAGCAACAGATGGCGCAGCTCGACGAAGAGAACCGGCGTGGTTGGGAAGAGATCCACGGAAAAGCCAAGACACCGATTTTGAGTGCACAGGCACTCGAGTCTCTCAAAGCGCTACGACCAACCCGACCCACGTCGGCGTTGGAAAATCTGGCGGCCTATGACAGTGACTAGCACAGCTCACTCGGCATCGCATCGGCTGGACCATCGTCACGTAGGCCCAATCCACCAAGCACGTTTAGAGCTGTGCGTTCACCCATCGCAAATCGCGCCTCGAACGTCGCACTGGCAATGTGCGGCAGGACCAACACCTTGTCCTCCAACTCTGGCGCCATCAGCGGATGGTCAGCGGAAATGTTTGGCTCGCCTTCCAGCACGTCGAGACCCGCACCAGCAATCTCGTTCTTGTGCAGTGCTTCCACGAGAGCCGGTGTATCAACGAGCGGACCGCGGCCAATGTTCACCAGGTAGGCCGACGGCTTCATCGCTCGCAAAAACGCTGCATCCACGAGGTGGTGCGTCGACGCATTCAGCGTAGAAATGAGGCTGTGTGTAAGTAGTGTATACGTACAAAATGACATCGCACTGCTCGGCCAGTGCCTTGAGATCCGGCTCGTTCTCAACAGGCACGGGCAACCGCTGGTGGCAATGGTAATAACACCGCAGCATATCGTCCTGCAAAAGGAAGCGGAAATAGTCGTCCTTCATGTCAAAGGCACGCGGCCTTGACGTGCGGTACACAATCTTCCCCGGCTTGAATGGTAGGAGCTTTAGGACGAGGGCCTGAGCAATGCTGCCAAATCCAATAAAGCCCACCGTCTTGTCTTCAAGCGCGGGACCACAGAAGCTCAGAGGCGACCATGGTTTTTTCAGCCACGTTCCTGTCTTGACCGTGTTCATACCGTCAAGGACGTGCCGCATTACGTTCAGCGCGAGCAACAGACCCACGTCAGCCACCGCCGGCGAAAGTACGTCAGGCGTATAGCCAACGCGGATGCCGCGCTTTTTCGCCGCCTCGCGGTCAATGTGCTCAAAGCCGACACTCATTGTCGAGACTACTTTAAGCGAGGGGCCAGCCGCCTCGAAAATCTCCTCCGATACCTTGTTCATCGGTGTGCACATGAGCGCGGAAGCACCCTGAATATGTTCCTTGATCCACTCCTGCGGAGCCGTCATGCGGCGTTCACCCTCCTGTGGTTTCCATAGACGTAACTCTATCTTGCCTGCCTCAGCGGCCTTCTGGATGAAGGCTTCGGGCATCCAACATGTTTGCACGACAATCGGCTTGGACATGGCTCGTGGCACAGATCACCAAGGGGCACAGATCCACGGCCAAAAAGCCACGTGTCACGCCCAAAAAAAAATCCTTGAGCTATAAACGACTAGCTTAGAACAGCTCGTCAGCATAAGGCAGCTGCTTCACGTTGCCCAGCGCAACAGACGATGGCTTGCCCTTCAGGAGCGCCTGGGCAGCCGACGACACATCCGCGGCCTTGACACTGCTGAGGCTATCAAGCTCCGACTCGAGCGAGCTTGCCGATGAGCCCAGGAGCCGAGCAGCCACAGACTCGTGGCCGGCCACACGCGAGCCTTCAAAGTCTTGAGCAAGGACAAACTTGGCCTTTGCCACAGCGCGCTGCACGTCTTCCGACGACACACTGTCGGCCGCAGCCTTCAGAGCCTGCGCGGCCGTCTTGGCTGCGTCAGCGACCTTGGCCGATGGAGCAGCAATGTGGATACCAAACAGACCCGTGTCCTCCAAAGCGGAGTGGAAGGCTTGCGCCTTGGCGTCACGGATCTGAGACAGAGGGCTGAGGCCTGCAGACCACTTGACCGAGGCACCACCGCCCAGCAGCGCCTCCAGCACCGACAGTGGCGCCGCGTTTGCGCGCGAAGCACCCTCAAAGGCCATGAAGAAGTGGTCGTTGGGCAAGGCATGGCCGTGCGCGTCAGTCAAAGCAGCACGGTAGTCACCACCGAAGTACTTGGACGGGGCAGCCTGCAAAGCCGAGCCAGCCGGCACGCGAACAAAGCTAGTCGAGGCAAGCGAGCGCAGCTTGTCCTGCGAGAGACCGGAGCTGACAATAGCGATGTTCGAGGCATTCATGGCCTGCGCGGCAAAGGCACGGACAGCCTCGACCGTGATGGGCGACGAGGGGCTAGCAAAGAGCGAGCTGCCGACACCACGACCACGGTATGCGGCCGAGAAAAGCGCATCCAGACCTAGAACGACAGGGTCCTGAGCCGCTTGCTCAGCGTCAGCGGCGAGCGACGGCACAACTTCCTCGTTGAATTCGTGGCGGCAGTACTTGTGGTTGCCGACCACCTCGGCCAGGAGGTCAGCGAAGTGAGCCTCGTCACCCTTAAGGAACTCGGCCGTCAAGAAGAGGTGCTCACGCGAAAGCGATGCCGACAGGACACCACCGTTCAGCTCAGCCTCTCGGACAATGCGAAGCGCCGAGCGGTCCTTGGTCGACTTGAATGCAAAGTTCTTGATGGCGTGAGCCACGCCAGCTTCGCTCTCAAAGCGGGAGCCGGCGCGCACAGCCACGGTAAGCGAGGCTACAGGCGCGCTTTCGTTCTGTCAGTGTTAGAGTGGCACCCTATGTTTCCACGTACCAAAGCAGCCAGAGGGATCGATGGGGCACCTGAAGAAAGCGAGCGCGTGCCCGCAGCTGCACGGATCTGGGCAGGCGCAGTGCGCAGCACGCTAGACGAAGACCTAGGCATGTACATGGCGGAAGCAATGAGGGACGCCTGCACGCTACAAGAGAGGAAGGACAAGAGACTAGCAAATCGTCAGCCCGTGCCTCGTTGTGCGAAGAAAGCGGCCGCTGACACATAGATACGCCTGTTAGGCGGTGTCCGACACAATTCGTCGGGACCTACTTGACCACCCGTGTTGTTCCGGGGCTATGATACACGTGACTCAACGTGGAGTCGGCTACGGCAGAAG